>ERZ1643249.292-NODE-292-length-61908-cov-17.102841_pt1 | contig 61908 bp, 57 predicted proteins | sample MGYA00579263_ERZ1643249 | MGnify/ENA primary metagenome ERZ1643249 (study PRJEB29033, sample SAMEA4952264) | chicken gut metagenome | biome: Broiler Chicken; feature: Gastrointestinal Tract; material: Caecum | place: Ireland | collected 2018 | study: Broiler...
AATAAGAAGCCGCAAAGTATATCCACTTTGCGGCGCAATTAAAACAATCATTTATATTGGGCTATAAGTTCAGCGGCGTGTTGTCTTGCGGCCTCGGTTTCGCCTCCGCCCGTGAGTCTTATTATCTCGGCAATTTTTGCGTCGCCGACAATTTCCCTGACGCTTGTAACCGTGCCGCCGTTTTGTTCTGCCTTGGATATCAAAAAATTCCTGTCGCCCGCGGCACATATCTGCGGCAGATGTGAAACGGCAATTATCTGCGTATTCTTTGCAATGTCCGTAAACTTTTCGGCCACGCTCCTTGCTGTTATACCGCTTATGCCCGCGTCTATCTCATCAAATATGTATGTCGAGATCCCGTTCAGGTCTTTGAGGCGGGTCTTTATGGCCAGCATAAAGCGGCTGAGCTCGCCTCCGCTTATGACCTTGTTCAACGGCTTCAATGGTTCGCCTTTGTTGGCCGAAAACATAAACTTTACTTTGTCGCTGCCGTTTACGCTGGTAAGATTTGCCGAACTTTTCTCATATTCATCAAAACTCACTTCAAAGCGGGCGCCCGAAATATTCAAGCTTTTAAGTTCACTCTCAACGTCGCGGCAAAAACTTTCGGCGCTGTTTTTTCTGAGTTCAGTGAGTTTTACACACTCGCCAAAAATACTTTCGTCAAGCTCTTCAAGTCTTTTGGTCAGCTTTTCTGCCACGGCTTCGCTGTCGGATAGAAGGTCATATTCTTCGCCCGCCTTAGCTCTGAAGGCAAGAATTTCCTCCACGGTTGCGCCGTACTTCTTTTTTAAATTTCGTATCAGATCGAGCCTGTCCTCGACGCGGCGCGCATCGGCCTCGTCAAATTCAAGGCCGTCGGCCATGTCGGAGAGCATATCGGCAATGTCCTGCAATTCCGCAAGGACGGCGTCGAGCCTGTCTGACACGGATGAATAATCATCCCCGTATTCCGACACATTCGCCATCAGTCTGCGTGCGGCAGAAATGCCGTCGCTGACCCCACCGTCGCCGTTTATTGCGCCTAAAGAACCGCTCACGGCGGACGCTATCTTTTCAGTATTTTCAATGATCCTGCGCTTTGCGATCAGCTCTTCCTCTTCGCCATCCCTAAGTTCGGCGGCGTCGATCTCCTTTAGCTGGTATGAAAGAAGGTCAAGTCTGCGCGCCCTTTCGGCACTGTCGCCTCCGAGTTGTTTGAGCCTGCGCAGACATTCGCGCTTTTCAGAAATAAGGATCGAGAGCGCATTTTTTATGTCGGCGGCCCGTTCTCCGCACAGCCCGTCGATGACGGAGAGCTGGTTCGCCTCGCTCAAAAGAGCGAAGTGTTCGCTCTGGCCGTACACGTCCACGAGGTGCTGAGAAACTGTTTTTAACATACCTGCCGTCACAGTGTTTCCGTTTATCTTAATGTTTCCCTTGCCGTCCGCGCTGTATTTCCTTGTTATTATGATCTCCCCGTCGCTTTCTATATCCAGCTCTTCGAGCGCCTTTACCGCGGCCGACTGCGGCGCAACGGTAAACTCGCCGCGGACATAAGCCTCGGTTTCGCCATAGCGAATCATATTTTTATCGGCTTTGCTGCCGAGCACAAAGTTGAGCGAATCCAAGATCACCGATTTACCCGAGCCTGTCTCGCCTGAGAGAATATTCAGCCCCGCGCCGAACGCTATGTCTGCGCTGTCTATGAGCGCGATGTTTTTTATTACCAGTCTTTCGAGCATAATTTTGCCACTTCTCAAAGCAGATATTCTTTTAATTTATTTGTGACCGCAGGCGTGTGCTCCGTACTGTCCACGATCACTAGCACAGTATCGTCGCCGGCGACGCAGCCGATTATCTCGTCAATCTGGAGGGAATCAACGAACGATCCGCCGCTCTGCCCGTTGCCGCGCATAGTCTTTATAACTATGAGGTTGTTGGCGGAATTTATGCTGAGCACGCACTCCCTGAACAGATTGAGCATCCTCGGACTAAGCTCCTCCTGCGCACCGTCAAGGCTGGCGTATTTATACTTTTTAACCGTGCCCGCCACTTTATAAAGCTTTAAATCTTTGATATCTCGAGAAATAGTAGCCTGCGTCACGTTGAAGTTGAGCTTATTCAGCTCGTTGCACAGCTCCTCTTGCGTCTCTATCTCGTATTTGGAAATTATTTCAAGAATTTTTGCTTGTCTTGCGTTTCTGTACACTTATCTGCTCCATTTACTAAGTTTGGATAATAATTTATCAAAGAAGTTAACGTTGTTTGAGACGATGAATTCTGTGCAATATTCAGATTTTGTAACTTTGAACTCTGCAAGAGATTCAAATTCACCTATCACTATGCCGTCCACCGAGACATTGACAGCAGTATTTTCTTTATGGTAAAAGATTTTCAATTCAGATTTGTCGGAAAACACTATCGGACGCGAATGAAGCGAATGGGCGCACAGCGGCGTTAAAATAAAGGCGTTTATGTCTGGCGTAAGCACCGAACCGCCTGCCGCGAGCGAATAAGCCGTAGAGCCCGTTGGAGTGCTAACGATAATACCGTCGGACAGGTAGTTGTCAACGAGCGAACCGTCGATCATGGCCGAAAGATTTATAGTATTGCTGTACCTCTTGCCGTAAGTACTGCGCTGTATTACAAGGTCGTTGAGAGCAAGATAATTTTTTTTGCCAATATCAACAGAGAACATGCTCCGCCTTTCAGTGGAATATTTGCCGCTGCACAAAATCTCCACAGCATCATCAAGTTTTTCCTGCTCAAACTCGGCAAGAAAACCTATATGGCCGTAATTTATACCCATGATTTTAATACCGCGGCGCGCACACTCGGCCGCCATTGTAAGAATAGTCCCGTCGCCCCCAAGTACCATGAGTATGTCAGTTCCGTCAAGCTCAGACGGAGAACATACATTGTGGCAACCGATGCCGAAACCGGATAGTCTCTCCTTTATTCTTGCAGTCAGTCTGAGATTACCCGGCAGATAATTTTTGTTGAAATAAATCCCCACTTTCATATCAATTGATATTATACAACGTTTTATGCAAATATGCAACAGAGTCCGCATAGTTTTTTTATGCGAACTCTGATAACTTTAATTAATTTTGTGATCACAGCTTCACGCCGGCAATAAGTTTTTCAAACTGCACGGGTTCGCCGCCCTTTTCAAGCAAGACTACGTATTCAAGGTTCTTCCCCTTAACTTCGGGCGCGTTTGTGAGCGCCATGGGCGCAAGACCGCAGGATATGCAGCTTGCATATATCTTGTCTATGATTTCCCTGTGCCTTTGTTCTCCTCGGACAATACCGTTTTTACCCACAGCCCTGCTGCCGCACTCAAACTGCGGTTTGATCAGCGCAAGCACATACTTTGCGTGACATAGTACTTCGCAAACAGCCTCAAACAGATATGTGAGCGAGATAAAACTTACGTCTATTGTAATGCCGTCTAGTTCCTCTTCAAACATATCTTTTCTTAAATTTCGGGCGTTGAAATTATCTATGACTACAATATTTTTATCCATCAGACTCTTGTCGAGCTGACTTTCACCCACGTCTATGCAGTAAACCTTTTTGGCGCCGCATTTTAACAGACAGTCGGTAAACCCTCCTGTACTTGCGCCTATATCGGCGAATACTTTGTCTTTCACCGAAAAATTGAAGTCTGTGAGCGCTTTATACAGCTTATATCCGCCGGCAGATACAAAGGATATCCCCTCTTCGGCGACATCTATAACATCGCCTTCTTTAACATCATAAGAGGCCGGGCGGATCATTCCGTTCACCCTTACTATACCTCTTTCTATCGCGGCGGCCGCCTTGTTGCGCGAACCAAATTTTTCGGCAAGATGCCTGTCTAGTCTCATTTCAGATTCTCTATATATGAAAGAATGTCGGCTACATTCATACCGTTTTCGTCCATAAGTTCATTTACGCCGCCGTGCTCTATAAATTTATCTCTATAGGCAAAAACTTTTATCCGTTTTTTGCTCTCGGAATAATATTCAGCTATGAGCGACCCAAATCCGCCGATGAGCGCGTTGTCCTCTATCGTTATGATACTCTCTTCGGAAAGGCTGTTCAGCACGGCGCTGTCGAGCGGTTTTACAAACCGCGCATTTATAACAGCGGGGCATACGCCGCACTTTCTCTCCGCATCATCAGCCGCCGCAATGGCGCGAGCTATTGCACGCTCTCCGCATGCGAGCATTGCAATTTTTCCGTCGCCGCGGCGCATGATCTCCCATTTGCCAAGTTCAATTTTACCACCGCCTCCGAAATTATGCGAGCAGGCGCGCGGGTATCGTATGGCAAGCGGACCGTTATATCCAAGACTGAAGTCGAGCATGGCCTCAAGTTCATTTGTATCTTTGGGCACAGCGATAGCCATGTTCGGAATCAAAGACAAATATGACAGATCAAACACACCCTGGTGAGTCTCGCCGTCGGCCCCGCTGATACCAGCCCTGTCTATACACAGCGTGACAGGCAGGTTCTGACTGCATATGTCTAGAATTATTTCGTCAAAGGACCGTTGAAGAAAGGTTGAATACACTGCATAATACGGCTTGAACCCCTGCGCGGCCATAGCCGCACAGAATACCGCAGCATGCTCTTCGCATATACCTACATCCACCGACCTTGCGGGAAATTCGCGGAAAAAATCCGAAAGGCCGAGGCTGCCCGTCATAGCGGCGGTAACAGCCACGACTCTGGCATCTTTTTTAGCAAGCCCGGCAAGTTTTTTACCAAGTACCTGCGAGTACTCGACAACCTCATTTGCTGAACCGCTATCCGAAATGCCATGAGTAGCCTCCGGATCATCCTCGCCTGGCCCGAATCCCTTGCCCTTCTTTGTCATGACGTGCATTATCACCGAGCCGCTCTTTAACTTTTCCTTTACCCTTTTAAGTTCGGCAATCATGGCGACAACGTCGTTTCCGTCGTAAACGCCGTCATATTCAAGCCCGAATCTTTCAAATATGCCTGCGCGGCGGTTTTTGTGATACCTCTCCTCCACATCGTTTTTTAAGACCTCTAAGTACTCATGCATACTACCGACGGTAGGCGATATCGACATACCATTATCGTTCAGAATTATAAGAATACGGGCGCCCAGCTGTTTAAGACTGTTGAACGCCTCGTAAACAAGTCCGTTATTAAATGAGCCGTCGCCGATGACGGCGATTACGTTGTAATCGGCACCCGCAAGATCGCGCGCCTTTGCCATGCCGAGCGCAGCCGATATCGACGTACCTGCGTGCCCTGTGTTATAGCTGTCGTATTCACTTTCGCTCCTCTTCGGAAAACCCGCAAGACCGCCTTTTTTCCTTAGCGTGGAAAACTTATCCATCCTTCCCGAGAGCATTTTATGGGCGTAACACTGGTGGCCGACGTCGAAAATAATTTTATCTTTCGGGAAGTCAAATACATAGTGCAGCGCGACGGTCAGCTCTACCACCCCGAGGTTGGAGGAGAGATGTCCGCCGTTCTCAAGAACGGAAGAAATTACCCTGCCGCGTATGTTTTCGCATAGAGCTTCGAGCTCCCGATTGTTCAGCAGCTTAAGTTCGCCGCCCGAGATATTTTCAAACATCGACTATATGCAAACCTCTTACCGTTACTGTTCTTTGACAAAAAAAGTAGTGAACTTCGCAAACGCGAAGGCTATTTTACTGTTATATTTAATAGAAACAGGCTTGCCGAAGGCCTTGCCGCCCACGGTAAGCGCGCCTATCACGGCGCTGACCAGAATGGAAGCGATTATGCCGTAAACCGAACCCTCCGCAAAGCCGAAATAGGCAGCCAGCACCGCACCAGCCGAACCGCTAACGATACCGCAGATATCACCTATAACATCGGAGAATATACTTGCTATCTTTTCGGCGTGCTTACAGAAAGTGACCGCACGCTTTGCACCTCTTATCTTCCTCGACGCCATGGCGTTGAACCCATCGACATCGCAAGACACAACAGCGTTGGCAATTATATCACACCCGATATTGAGAATTAGCAGCACTAACAGCACTATTATGCAGATATAAACTGGGCTGTCGTTTACGGCAATTTCAGTCAGAAAGCTGAACAGCACACTGAGGAAAAACGACAATATCAAAATCGTCATGCCCCAGCTCAACCATACGGGTATCCGCTTTTTCCTTCTTTTTCTGCGTTTTTTGCGTTCTTTTTCTTGCTCTGCACTGTTCGCACAGCGCTGTTTTATGTCGGCTGACACGACTGCGTCATCCGAATCAGATTTTGCATTGCTATTACTGCCGCCGCAGTCAACAGCCGGGCAATTTTCTCCGCTCTGTTCTTTCAAATTTCCGCTCTTATCCATAAAAGTTCAACTAAATAAAATACGCACAATTTTATTGTGCGTAGAAAAGTAAATATCCGAGTGGCTTATATTAAATAAACTTTGCGGCTTTAGGTTCGGTAGGATTTCCCCCGCACCCACTTCCCGTCGCCGAAGAAGCAGTTTCCTTTTAAGGGCACGGGCGCAAAGTCACCTTGTGCGCAACCGAATCGCCACTGAGTCCACACCGTAATCTCTAATACGTTAACAGTCTAGAAGCTTTCCTTGACAGCTGATACAGGGTTTATCCTCTTTTGCAAAGTCAATTTCAAACAGCGATAGCGCCTTTGGCGTGGCCGCGCCGCGGGAACTTTGTTCTGTTATCCGCTGACTTCACTCAAGGCAGGCTACTCTGTGCCGAGCTTGCGCCCGGCAGCAGGTTTATCCGCAAATTTTGCGGCCTCCGCGGTGAATGGGTTGACTGTCATATGCCGTTACGCAGTTCCCATAAACCTTTACTCCCAGCATCCACCCGCTTTTGGGCAAAGCAAGCAGACACCAGAAACTTCATAGATATGCCCTTCGACGGTCTTTTAACCCCGCCTTCACGTCTGCAACAACTGACTAGAATACTGCGCCACTAAAATATTACTATAAATATATTAACATACCTAAGAAAAAATGTCAAATAAATTTTCAATTCTCACGGTATCGCACGAACGCTACAACATCGCGCATGAATGAGGTATCGCCTTCTATTCCCTCGAGCATCTTCAGACACCTGTCGAACATTATATCGGCATATACCCTGCACTGGTCAATACCGTAGAAAGTGACGTAGGTCAGCTTATTTTCGCGCCTGTCTTTCCCCGTAGATTTGCCAAGACTCTGAATACTCCCCTCTTCGTCAAGTATATCGTCGACAAGCTGAAAGAGCTTGCCAAGGTCCTCACCGAATTGCCTCAGTTCCAAAAAATATCTTCCGCCCGCCAGAATTGCAGGAACGGCGACTGCCGCAGAGATAAGCTTACCGGTCTTGTTTTTCACTATAAAATCGAGCATATCGCCGTTTCTTATGCCATTTTCGGCGCAATACAGGTCGGCCGACTGCCCCGCTATCATACCGTAGACGCCCGCACATCCGCACAGAAATTTTGCCGCGTCTGCGTAGATCTTGCCATCGGCAGAGCGCTCGAACAGCATATAATATGCGGTGTTCAAAAGCCCGTCGCCCGCAAGCACTGCATTTCCCGTCCCAAAAACTTTATGGTTGGACGGCCTGCCCCTGCGGTAATCATCGTTGTCCATCTCGGGGAGATCGTCATGGATGAGCGAATAGGTATGAATGAGTTCCAGGGCCAACGCATAATCCTCAATATCTTCAGCCTTAGCCCCCACAAGATCAGCAGAGGCCAGCATCAAAACGGGCCGCACTCGCTTGCCTCCGCTCTGCAAGCTGTATTTCAGGCTTTCTCCTAAAAGCTCGGGCTTACAGTCGAGCTCGTCATAAAATTTTTTCAGACGTGCTTCAAACGAGGCCAGATACTCCCCGTATTTTTCCTTGAATGAATCCAAAGTAAATCAGCTCCTTGCAGCGGAAAGATAGGTGTTATACATGAGCATTGTGATCGTCATTGGTCCTACGCCGCCGGGCACCGGGGTTATGTACGAGCACTTCTCCTTGACGTTTTCAAAATCAACGTCGCCGCACAGTTTGCCGCTTTCATCGCGGTCCATGCCGACGTCTATTACGACCGCACCGTCTTTTACCATGTCGGCCGTCACAAATTTAGCTTTTCCTGCGGCAGCCACTATTATGTCGGCCGAAGCGCATATCTCTTTCAGATTTTTTGTCTTGCTGTGACAGAGCGTTACAGTAGCGTCGGAGTTGGTCAGCAACATCGCCATAGGCTTGCCCACTATGTTGGAACGACCGATGACTACAGCACTTTTGCCGGAAAGAGATATATCTTCGCTCTCGAACATCTTCATTACGCCGTTCGGCGTACAGGCAACGAGACACGGCTCGTTCATAGAGAGCTTTCCGGTATTTTCCGCAGAAAAACCGTCGACATCCTTGGAATAGGGTATGAGTTCGAGAATTTTTTTCGCATCGAGGTGCGGAGGCAGCGGCAGCTGGACAAGTATGCCGTTTATCTTGTTATCGACGGCAAGACTCTTGATAAGTTCCTCCACTCTCGCCTGGGCAGTATCTTTATCAAGGTAATAGGCGAACGACTTTATCCCCACTTCTTCGCACGCCTTTATTTTGTTGCGGACGTACACCTGCGAAGCAGGATCTTCTCCTACGAGTACCACGGCAAGCCCTATTTCCCTTCCGGTGCTCTCTTTATATGCTGCGATTTTCTCTCTGATATCGGCGCGCATTGCATGCGCAAGTTTTTTTCCGTCGATTATCTTATACATCCTGCACCCCCTGAATGAGATTTATAAATTCTTCTTGTCACTGATGACTGCCGAAAGTATTCCGCTTATAAATGAAGCCGACTTCTCTGACGAATAGCGCGAAGCTATGTTCGCCGCCTCGCTGGCGGCAACTTTATCAGGAACATCGTCGCAATACAAAATTTCGGCAATGGCAATAAACAGTACGCTGCGGTCGGCGGGAAACAGACGCGCCTCGGGAAAGGCGAGCGATTTTTTATCTATCAGCGAAGAAATGTCGGCCGAATGTTCCTCTATGAGAGATAGCACCCTGTCGCAATATTTAACGTCGTCCTCGTTAAGTTCGCCCGCTCTGTACAGACCGAGGCGGAAACTCTTGTCCACGGGCTGAACAAACTGCGATGAAAATAAAATTTTAAATAATGTTTCTCTTGCTTTCGTCCTCATAAGCGTCCTTTACATAGTAAAATATTCCCTTTGGCTTTGAATGACAAAGGGAATATCAGTTATTACGCTAAATTATCAGGGAAATCTACGTCCTGAATATGCACGTTGATCTTATCCACTTTGAACTTAGTCATGGATTCCACATTGTGTTTTATGGACTGCTGAATACGGAACGCGAGCGAAGCAACATTATAACCGTAATCAACTTTAACGCTGACGTCGGCAATTATGCCGTTCTTGTCGAATTCAAGTCTGACGCCCTTGTTTTTGTTATTCAAAAGCGTAACTCCGTCGACCTCGCTTATGGCAAGCGCCACAATTCCGTCAACAATTCCGGAATCGTATGTTATTTTGCCCTTTTGATTTTGTGTAGGATCGTGCCTTAAATGTGCCATATTTATTCTCCTATGATATAATTATAGCACATGCCGTAAAGATTTGCAACAGCCTTTAATCAAATTTCCGAATAAACGGGCATAATTATTATATTTCCCGCTGCAATGCCCGCCTCGTTTCTGAGCATATCATATATCGAGAGCGCGGTATCCATGTCGAGTTCATCGGAATTGATGAACACATTCACGTTTTCGGAATCTACGCCTATCGATACAACTGCGTCGGAAAAGCCGAGAGACTTTATCATTGTCTCCAACTGAAGTTCTTGTTCCATGACTTCCACTATATCCATTTTCATGGCGACAGCCTCGGCATACTCCTCGCTTGTCTCGTCGTACAGCGCTATTATGCTGTCGAGCTGCAAAAGTTCTTCGCTTCTGGTCGTCGTGCGCTCCGAGCGATAAGTCGCAAAATAGTTTGCAGTGGTGACTGTCTCGCCGGCCTGAGCGGCGTTATTCTGCGCGAGCAGCACGTTTAGTACTGCCGTGAGCGCCAGAAGGAACACAAGCGACGACATTACGATGATCTTCTTTTTCTTTGTCATAAATTTCTCCTTACATTGAATAAATAGCAATAATGTTTTTATTTATATTCAGCGCCGTAGATACGGCGTTCAATATATCGTTTCTTATCATAATGCGGTCCGCGCCGTCACATACAACGACTACGCCTGTCACAACTCCTTCATCCTCGGTAACCATAACTTCGACGCTATCTATGCCGTCCATGCTTTCCAGCAAAGCAGTAAGGCGCAACTCAGTATCTGACTTCATGGCATTGCCGAGAACGCTAGTGTTACTCTCGCCGCCGAAAAAGAGAAATACCGCAGCTATAAGCAGTATTATGAGCAGCACTACGACAATTATCTTCTTTTTATCTTTAAACCACTCAGTCAGCGCTTTCATATACAGTTATATTTATATAATCGGCTTCCTCCAAATATTCATAAATTTTATCAGACAAATCGCCATACGACCCGATAAGACAAACTTCCACGCTTTCCGCGTAAAATCCCTTCTCGTCGCTGAACACAATTTCCACCGAACACTCAGAGCGCGCAGAATATTCCTCCATAAGACATTCCTCAAGCGCCTTGCTCTGGTTTTCGGAATAAAGCGCACATATATATCCGTAATCAACCATATCGTCGAACTGCTCGTCTGATATGGTGAACAGCCCCGCAAGCGGTGAAATGAGTATAGCTATGCACACTATGCGCAGAACAAAAGTTATGGTGCTGTTGAGCTTACCCTGCGGAATTATAAATGAAACCACTACGGATAAAAACACCGCGCCGCAGGCGGTTATAAGATATGCTGTCATATGAATGAATTGGCAGAGTTAATCACAAGCATTATCAGCAGGCAATACATGAATGCCACAACCAGAAGCCCTGCAATAAAATATTCCGTATCTGATGAAAGATCTGAAAAAAGTGAATAAAGTTCCTTTTCTCCGGCAGCCTGCACGACTGCTCCCGCGACCTTCAAAAGGAGTGAAAATGCTATGAGCAATACCAGCGGAGCGGAAATCTGCATTATAAGCAGTACTATGCCACACATACCTACAGAATTTTTTATCAGAAGTCCAGCCGCGGTGAGCAGGTCAAATCCGCCCGAAAGAAAGCCGCCCACTATTGGGACCGAGTTGCCTATTATATATTTGGAGACCTTGAAGAAAACCCCGTCAAACAATGATGTGGCCGAACTCTGAACTGTAAGAAACACACTGAAAATTGTGACTGTAATGCCCAAAGTCCATTTAATTATGCTCTTCAGCAGTTTCGACATTCCGGTAAAGGAAATTTGCGGGTTTATCTTCGACATAAAGTTCAAAACGGTCGCCGCTATTGCCGCAGGAAAGATAAAGCCGTTAATTATCTCCACCGCCCCGCCCGAAAGAAATACAGCCGAGGGTTGGTATACAGCAGCCGAACCAGTCCCTCCCGTTAGCACGGTGAGCGTTATGAGTATCGGCGAGATTATTTCCATCTGCTTTTGCAATGACGTTACGCAACTTATGCACTCGCTTACGACTTCGACCAAAGCGGTAGAAACTATGGCTACAACAAGCGAGTAACAGGCAAGTTTTACTACGCGCGATGTTGATTTCCCGAGCACACTTCCCTCAGCCCCGGAAAACACGGCGCACAGCAGCGATATCGCCACCACCTCCGCAAAAGCGGGAAGAAGGGAAACCACATCGGAAAAAACCACCGAAAGAATTTCCGTTATATAGCTCCCGTAATCCGTCCCTATGTTACCGTTTATCAGATAGCGTATAATCTCTTCTGCATTGTCGCCGAAATTAAAGAGATAACTGTCGGAGTTTTCATCGAGGTATTGCTGCAATTCGGAAAGATCCAGTCCTTCGAGGACGTCGTCGATATTCTGCGAAAGCTGTTCCTCCCCGTCGCCTTCGTCCGCGGCAGCCCCCAAGACCGGCACGCCGGCCATCAGCAGAATAAAGAACATTATTACGGCCAGCAGCGCGGCCTTTTGTTTTGAAATCCTTAAAAATTTCATACCAGCCCTATGAGCGACACGATCACGTCGTACAAACTTTTAAGTATGGGCACTGCCATCAAAAATATCAATATTCTGCCGCACATCACCAGCTTGTCCGCTATACTTTCAAATCCGAGGTCTTTAACAGACGAGGCGGTCAGTTCTACTATGTAGCCTATGCCGATTATTTTGAATATCACCCGTGCGACCGAACTGCTGATGCCGGTCTGTTCGGTAAATTGCCGCAAAAGTTCAACACTCTGTGAAACGTAGTCAAATGCGTACAATATCATGATGAGACCGCCCGCAGCAAGGCACAGCGGAACCAGTTCAGATTTATGCGATTTCAATATCAGGGCACATATAGCCGTAATGGCAGCTATGGCGCACAACCTTAATATTACCATCAGAACAACTCAAACAATTCCCTTACTTGTTCAAAGAGGTCGGTTATCATAGATATCACCGCAGCGAGTACAATTATAAGCCCCACCAAGCTGACTATAGTAGCAATGTCGTCCCTGTCAGATTTTTTTAGTATCTGGCAGATTATAGTGACTATTATGCCTACGGCGGCAATTTTAAAAATTATGCTAATATCCATTTACACAAGAAGAACGGCGATAAGTATGCCGAGCATAAGAAATATTTTAACATACAGCGAGCTGTATTTCTTGTAATCGGCAAAACTCTCGTCCTTATGTTTTTTGATGTACGATTTCCTTTCGCTCAAATAATCTATTTGCGAATATGCGTCGGTAACTCCAAGATTTTGAACATAACTCTTTATAAATTCTTCATCGTCCCCGTTTAAAAGCGGTTTTCCGTCTATCATGTCGCCCATGTACCTGAACTTCTTTGCGAGAGTTCTCATATCATCTCTCCCGAACTTCAGGTTTAAAAGCAACAATTCATTATATTCATACAGTTCGGCGAATACCGCCGCCTTCTTTTTCTTTTCTGCCGAGAGCAGCACCCCCACAGCTGTCGTAAGCGCTATTATTGCAAACAGTATTAAAATCTTTATCATATATTTCAGGTTCAAGATTTATGCCGTTGAGCTTTATAAAAAAATCAAAGGGCAGCGACCTTAAGTAATCTCTGTCGCATACATGCGACGAAGCTACGACTGCTATATCACAGTCGCGCGCAAACTTTACGGCGGCCGTATCGTTTTCGCCGTACAGCTCGTCCGTGACGATCAGCTCCGGGCGCATCGCTCTTATCGCACTCTTTAGCGATGGCAGTTTTTCACAGCTCTTAACGACATCGACCGTCTCGCCGAGGTTATAGACCTCCCCCGCGCCGCCTATCTCGTTACGCGTATCGAGAACGAGTATGTTTGCACGGTGTTCGTGCGAAATGCGTGCCGTCAGGTCGCGCAGCATTGTAGTTTTGCCCAGCCCCGGGCGTGAATAGAACAACGCACTGTTCAGTCCGTCTTTAAAGATAGCCTTGAACACTCTGTCCGAACACCCCTCCGCCCTGTGAGGTATTCTTATATTCAAAGACGTTGCCCTCGCTATCGTCTTAACCTGTCCGCCTTCGGTTACATATTCTCCCGCGACGCCTATCCTTATACCGCCGCCAACAGTTATAAATCCCTGCTTTAACTCCTCGGCATAGCTGTAAACGCAACCGTCCATTGCCTTATTCAGAATGCCTGCAATATCCATGCAGATCAACGCGCCGCTGCCGCGCCCGCTCGCGCCGCCCGAGTTCAGATATTTATATTCGCCGCAGTACTCAATTAGCACCGGTTGTCCACGCCTTAAACGTATTTCCGTAAGATAATTTAGATTTACGTTGTTGACAGCAGACAGTATTTCGGGCGGAAGAAATGACAAGTTCATACACCTAATCTATTCACTGAGGACAAAAAAAAGAACGGCCGAAAGCCGTTCAGTCTGAAACAATATATTTTAGTTTTTTCCCCGCATTTATTCTCGTCCAAAAAACACACAAAACAAAGACGCGCGGTGAAAAACAACTGTCTGCCAACAGTTAATTTATACAAAACCCGTTCAGCCGCTTATCCTGCGTCTGGCCGTCCCTATCTTTATTCTGCGCTCCGCTACTTTATCCGCCGCAACTTCGGCGTCGGACTCGAGCACCTGCGTGAGCGCTTCATCCCACTGCGGTGCGTTTATTGTAAGTTCGCCGCCCTCCTGGGCAACAAGCGCTTTGGTTGAAAAATTTTCTATATTCTTCATTCTTAAATAGGCGTTCCCGCACGGGAAAGGCTGAGATTTATCACACACAAAGCAAAAAGGGGCATATCTTCCGCACAAATCGACGCCCAAACCCTCGCTCGCGAGGTATTTATCAACATCGGCTACGGCCTGAATTACCTGCGCATCGTCTGCTTCCGTTGAATCGAAAAATGCCGGCATCATAGCCATGCGCTCGCTTATTCTGTATGCCGTCGAGCAAGGGTCGCCCGCCCGCTTTGTGCAGACGCTGCAAAAAGGAGCGTAATTTCCGCAGAGATCTATGCCAAGCTTTTCGCTTGCGACGCATTTATCGACATCTATGATATGCTGCATCGTGCGGACGCTGAAGCAAAGTGCATCGGCAAGTTTTAACGGTTTATTTTTATCCCACATAAACAGACTCCCGTTCATAGCATATGTATGCGCAAAAAATCGGAACCCGATGAACAAAAAACCATCATCAAATTCAGAGTTCCAAAGTCTCAAGCCCGTTTAAAATTTCTTCATACTTTTCGCGTTTGAAAGTTATGCTGTCGGGAGTGGTCACCGCTGCCGTGCCGCCCGCAACTCCGCAGCGCAGTATCTCTTCAAGCGAGCCGCCCTTGGCAAGCGCGAAAGTTGCCGCCGCAACCATTCCGTCGCCCGCCCCTATGGTGGAATTCATGGCGACGTTTATGCTTTTGCAGTAAAAACCCCTGTCCCCGTCGGTTATTACCGCTCCCTCTTTGCCGAGCGAAAGAAGGACGTACTTTGCGCCCCGCTTTAAAAATTCGCGGCAGCCGTACAGCATATCCTCCTTGCTGTTCACCGTTATATTCAAAGTGCTCTGAAGTTCCTGCAGATTGGGTTTTACCAGATCCACTCCACATTTCAATGCCTCAAACAGGCGCTCGCCCGAGGTATCGACGATTTTTTTTACGCCTGCGGGCACGGCACTGAGCACTTCGCCGTAATAGGAGGGCGACATGCCCTTCGCCAGCCCGCCCGAAAGCACTACGGCCTCGCACTTTTTGGAGAGTTCGCGGACTTTTTCAACCAGTTCGGCCTTCTTCTCTTCGCTGACCTCGGGACTGATATCGTCCACTTCGGTGAGCATAGACTTATTATCTACAAATTTATAGTTTTCACGCACGCGGCCGGGGCACCACACGAACTGATATGGTACGCACTCATAGTGTAGTTCCTGCTCGAACAGCCTGCCGTTATCCTTGTACATGAAACCGGTCGCATAAACTTCGGCGCCCAGCCGCTTTAAGCCGCGCGCCGTGTTTATCGCCTTTCCCGTAAAGTAGATACGCTTGTTGAGTATTTTATTGGTCTTACCCACACTAAGGCTGTCAACTTCCATATTGACGTCTATGCACGGGCTCAAACATATGCTTAATATCATCACTCCTCCGGCAAACTATTACGAAAAACTTTACTGCGGGCAAATATAAGCTTGGAAAGTTACATCGAAATCATCTGCAGAGTTTCATAGAGTTCGTAGTTAAACTTCTTCTTCATGTTGACGGCTTCGATAATATCCATATCTATAATTTCGTTCTTATGGATACCAACCACTCTGTTGCCTATGCCGTCGTTCAGAAGACGGACGGCCTTGTTGCCGAACTGCGCGGCAAGCATTCTGTCGGCCATGGAAGGCGAACCGCCGCGCTGAATATGGCCTATCGTCGTGGGACGCACAGAATATGTCGTTATCGACTGAAGCTGTTTTGCAAACTCTTCCGCCGTGCATACGCCCTCGGCCACGACAACGATATTGGAGTGCTTACCGTTTGCACGCGAACGGTTTATCTTCATTACGATATCGTCGAGATCAAAAACAACTTCAGGAACGACGATTATCTCCGCGCCGCTGGCAATGCCGGCGTACAGAGCAATATCTCCACAACGTCTGCCCATAACTTCAACTACGGATATCCTCTCGTGCGAGGTCATAGTATCGCGCAATTTATTTATAACGTCGATGCAGGTGTTAACCGCCGTATCGAAACCGAGAGTATAGTCTGTGTACTCAAGGTCGTTGTCTATCGTGCCCGGAATGCCGATCGTGGGGATACCGTATTCCTCAGAGAGAGTCTTTGCTCCCCTGAACGAGCCGTCGCCGCCGATTACGACGAGACCCTCTATTCCGCGCGCCTCAAGGGTGCGGACAGCCCTCTTCTGTCCTTCTTTGGTGAGCATTTCAAGACACCTTGCCGTGCGAAGTTTGGTGCCGCCGCGCTGGACGATATCTGAGACGGAGCGCATATCCATTGATATCATCTCGTCGTCGATAAGACCCTGATAACCGCGTTCTACGCCGTACACTTCCATGCCGAAGTAAAGCGCGCTGCGGACAACCGCCCTTATACAGGCGTTCATGCCGGGGGCGTCGCCGCCGCTGGTAAGCAAGCCTATTCTCTTCATAAAAACCTCCGCCGAAAAAATAAGTCGTTATTTTTTGCAGCGCGCCGCGCGGCAAAGCCGCAAGCCCCCTTATGCATCAAATAAGGCGCACTTCTAATCATCATTCCAGTTATATATTATAACAAATAGAAAAAAAAATTTCAATAGTTTTAGCAAAATAAAACAGTAAAAAATAGTAATATGAGCGGAGAAGACTATTTTTACGCTCTCCGCTCACAATATTTACCAGATTTTGTCGTTCTGCATTTACAAAAAATATTTCAGACAGGAAAAAACCGCGTTAAACAAGCTTTACGTCGGCCTCGCTCAAAAAGGTGCTCAGTTCCGCAAGCAAGCCGCGGCAATAATTTACCCCTCCGTCAAGCCGGAACTTTTTATCGCCACGTTTTATAGCGCAACCAGTTTCCCCCTCATAGTTGCCGAGCATCGCCACAAGCTCGTCAAAGTCGTCGTCCGAAAGATCCGTTGCGTTCAGCCACAGAATGTCGCGCTTCTTTTTTGGCGCCGCTTGGACGTCAGTTACAGAAGAGTCCGCCGAAGAGGCGTCGAACGCCGTTATCCCGTCGAGAATGATTGTAGGCTCTTTGCCGTTTTCAAGGTCAAGCTTGCCGCTTACTCGCACAATTTTATCGTTTACGATCAATCCCCTGAATTTTTCATACATATTGGGGAAAGCCAGACATTCCACGCTGCCGTATACATCCTCAAGGGTGATAAAAGCCATATGCGCGCCAGTGCGCTTTGTGACCGTGCGCTTGAATGCAGTGATCACACCGCCCATAGTTACACGCATGCCGTCTTTAACGGCATTATATGTGCGTTCACCATCTTCGTCCTCGGTATAGTCGTCCAGCAGACTGCAGTTAAAATTGCAATCTGTAAAGCTGTTCATGTACTTTTCAAAGGGGTGTCCGCTTACATATACGCCGAGTACCTCCTTCTCTTTGGCAAGTTTTTCGTTGAGCTCGTATTCAGGCACGTCGGGATATTTTACTTCGAGCTTTTCCTCCTTTATAAAGTCGCCGAAAAGGCTCATCTGCGCGCTGTCCTTCTGCTTTGCAATGCTCGAAGCACGCTGATAGAGATTATCGTATACAAGAATCAGCTGTGAACGATACACGCCGAAAGAATCAAACGCGCCGGCATATATCAGCCCCTCTATCATGCGCTTGTTGAGCATTGCGGCGCAGCGCGAAATGAAGTCGGGGAAATCCTCAAACGGCCCGTTTTTTGTGCGTTCCTGAATGACAAGATCAATCGCGGCCTGACCGGTACCCCTCAGGGCAGAGAGGCCGAACCTCACTCCGTCGTTCTCAACGGAGAACACCGTCTTTGAGCGGTTTATATCGGGCGGAAGGACCTTAAGTCCCTTGTCTTTGAGATACAGTACGTATTTGGTAATTTCGTCTATTTTATTCAGGCGGTTATTCAGAAGGCCGCAGATAAATTCTTTGATGTAGTATTTTTTGAGCCACGCAGTCTGATATGCGAGCGTAGCGTATGCCGCCGCATGAGATTTGTTGAACGCATACGAAGCGAAGCCCTCCATGTCTGCAAATATCTTGGAGGCGACTTCAGCAGAAATTCCGTTCTTTATGCAGCCGTCGATGTGCGAACCGTTTACGTCGCTCGTACCGCCGTATATAAACTTATCCTTCTGCGCAAGCAACGTCTTTTTGTCTTTTTTACCCATTGCGCGTCGCACAAGATCGGCCTCACCCAGAGAGAAACCGGCAAGATACTGGAATATCTGCATCACCTGTTCCTGATACACGGGAATGCCGTAAGTTACCTTTAATATTTTCTCCTCCTGCGGACAGTCGTAAGTAATGGGTTCCAAACCGTGTTTTCTGTTGCAGAAAGAATCGATGAACTTCATGGGGCCGGGGCGGTAGAGTGAAACTCCCGCAATCAAATCCTCAAGAGTATCGGGCTTGAGCTGCCGCATGAACTTTTTCATGCCGCCCGCTTCAAGCTGAAACACGCCGTCGGTATCTCCCTCCGATATCAATTCATATGCACCCGCGTCGGTATAGCCTATCTCATTGAAATCTATGTCGCGGCCATAGTCTTCCTTTATATAGTCTATACACTTTTTTATATCAGTGAGTGTGACGAGAGCAAGGAAGTCCATTTTGAGCATTCCAAGCGCCTCTATCTCTTTTGCAACGAACTGAGTGGTGATATCGTCGCCGTTCCTGGACAGCGGCACATTGTCGGCAATCTTCTTGCGGCATATGACAACGCCGGCGGCATGCATTCCCGTCTGCCTCGGCATGCCCTCTATCTTAAGGGCCATGTCTATAACCTCATGCAGAGTGGCGTCGTTTTCGTACATCTCGCAGAACTCGGCGTTGCGGGCAAGCTGAAGCTCGTTCAGTTTATCGGCAATGGATGCGCGTTTGTCCTCGTCCTCTTCCGCCTGCATCTTCTTTCTCGTCTTTTCGATATTGAGCCCCAAAAGGTCGCTGATCGATGTCTTGCCGTCCATTATTTTGGTCAGCCTGTCCGTCTCGGAATAGGGCACGTTCATCACCCTGCCAACGTCCTTTATTGAGTTCTTTGCGGCCATTGTGCCGAAGGTAACTATCTGGCAAACGTTTTCAGGGTGGTATTTATTGCGGACATATTCTATCGTCTCTTCGCGCCTGTCGGTGCAGAAATCAATATCAAAGTCGGGCATAGAGACGCGGTCCGGATTTAAAAAACGCTCAAACAGCAGGTCGTACTGCAGGGGCTCGACGTCGGTTATGCCTATGGAATACGCGACTATCGAACTTACTCCCGAACCCCTGCCGGGGCCGACGGGTATGCCCTGCTCACGCGACCAGTTGATGAAATCCCACACGATAAGGTAATATTCGGCATAGCCCATCGAGCAAATAACTTTCAGCTCATAGTCGGCGCGCTCGCGTTCTCGCTGCGTGACAGTACCGTAGCGGCGCCTGAGTCCCTCGTCAGTTAATTTGCGCAGGTACTGCTCGGGCGTGCTGCCATCCGGAGGGGTATAACCGGGAATGAGCGAAGTATCTCTCACGGGGTAACCTTTTTTATCTAAATTGAAGGCAGGCTCCGTCACCTTGTCGGCAATGACGCGCGTGTTGGAAATAGCGCGCGGCAGATTGGGGAACAGGTCGGCCATCTCGTCGCCGCTCTTGAAATAGAACTCATTTGTGCCGAACTTCATTCGTTTAGGGTCGTCGAGAGTCTTTTTCATCTGTATGCACATCAGCACGTCTTGCATCTCTGCGTCCTCTTTTCTGAGGTAATGGACGTCGTTCGTGGCAACCAGTTCCACGCCTATCTCGTCGGCAAGCCTTACGAGCAGCGGCAGAACGCGCTTCTCTTCATCAAGCCCGTGATTCTGTATTTCAATATAAAAATCGTCGCCGAATATTTCTTTGAGGCTGACGGCAAGTTTTTTGGCGCCGTCATAGTCGCCTGTCAACAGCCTGCGCGGAATACCGCCTGCTATGCATGCAGAAAGACATATCACACCCTCGGAATGTTCTCTGAGAACATTATAGTCTATCTTAGGTTTATAATAGAATCCGTCGACAAATGCCATAGAGTCAAGCTGGACAAGATTTTTATAGCCAGCCTTATTCTTAGCGAGAAGTATTAAGTGTTCGGCCGTATTCGAGGTCTTGTCGCACATATCTTTGGTGACATAGAACTCGCAGCCGATTATGTACTTTATTCCCGCAACGGCAGCTTTCTCGGCGAAGTGCAGAGTACCGTACATATTACCGTGGTCGGTTATAGCCACGGCATTTATACCGTTCTCCTTGCAATACTCTATCAAATTATCGATTTTGCACGCCCCGTCCAGCAGGGAGTATTCGGTATGAAGATGCAGATGAACAAAATCAGTCATTATATCCTCTTTAAACTTATGTATAAAAAGCGCAAGCAAAATATTCGGCAAATACCAGCAATTATGCTACGCACAGTACTTCACAAATAAACAAATAACGCAAATAGACAATTGAAAATTTAACCTTCGTCAAGCTGTTTGGCCATTTCCATGAGCTTTCTGAAGCGGTGGTTTAAACAGCTCTTCGATATCTTAAGCCTGTCGGCGAGTTCCTGCATGGAAGCATTTTTATCGGCAAGCCTGCCCTCCGCCACCGAAAACAGGTTTTCGTCAAGACTCTGCAAACCTATCGTAGAACGGATAATTTCTATGGCCTGCACCTGCTTCACCGATGCCGACACAGTTTTATCAATGTTTGAAACCGAGCAATTGTTCACTCTGTTTTCGTTGTTGGCATTGTCGCGCTCGCGCGCGACTACGCGCAGCTTATCGAGAGATTTTTTTGCGCCAATATGCGACAATGCCGCGGATATCGCCTCGATGCTTTTTAAATAGATTACAGCGCTGTCCTTTCGCATGACGAGCTTCGCGAGGATATCAAACCCGCAGAGAATGTCACAGAAATCACCGGCCGTTATCTTGTTGTGAAACACAACTTCAAAGTGATATCCGGTACTGCTGTAGCTGAGCGAATCAGGCAACGTGCAGCTGCCGCCACCCAAAAATGCGCCTTTGATATACGCTTCGGCACACTCATCCGAGTCCACAAGTTCCTGTTTTATCGAAAAATTGACAAAAAGACCCTCTTCATCCTCACCGATTATCCCGGCATCGCGCAAAAGGCGCGTACTGTTGCCGTTCACGCATGAAAATACCAGCTTATCCCTTCCGCTCGAAAGATCTGAACGTGAACTGAAGCCGCTTATTTCTGTGCCGAAGTGGTGTTCGATTATATCGGCAAAGAAATGCGCCGTATACTCGCTCTCGGTCGAAAGCTCAAAACCATAGTCCCCGCCAGATTTTATAAGACTGCCGCTCGTGCGTATAAATGCCGAAAGGGCGGCAAGAGCGCATGGCCTGCCGCCTGTAAAATTTTTGATTATTTCGCTTTTGATCTCTTCTGTAAAACTTATCATAACTAAAACCTACGCCTCGCATATAGAGCGCAGAAAAATGTGCCGGAAAAATGCGGCGTTGCATTATAAATTTCTGAGCTTGTATTCGGCAAAACGGAACTTCGGCTCGCGCCCCTCAATATTGTCTATCCTGTCCAAAGGCACGCCGGCCTGCGACAGCAATTGCTCGGCGATCCTTGTATCTCCCACTCTGTCAGCCGAATGAGCGTCGGAATCTATCACAAACCGCACGCCCGTCTGCGCCATTGCGTTGAGCTCTTCGGGTGTGATATGGTATTTTTTTGTGTTTATCTCGATATATGTGCCGTAGTCAGCACAACATTTGGCAACCTCAACAATATCGCAGAAGCACCTGAAATTAATGTGCGTGAGAATATCTATGGGATTTCTCTTTACCGCATTTATATATGACTTAGTAGTGGCCGCAAAGAGCCTGTCCGAAGGCTTTTTGCCAAACTTATAGGCAGCGTAATTTTTTAGCGAAATAAAATAAAAATCCCTCAAACTTTTATAACGTAAAACCTCATGAATACCGCACAGATACAAATCGAAATATTGAAGATCATCTTCTTTCATGTCGGTATCGCCGTCAGTTGAGATAAGATTGCTCTCCATCCCCATGAGCACTTTTACGCCTGTGAGTTCCTCAGCCGCCGTACACTCCGCGCGTAGTGCACGTAGTTTTTTTCTGCGAAGGCCAAAAATTATGTGGTTAAAACCATGGTCAGTTATGCCTATGGCTTTAAGACCGAGCTTTTTTGCCGCTTCGGTATTCTCTAAAACTGTGTTTTTGCCGTGTGAATATGGCGTATGCGTATGGTAATCTCCGGTTAAAATCATTCAAAATCTCCGATATAGCACACCTCTTCCTTGAGCGTGACGCCGAATTTTTTATACACCTCGTCTTTAACGCGACATATGAGCGTAAACACGTCTGAAGAACGGCGTCCGCGGTTGATTATAAAATTTGCGTGCTTTGGACTTACATATGCGCAACCAACGCGCGCACCCTTAAACCCTGCGTTTTCTATTATCTTTCCTGCGCTCACGCCGCAGTAATTTTCAAATACACATCCGCAGCTTCTGCCCGCAGGCAACTGCCTGCGTGCGGCCAGCCTGTTTACAACATTTTCGCTTACTGTATGCCTGTCGGAACGCCGCACAGCAAGCTTCGCGCTTACGATCATACAATCCATGTCACGCATAGTACTATGCTTATATGTAAAATTGCAATCTTTGTTAGAAAATATTTCCAAATTGTCACTTAAAAGTTTAACGGAACAGACGTTTCCGCCGATATATTTTCCGTCAGCCCCGCCGTTCATAAACAATAGTCCTCCAACGCTTGCGGGAATTCCGGCAAGATACTCCAGCCCCGTCAGCCCCTCCCTTTTACAAAAAGAAATGAGCTCGCCTACATTTAAACCGCAGGAAACTTCAAGAACAACTCTCTCCCCATCGCTATCAACTATTCTCACAGGCGATTTAAGCTGCGACGTACTTATTACATAGCCGTTATATATTCCGTCCTGCGCCAACACATTAGAGCCGCGACCCAACACGCAGAATTTTTCACCGCCGGCCCTCATAGCGCGGTATATAAAAGCCGCTTCCTCCTCGCTTCTCGGGAAAAATGCAGCCTTGGCCACACCGCCGCTGCCGTATGTAGTTGCCGAAGCAAAGCTGAAATTATCCCTGCGCGGTATACCGGCACAGATGTGGCCATCAAATATATCGGACAAACTTATCCACTCCTCTATATAATAACATTTTTTTTGCGATTTTACAATGGTTTAAGTAAACTTTTCAGGATATTTATATCTCCGCTCTGCGCAGCGGACCGAATCTTATTCATCGCCTCATAACTCACAACGGCGGGCAAACCATATTCAAACCGCGCCGTTTCAAGCGCGTGCATCTCGTCGTCATATAAATTCTGCTCATCATGCAGCATTGCTATACCGGTAAGACGCCCGCTCTGCGATAACAGATGATCTATAAATTTTTCCGCAAGTTCCGCCTTGTCATGCTCGCCGCTCAGCACGGCGATATACTGATACAGGTCATTAAATTGCTCAACGGCCTGCACATAAAAATTCAGTCCGCGCGTCTTGAGCCGCTGAATATCACGCTGTGTTCCGAGCAAAAATTTATACTCACCGTCTATCAGCTGAACATAAGCGCTTGTGGGTACTGCGCACTCCGCACCGTTGAGTCCGAGCAGCAACGCAGCCACAGCCGCAAGGTTATCTTTTCCGACGTTGATCACCGTATTTTCGGCCGTTGCCTGCGAAAAATCTGAATCCGACAGAGATATCAGGCAGTAAGCTCCGTTGCACCATGCCCTCGGTATACTTTTAACAATACTTTCTATCCCGTAAAAACCCGCGCCGTATGATATCATATCCGGAATTACGCCGTTTTCGATATTTTGCCGCGCGGCGGCAGAGGTAAGCGACGTTATCTCTATATAGGCGGAATACTCATCGGAAAATTCGTCGGCGAGCCGCCTTAAATAGTCGGCGCGCGAGCCCCTGCCTCCCTCAAAGCTGTCTATCTGCCAGAGTGTGAGCACCTCGAGGTGCTCCTCTTCCTCCGCCTGCCCGCCCGAAACAAACGCAGCAACTCCGCCGCCGACAAGTGCGCATATGCACAGACAAGCGCACACGAACATTACTATTTTGCGCATAGTATATTCTATGCCGCCCTATGCCGCTAAAATACATAGGGAAGAGTTTTCAAAGAAAACTCTTCCCCTCGCCTGATCTAAAACGACCGCCTATTTTTTTCCAACGCAAAGTATTTCTGCAAAAGCTAACAATCTTGCTGTCAAAGAATTTTGCATAAATTTAATATTTGCATTAAAGCGGAATCGCTTTAAAAACAGACTATATTATTAAAGCGTCGCCGCTTGTACTAATATTTTTTGCAACGGTATGCGCTTTATACGTGCAATTCAGGAAAATTTATAAAAAATGCCGCGCAATTCATGCGCGGCATTTTTACCGGAATACATGTTTTATTCCTCGTCATCGTCGGGAAGCTCCACATTGTGATATACGTCCTGAACGTCGTCGAGCTCGTCAAGCCTGTCAAGCATCTTCTTGAACGTTTCGAGTTTGTCGGCGTCGAGCGTGATAAAGTTCTGCGGTATCATTTTGACTGCCGCCTCGAAGAAATTAACGCCCTTACCCTCGAGATAGGTGCGCACCGCCGAGAAGCTTTCGGGTGCGCAGTACACCTCATATGCGTCGTCCTGGGCAACATAGTCGTCGGCCCCGGCCTCAAGGCAATACTCCATCATAGTATCCTCGTCGAGCGCGGGAGTGCGTTCCACGGCAAGATATCCTTTCTTGTCAAACATATAAGAAACGCAGCCCGTATTACCCATCTGACCGCCGCACTTTGACATAGTAGAGCGCACGTCGCCGGCTGTCCTGTTTACATTGTCGGTAAGGGTATTGATAATAACTGCCGAACCGCCCACGCCGTATCCTTCGTATGTGAGCTCCTTATATTCCTTATCGCCGAGCTCGCCTGCCGCACGCGCGATCGAACGTTTAATAGTATCGTTTGGCATATTTGCCGCCTTAGCTTTCGCTATGGCGTCGGCGAGTTTGCTGTTGGTTTCGGGATTAGGATTACCTTTGGCCGCAACGGCAATTTCCCTGCCGAGCTTTGTGAACGCCGCTCCGCGGGCCGCGTCGGTCTTGCCTTTTTTTGCCTGTATATTATGCCATTTGGAATGACCTGACATTTAAATACCTCCTTATATTTTGCGCGCGGAATTATCTGCCGCACCATTCAAAAGATACATCAAGATCCCGGCCGAAACTGCGGCATTCAAACTTTCGCATGTATCGCGCATAGGTATCTTCACCGTATGCGTCGCGGCCGCCCTAACTTCTATGCTCAGCCCCGATCCTTCGCTGCCTATGCAAAGGCAGAACTTTTCGGGGACTTTGAACGAAAACATATCGGCGCCGTGCATATCGGCGCAAACGAAAGGAACGCCGTTAAAATACGGAAGCACCTCCGAAAAACTGCCGCACAGCATTATGTCGGTAAAGAATATCCCGCTCATGCTTGCGCGCACGGCCTTCGGAGAGAACGGATCGGCGCAATTTACAAGGTATATTTCCTCATACCCGGCAGCATTAGCCGTCCTTATTATAGTACCGACATTCCCCGGGTCCTGCAGACCGTCCAGTAGGACGCTGCGGCCGCGCGGAGAGTGCAAAGCGCAGCCGGGAATTTTCACCGACGCTATCACGCCCTGCGGCGACTTCTCGTCGGAGATAAATTCGTAGACGGCACGCGCCACCTCCGTGGCGGAAGGGAACTGCGGCAAATAATCTTTTGTGCACATCAGCGCCGTTATTTCGCAACCGGCGGCAATGCACTCCGAAACCATCTTTACTCCCTCGACGAGATATTCGCCGCGCTCCTTTCTGAACTTCTTTTCTTTGAGCGCCGCCATCGCCTTAACTTTCGGGTTGGATCTTGATTCTATTATCATAAAAAAGTAAAAAATTAAGCCTGTGTTTCAAGGCTTAATTTGATATGCTTTGCGCAGAAATGCGCTTAAACTGCAGCTTTAGCCTTTTCTGCAAGTGCGGCGAATGCCGCCGCGTCGTTTACGGCGAGGTCTGCAAGAACTTTTCTGTTGAGGTTGATGCCGGCAACTTTAAGACCGTGCATAAATTTGGAATACGAAAGGCCGTTGATTCTTGCTGCAGCGTTTATCCTGGCGATCCAGAGGCTGCGCATGTCGCGCTTCCTGAGCTTTCTGCCCTTGAACGCATAGTTCAAAGACTTCATCACAGCTTCACGGGCGATCCTGTAAGACTTTGACTTGTTTCCGAAATAACCTTTGGAAAGGCGGAATATTTTTCTGCGCTTTTTAAGCGCGTTTACTGATCTCTTAATACGCATACGGTTTTAACCTCCTTTAGTCCTTGTAGGGAATCATTGACCTTACGGTTGATTCCTGCGTGGTGGAAACTAACGTATTTTTACGCAAATTTCTCTTTCTCTTTCTGTTCTTGGTTTCTGCCTTATGGTTCTTACCGCCGTGCGCCCTCTTAACCTTACCGGTTGAAGTCAGCCAGAAACGCTTTTTTGTGCCGCTGTGGGATTTCTGCTTAGGCATATTTATAACCTCCGATGATATTTTTAAAATTTAAAATGAGCAGTTCAAGCCTTTACGGGAGAGAGCATCATTATGATATTTCTTCCCTCTGTGGTAGGCTTTTTATCCATTACCGCCTTTCCGCCGAGACCTTCGAAAAAGTTCTCCATGACCTTTACGCCCTGGTACGAGCGGGAATTTTCCCTGCCCTTCATGCGGATCGACACCTTGACCTTATTGCCAGCCTCTAAAAATTTGAGGCACTGCTTGGTCTTGACAGCGATATCGCCCACGTCTATTGTCATGGAAAGCCTTATCTCTTTGAGCTCTACAATGGTCTGGTTTTTGCGGTTTTCCTTATCCTTTTTCGCCTGCTCGTACTTAAACTTGGAATAGTCCATTATCTTGCATACGGGCGGGTTGGCCGTGGGGGAAATTTTTACAAGGTCGAGCTCCTGGTCATAGGCAAGCCTCTGCGCCTGCGCCGCGCTCATAACTCCGAGCATCTGTCCGTCTGACGCGATAACTCTCACTTCCCTGTCGCGGATATCTTCGTTGATAGAATAGGAATCTTTGATAACTTTTTACCTCTCATTTTATTTGCCGCAAAAAATAAGCGGCTTGCAAAAGCAAACCGCAATAATGACCTGAATATGCGCGCAAAGAAAGAGGCGCGAACAAGATGAAATCATTATGAGCCGACACAGACTATCCGTACGGCGAAAGGTTTTGCCTTTGCTTACTTATTGATAATACAATAAGCCGCGCAAAATGTCAAACGATTTTATCTTGTTTATCCGGCATTTTTTATAAATTTTGCATGCCGGCGCAACTTTTGTATACCGGCACAGCGCGCGGGACAAATGTTTTAAAAGATGACCCTATCCCTGTCCTGCTTTGCAACCATCTCGACAAACTCGTCGGCACCCATGGTAGTCTTTTCCTCGACGCCGCGCTTGTTCACGTTGACGGTGCCGTCGCGCTCCTCGGCGTCGCCGACTACGATGACATAGGGAACCTTTTCGAGCTTGGCCTCCCTTATTTTGTAGCCTATCTTTTCGTTTCTGCCGTCCATCTCAACGCGCAGGCCGCTGGCGCGCAGCTTTTCGCAGACAGAGTCCGCGTAGTCCTTCGTCCTGTCAGTTATGGGAAGCACCTTAACCTGGACGGGGGCGAGCCATACGGGGAATTTGCCCGCAAAGTGCTCAATGAGTATGCCGATGAACCTCTCTATAGAGCCGAAGATCGCGCGGTGTATCATAATGGGGCGGTGCTTTTCGCCGTCCTCGCCCACATATTCAAGCTCGAAGCGCTGGGGCATCTGGAAGTCGAGCTGAATGGTGCCGCACTGCCAGGTCCTGCCTATGCTGTCCTGCAGGTGGAAGTCGATCTTAGGGCCGTAGAATGCGCCGTCGCCCTCGTTTATTTCATATTCGAAACCGAGCTCGTCAAGAGCCTTTTTGAGCGCGTCGGTGGCCATGTTCCACTCTGCCTCTGTGCCCATACTGTTTTCGGGGCGGGTAGAGAGCTCCACCTTATACTTAAAACCGAACTGCTTGTATATTTGGTCAGTGAGCCTCACAACACCCTTGATTTCGTCGGTTATCTGTTCGGGCAACATGAAAATGTGTGCGTCGTCCTGGGTGAAGCAGCGCACGCGGAAGAGTCCGTGCAGCTGACCGCTCTTTTCATGGCGATGGACAAGACCCATTTCGCCCATCCTTATGGGCAGATCCTTATAACTGTGGGGCTGAAGCTTATAAACAAGCATGCCGCCGGGGCAGTTCATGGGCTTTATAGCGCAGTCCTCGCCGTCTATCTTTGTGGTATACATATTCTCTTTGTAGTGATCCCAGTGGCCTGAAGTCTCCCAGAGAGAGCGCGTCAAAATTATGGGAGTCTGAATCTCGACATATCCTTCCTTTCTGTGCAGCTCGCGCCAGTAGTTAGTGAGCGTGTTTTTGAGCACCATGCCGTTGGGAAGGAAGAACGGAAAGCCCTTACCCTCGTTTAAAAGGGCGAACAACTTGAGCTCCTTGCCGAGCTTTATGTGGTCGCGCTTTTTAGCCTCTTCGAGCATGTCGAAATAGGCTTGCATCTCGTCCTTTTTGGCGAATGCAACACCGTAGATCCTTGTAAGCATCTTATTCTTCTCGTTGCCGCGCCAGTAAGCGCCGGCAATCGACGTGAGCTTGAAAGCTTTGATCTTGCCCGTCGAGGGAAGATGGGGTCCGCGGCACAGGTCGGTGAACGCCCCCTGCTTATAGAATGAAATCACCGAATCATCGGGCAGATCGTTTATAAGCTCGACCTTATATTTTTCCTTATACTTTGACATGAGCTCAACTGCCTCTTTGCGCGGCAGTTCGAAACGAGCTATCGGAGTATCGGCTTTGATTATTTTATGCATCTCGGCCTCAATCTTTTCAAAGTCATCCTGCGTTATAGGCGTGTTGAAATCGAAGTCGTAGTAAAAGCCGTTTTCGATTACGGGTCCAATCGCAAGTTTGCAGGTAGGAAAGATATTTTTCACTGCCTGGGCAAGTACGTGCGCGCAGGTATGGCGGTAAACCTCCAGTCCCTCCTTATCCTTGAGAGTGACAATTTCAAGCTTATCACCCTCTTTGAGCTCATGCGAAAGGTCGCAAAGTTTTCCGTTGACTTTTGCGGCAACAGCATTTCTCGCCAGACCTTCCGAAATTGCCGAAGCCGCGTCGGAACACCTTGCGCCGCCGTCAAGTACCAGTTGATCCCCGTTTCTGAGAAAAATCTTCATGATATAACCTCTCCTGAATTTTCATCGTAAATAAATAAAAACGTCCTTAAACAAGCCGAATACGGCTGAGTTTAAGGACGCAAAGTTCGCATTTGCGCGGTTCCACCTTAATTGTCATAATGACCGCTTATAAGTTGTCGCCGAATGTATGCGAAGTGGTTTCCCGCTACCCTGTCCGCCTGCGGAACTTGCAGCCAAAGGCTCCGCTCTCTGTAAGGCGCACGGACGGTACTTGTCTTCCAGTTCGGTATATCTATGATATTATTTTTTGAAGAGTTTGTCAACAACTTTAATGCACTACGAGGCATGAAAATATTTGCTAAAAACGGCCCGATTATGTATAATGATACACAGTAAATCATAAGGGACAAAGTTATGGCTTATACAAATTTTAACGAAGTTGAAAAAAAATGGATAGATTATTGGGATAAGAACGGCACGTTCCATACCGATCTGCACGACTTTTCCAAGCCCAAATACTATGTGCTGGATATGTTTCCCTACCCTTCGGGCGCGGGCCTGCACGTCGGCCACCCCGAGGGCTACACCGCCACAGACATCATCGCCCGCATGAAGAGAATGCAGGGATATAACGTACTTCACCCCATCGGGTTCGATTCCTTCGGCCTGCCCGCGGAGCAGTACGCCATAAAGACGGGCAACAACCCCGCCGACTTCACTCAGAAGAACATTGAAACGTTTACCTCGCAGCTGAAGATGCTCGGCCTTTCGTACGACTATACCCAGACAGTTTCCACATGCGATCCCGCCTACTACAAATGGACGCAATGGATATTCAAACAGCTCTATGAGGCAGGACTCGCGCGGTATATCGACACCCCCGTCAACTGGTGCGAAGAGCTGGGCACAGTGCTTGCCAACGACGAGATAATCGACGGCAAGAGCGAGCGCGGCGGCTACCCGGTAGTGCGCAAAAACATGAAGCAATGGGTCATCGACATAAACAAATATGCAGAAAGGCTTTTGGACGGTCTGGACGAGATAGACTGGCCAGAGGCCTCAAAAACTGCCCAGCGCAACTGGATAGGCAAATCGGTGGGAGCGAACGTCGACTTTGCCGTGGACGGCACCAATGAGAAATTCACTGTGTTCACCACACGATGCGACACGCTCTTCGGCGCAACCTACTGTGTACTCGCACCCGAACATATACTTGTGGACAAGATTACCACGCCAGACAGACGTGATGAGATAGAGTCCTATAAAAAGGCATGCGCGCACAAATCTGAACTTGAAAGAACGGAGCTCAACAAGGAAAAGACCGGCGCATTCACTGGTGCTTATGCGATAAATCCCGTCAACGGAGCGAAGATCCCCGTCTGGATAAGCGACTACGTGCTCACCTCTTACGGCACGGGCGCCATCATGGCCGTACCCGCGCACGACACGCGCGACTATGAATTTGCCAAAAAGTTCAACATTCCCATCATTCAGGTGCTTGAAGGCGGCGATATCTCCAAGGAGGCGTTCACGGGCGACGGTCTGCACATAAATTCCGGCTTTTTGAACGGCCTGAACAAGCAGGACGCGATAGACAAGATGGCCGAATGGCTGGTTGAGCACAACTGCGGACACAAGACGGTATCGTACAAGCTGCGCGAATGGATATTTGCGCGCCAGCGCTACTGGGGCGAACCCGTGCCCATAGTCCATCTTGAGGACGGCATAGATGTTGCGCTTAAAGACGAGGAACTCCCCCTCACCCTTCCGCTTATGAAGGATTACAGGGCGCGCGGCGGAAAGGCGCCCCTCGACAATGCCACCGAATGGGTAAACGTTGAGATAGACGGCGTAAAGGGCAAGCGCGAAACGGCGACCATGCCCGGCTCTGCAGGCTCTTCGTGGTATTTCCTCCGCTATTGTGACCCCCACAACGACAAGGAATTTGCCAACTACGAGCTTTTAAAGCACTGGATGCCCGTAGACTTCTACTGCGGCGGCAAGGAGCACCTTGTGGGCCACCTTCTGTATTCCCGCTTCTGGAACAATTTCCTGTACGACAAAGGCTACGTCCCCTGCAAAGAACCGTTCAAAAAGCTCTTCCACCAAGGAATGATACTCGGCGAAGACGGCAACAAGATGTCGAAATCGCTTGGCAACGTAATAAACCCCAACGATATCGTGCGCGACTACGGCGCAGACGTTTTGAGAATGTATGAGATGTTCATGGGCCCCGTCGCCGACACGAAGCCCTGGAACACAGCCAACATCGAGGGCGTCAAAAAATTTATCGACAGGATACACAGGCTGTATTTTGAACTGAACGCCATCTCCGGCGAGTCAAACAAAAATCTTGAAAAGATCTATAACCAGACAGTAAAAAAGGTCGGCGAGGACTATATGGCTCTCAAGGTCAACACCGCCATTTCACAGATGATGGTGTTCATAAACGCGGTATATAAAGAAGTCGGCGAGGGGCGTCCCTTCCCCCGCGAATATGCCGAGGGCTTTATAAAGCTCATAAACCCCGTTATACCCTTTATAACCGAGGAAATATGGCACACCGTTCTGGGACACGGAGATACTATAACTTACGAAAAGTGGCCTGAATTTGACGAGAGTAAATGCGGCGAAGATACATTTGAATATGCCGTTCAGGTAAACAGCAAAATCAAAACCAAACTCAATATTCCCGTCGATATGCCAAATTCCGAGATCGAAGCGCTCGTAAAGGCAAATGCAGACATAGCGCCACTTATAGACGGCAAGCAGATAAAGAAGTTTATCATAGTGCCCAAGCGCCTTATCAATATTATAGTTTAAAATCTGGTTTAAAAATGACGGGTCGGCGCGGCAGATTCCTGCCGCGCCGACCCGTCATTTTCCACTGAAAAAAATGCGGAGGCAACGCCTCCGCACAATTATTTATATCAAAGAGTTTCCAAAACTTTAGCGATGTCGCCGACAGTCTTGATTTCGGCAACCTTGTCTTCGGGAATAGTTTTACCCGTCTTTTCCTCGAGGCCCATTAAAAGCTCAACAACATCGAGCGAATCGGCGCCGAGATCTTTGATAATATCAGTATCAGGTGTTATTGTAGAAGGATCGACGTCAAGCTGTTCGCCGAGCATCTTTGCTATTTCTTCCAACATAAATCGTAACCTCCGAGTTATTTCATTGCAAATAAATTTTACAATATGATATTACAATTGTCAAGTCAATTTGTGATTTTTTTTACCTGCTTGAGCGAAAGTCCTATACGCTGTTTCTTCACATCCACGCTTATCACCACGGCTTTTACCTGCTGACCGACCTTCAACACATCGGAAGGGTGTTTTATATAACGGTCAGTGATCTCAGATATGTGTACAAGACCGTCCTGATGCACGCCGATATCTACAAAAGCGCCGAAGTCGATTACATTACGCACCGTCCCGTCGACGACCATGCCCACCTGCAGATCCTCTATTCCCATTATATCCTTGCGCAGTTTAGGCGCGGGAAGTGAATCGCGTATGTCCCTGCCGGGGCGGAGAAGCTCGGTTACAATGTCGCGCAGAGTCGCCGCATCGAGCTCAGCGTATTCGGCAGCCTTCTGCTCGCCGAAGGTCTTTATCTTCTGCGGCAACTCGGCAAGCCCGCCCGCCTTTACGTCATCTTCGGTATAGCCGAACAGCTTTAACAGTTTTTCGGCCTTTTTATATGATTCGGGATGCACGGCGGTGTTATCAAAGATGTTGTCGCCGCCCGGTATGCGCAAAAAGCCCGCACACTGCTCATACGCCTTTTCACCCAGCCTCTTTACTTTCAAAAGCTGCGAGCGGCTGGTAAATTTTCCGTTTGATTCGCGGTACGCCACAATATTTTTTGCAATACCGGAATTAAGTCCGGCAACATGCTCCAAAAGCGATGCGCTTGCAGTGTTGAGGTCAACGCCTACGCTGTTTACACAATCCTCGACCACGCCGCCGAGAGCACCGTCGAGCCTCTTCTGATCGACATCGTGCTGATACTGCCCCACGCCTATCGACTTAGGGTCGATCTTAATAAGCTCTGCAAGCGGGTCCTGAAGCCTGCGCGCAATGGAGATAGCCGAACGGACGTTAAGGTCGTAGTCGGGGAACTCCTCGGCAGCAAGCGGGCTTGCGGAATACACACTGGCGCCCGCCTCATTTACCACCATGTAACTCACGTCGCGGTCAACCTCTTTCAAAAGGTCGGCAACAAAGATCTCCGTCTCCTTGCTCGCCGTTCCGTTGCCTATAGCGATAATATCTACACCGAATTTATTTATGAAGTTTTTTACAATTTTCTTTGCCTCTTCAACTTTATTGAAGGGCGGAACGGGGTAAATGACAGAAGTCTCAAGCACTTTGCCAGTCTCGTCAACAACTGCGACTTTGCAACCCATTCTGTAGCCGGGGTCAAGTCCGAGAGCAACCTTACCCTTTACGGGCGGCTGCAAAAGCAGCGGGCGCAGATTTACCTCAAACATCTTTATGGCCTGCTCGCCCGCTCTTTCGGAAAGTGAGGCGCGCACTTCGCGCTCTATGGACGGCTCTATCAACCTGTCATAGCCGTCGTCGGCGGCTTCTTTTATAAGCTCTGCGCATGCGCCGTCGGAATGAACGTATTTTGCCGAGCAGACGCGCTTTGCAAGGTCGGGATTGAAGTAGAGCTTTACCTTAAGGCAGCCCTCCTTTTCACCCCTGTTTACGGCAAGCACGCGGTGATTCTTGATTTCAGGCACGATCTCTGCATAATCGGCGTACATAGCGTATGTTCCCTTGCCGTCATCGTTGACCATCTTCGACTGAAGTTCGCCGTGATTTTCAAACAGCTCACGCAGCTTTTTTCTGAGCTCAGCATTATCGGAAATGATCTCGGCAATTATATCCTTTGCGCCGTTTATGGCAGACTGTCTGTCCGGTACGTTCTTCTCCTCATCTATGTACTTATCTGCCTCAACATAAGGATCGCCCTCCTGCACAAGAATAAAGTCTGCAAGTCCCTGCAGTCCGCGCTCAATCGCAACCGATGCCCTCGTCTTTTTCTTCTGCTTATAGGGACGATAGACGTCCTCCACCTCAGTCATTGTTATACAAGCTTCAATGGCGGCTTCGAGCTCCTCTGTCATCTTGCCTTGATCGGTTATCGACTTACGCACTTCTTCCTTACGCTTTTCAAGATTTTTTAGGTATTCATACCTGTCAACAAACTGCCTTAAGATCTGGTCGTCTATGGCTCCCGTCATCTCCTTGCGATAGCGGGCGATGAACGGTATTGTATTGCCCTCGTCCAAAAGATTCACGATATTGTTTGCATGTTCAGGTTTGAGATTGAATTCGGTTGTAAGTTGATTGATGATATCCATAAGTTAAATTTCCCGTAAAAACTTTTTCATATTCAAATGCGGCCTGCAGCCACAAAAATAAAGGCTGAAAACCGCGTAAAAGTTTTTCTTGACTATTTTAAATAAAAACAGCCGTTAAGTCAATACTTTTTTACAATTTTGACGTTTTAAAATTTAAACGCCAACGCTTCTTGCGCAATGCAACCGACGACAGACCGTTCTGTTATCGTCAGCCACGCAGAGCTTTAAGCTCGGCTTTACGCTCAGCACTGACGCGAAAACTATCGCACGCCTTAGATATGGCCTTATTTTTAACATTTATGTCACACGTAGTACTGTGCAAATATTTAAAACCAGCCTCATAATGTTTTATGAGAACCTCAGCAAGCAGCCATGCCGCTCCCATAACAACGTAATACTTATCCGGGTTGCAACATGAAATACTTTCAAATATGAACGGCAGATACTTTTCCTCCACGTAAAACGAGAGCAAGATCCTCAGCGAAAACCTGCGCGCATACTCGCCTCCGTTGTAATACCCATCTCCTGCAGCAAGGTATTTTTTTATGTATAGGATAAAGTCGTCCCTGCGCTTTTTTATACATTGCGGCGTAAACAAGTCGCAGAGCGCCCAGTCGGTTATCAGCCGCACACAATCGTCCAGCACTGCGACAAAGTCGTCGTAAGGTAGTTGCGCGGCAAGCGTCAGTTTTAAAAACACAACTTCATAGTATTCGTTGGGAAATTGCGTAAAAAGTTCATATTTTCCGCTGTATTTTTTTGCAAGCTTTCTAAGTTGCGGCGTACGAACGCCGAGAATTTTGAGTTCACCGTCGCGGATGATCCTCCTCTGAAAGTCAGCAAAATCAACCTCGGAAATGTTTTCTAATTCTTCTAAAAGTTCGTTATATTTAACCATGATTATTTCAAACTGTCCTTTGTGCGCCAAACACCAAAGATAGCGCACGCACCCATTCGCCTGCGTCGCACCGTGTATTTGCAGGGCTGGTAGATGGCAATTTTATGTACGGTACGGAAATGCCGCCATAAAATTTATTAAATATCTCAAATGCTTTCCCGCCGTTTAATAATATCAGTTCTATCGTACTTACAGACAAAACTTCGCGTAGGTCTGCGACTTTATAGTTCTTTATCGAAGAGTCGCTAGACCCCTCAATCTCGCATTCAATTACCATGTCCCAGAGCGCAACATGATTTTTATGCAGAAAAGCAATTTTATCAGACGTACTCTCCGGTATGTCCTCTTTGAAGAAACCGCAAAGTATCTTCCAAAAACGGTTTTGTCTGTTCCCGTAGTAAAACTCTACCTGCCGGCTCTTTACCGACGGAAAGCTGCCTAGTATCAGAACACGGCTGTTTTTATCGAAAACGGGCAAAAAACCATATTTTATGTCACACATAGTATTTTATATTTCAAGCGGCTTGTCCACTTTACCCACAACAGCGGCCGCCATACGCGACTCGTCGAAGCCGATATCTATGGCGTTGAACACATCGTCCATAGTAACAGCGTTTACCTTCTCTATCCTATCTTCAAAGTCGTACAGTTTGCCGCTGTAGATAAGTTCCTTTCCATATAAGAGCATCTGAGAGCTGGTGCTTTCCTGCGCAAAGATAGACGAGGACTTTAGCTGTTCCTTGCCCCTTATAAACTCCTCCTCCGTCAAATCCTTGCGTTTGATTTCCTCTATGCATTTGTATATAGCATCTACAGACTTTTTATAATTCCCTGCATTGACGCCTGCATACACCACCAGAGTTCCTGTATCGGCATATGCTGTACTGTATGAATACACAGTATAGGCCAGTCCGAGCTTTTCGCGTACTGTCTGGAAAAGCCGCGAGCTCATACTGCCGCCCAGAACAGAATTCATGACCAGCGTAGCATCATAAAACTTATCGTATCTCTTTACCGAAGGATAGCCAATAGCTATGTGTATCTGTTCTATATCCTTATATTTTACGAGAGAATTATGTTTGGCCAGAGCTTCTACCTTTCTTTCGTCCTTTTCCGAGGCGGGAACAGAGGCAAAATACCTTTCGGCAAGCTCTTCGGCAAGAGCGATATCTATATTGCCGGCCATGGAAATGACAATATTGTCGGCCGTGTAGCGGCTCTTCATATACGCCTTTGCGTCATCCGCAGTAAAACCGCTCACATTCTCACGCGTGCCGAGAATATTCCTGCCGTATCCCTCGCGCCCGTAATAAGCCTCGCCAAGGAGGTCGAGACAAAGATCATCGGGCGTATCCTCATTCATATTTATTTCCTCGATGATAACACCCTTTTCGCGCTTGATCTCTTCTGCAGGAAATATGCTGTTTAAAAACAGGTCGGCAAGTATCTCAAACGCCTTCGCTGCGTTGTCGGTAGTCGACTTTGCATAGTAACATGTGAGATCCTTGCCCGTAAAAGCGTTCATTTGAGCACCTATTCTGTCCATTTCGTCAGATATGGCAAACGCTGAACGCGTCTTTGTGCCCTTAAACATCATGTGCTCGATAAAGTGCGAAATACCGTCCTCGCGCTCGCTTTCTACATATGCACCCGTACCCACGAGCACCCCCATGGAGACAGACATCAACCCCTCCATGCGCTTTACTACAAGCCTGATTCCGTTTTTAAGCTGTTTATAATGTACCATCTATTCTCCTAAACTGCACGAAACCGTACAGGCGGCAAAGCCGCTGTTTCCTATGTAATTCAATATTGAAGGAAGAGCCTTTACAGTACTCTCCGTGGGATGCATCAAAACGAAGTCCCCGCCCTGCAACCCGTTTGTCGCGCGCGAAACTATCAGATTCACATCGCTGTCGCGCCAGTCGATAGTATCTTTGCTCCACATTATCACTTTTAAACCGAGCTCCAGACAGGCACTGACCGTATAGTCGTTGAATGCCCCGGATGGCGGAGCGAATAGCGATATATTCTGGCCGCATATCATATTCAGAAGTTTTACGCTCGGTGAAATCTCGGCGAGATTTTCCTCGTAAGAGAGCGCGGAATGGTCCTTATGGAAATAGCCGTGACTTGCTATTTCATGTCCGCGCGCAAATATTTCGCGCACGCAGTCCACATTGTCGTCCGCCCAGCAACCGCCTATAAAAAACGTGGCTTTTGCGCTATATTCATCTAGCACATCCAGAATTTCAAGCACCTCGTCCGTGCCCTGATAGACGTTGAACATCAGACTTACCGAGCTCTCCGATTCAGAGCGGTATATTACGTTTCCGTCGCCGTCCGAAACCGTCACTGCGCTACCGCCTGCAAAGCCTACTACCGCCGTGACAACGATTATGGCACAGATGAGCAGATTTGTTACAACCATTATGACCTTGTTCTTCAACAGTTTACCCCGATTAATCAAATACTATTTATATAATATTATGTTCGGGGCGCAATATTGCATCTGAAGAAGATGTCAAATGCCTATTTTTTAGTCTAACACCCGCTCTGCTGCACTCATTGTGCATATTATTTAAGTTTTACAAACGTCACACCCGTCTCACCCTCGCCGTATTTACCGAGGCGCAAACTGCCGACATTTTTATGCCGCTTCAGGTGCTCCCAAATTGCTTTGCGTAACCTGCCTGTCCCGACGCCGTGAATGATTTTTACCTCTTCAAGATTATCGGTCACGGCCTTATCGATAAAATTATCGACTTCATAGAGCGCCTCCTCTACGGTGAGTCCGAGCACGTTGATCTCGAGCACCGGCACGGAAGGCGCTATCTTACGCACAACACGAACATTGCCGGCCGCCTTACTTTTATGCCTGTCGGACCCTATCACAAGAAGATCGGCAAGTTTGCAGCGCAATTTCATACTGCCGCACGCAACTTCGGCCTCACCCTTACCCGGCGAAAAGGAGAGCACATCCCCCTCGGTCTGCATTGGCTTTATGAATACTCTATCTCCGACATGAAGGTTATCCTTTGCGGCAGGCGAATAGGGCGTTTGTCGTTCAGGGGATTCTTCCGATTTGAAAGCCGCATCTTTTATCTTATTCTTAATGGTGCGCGCCTCTATGAGGTCGGCCTCAGAAAGCTCCGATTTTTTGAATATTTCTTCAATTTCTGCGAGCAATTCTTCCGCTTCTGCCGCGCGTTCATTGATTATGCGGCGGCTCTCCGCCTTTGCATTATTTAAAAGTTTTGCCCGCTCACGCTCAAGCTCGTCTGCGCGAGTCTCCGCAAGAGCTATCTTCTTTTTAAGTTCAGCGCGCAGCGCCTCGTTCTCCGCAACGAGCTGTTCGGCCTGTACCCTGCTATCCTCGGCCTTGCGTACGATATTTTCAAACGCACGTCCGCCTTCGGAGAGATAGGAGACGGCCTTATCCAGAATATCTTCGGGCAGGCCCATGCGCCTGCATATTGCGAGGGCGTTGCTCGACCCCGGCATTCCTATCTTTATCTTATAGAGCGGCTTCAAAGTGGCCGAATCGAACTCCATGCTGGCATTCTCTATGCCCTTTGCACCAAACGCAAACTCCTTTAAAGCAGTGAAATGCGTGGTAACTATTCCGCGGCAATCCGTGGAGAGCAATTTTTCAACCACCGCGCGCGCAAGCGCCTGACCCTCGTCCGGGTTGGTGCCGCCGCCCGGCTCGTCGATCAGCACCAGGCTTGACGAACTTACTCCATTCACAATTTCAATTATATTCTTTATGTGCGATGAGAATGTTGAAAGGCTTTCCTCAATGCTTTGGCTGTCGCCAAGGTCACAGAACACATTGTCGAACACTCCCACCGAACTGCCCTCGGCAGCGGGGATATACAGCCCGCACGCCGCCATAAGACAGAACAGTCCGACCATCTTTAAGGTGACGGTCTTGCCGCCCGTATTCGCGCCGCTTAAAAGCAGAAAGTTGTAGTCGCCGCCGAGTTCCACGCTCACAGGAACTATTTTGTTTTTATCTATAAGCGGGTGTCTGCCCTTTATTATATTTATATAGCCGCGCCTGTTCACATTTGGCTTTACAGCCTTCAACGCATAAGCGTACTGAGCGCGGGCATAGCAGCAGTCGAGCTCTGCGAGTATCTCCTCGTCCGCCTTTAGCTTATCGGCGATCGCGCCGAAGCGCGAAGAAAAGCTTTTTAAAATGCGCTCGACTTCTTCGCGCTCGTCGATAGAGAGCGCTATAAGCTCGTTGTTCATCTCGAGCACATACTCCGGTTCGATAAAAAACGTTGCGCCTGTCTGCGAGCGGTCGTGCACGAAGCCGCGCACCCTGTTTTTGTATTCGGCTTTCACGGGAATGACAAATCGATCGTTGCGCATAGTGACCGTGGCATCCTGCAAAAAGGCCGCCGTGGGACCCGTTATATATTCAGTGAGTTTGGTGCGTATGCGCGCGTTGAGCGACTTTATCTTAGTGCGTATATCGAACAGCTTTTCGCTGGCGTGGTCGTTGAGTTCAGTGTCGGAAATTATGGCAAAAGTTACGTCATCCTCCAGACGCTGGTCATAATACAGCCGGGAACAGTCGGCCTTTAAAAGAACGATATCTTCATCCGCGAGAGAAAATACCGAATTCTGCGCAATGCGCGCTGAGTGGTTGAGGGCGTTGACCTGCCGCAATTCCCCGCACGAAAGAGCGCTTCCTTTCTTTGCACGGACGAGCAGTTCATCCACGTCGTCGAAAAATTCTATGCCCGAAACCCCCGCCCTGAACAGCAGTTTGTCTGCCTCCTCCGTGCGCGCAAGCCTTTCGCGCACCTCCTCAAGATCTGAAGAGGGCGCACACGACGCGATGAGCGACTTTGCCGAACCGAGTGCGGCGTATTCGGCGCACTTTGCGAGCACTTTATTGAGTTCAAGTTTTTCAAAAAATTGCGAATTCATTTTGGTAATTTTTATATCAGAAATTTATGTACAGTACAAATATGGCGCCTGATTAGCCGCAACAAAAAAATCAGAGCACGGGCGAATTGATGTGTCCGCGCGTTATATCGCCGAGCAAGTGTTTTACCGACCTGTCCTCCGACATTTCACGCGAAAGTTTTACTCCGTCGAGCAGAGTGAAATCACACAGACGTCCTTCAGTATTTTCAGAATATAGATTTGCGCAGTTATACAACTCGAAACGGCAGGACGAAAGTTCGTAACGCTTCAGCGGGAATTTCCTGCCCGACTCGTCGGTGAGGGTATATACCCTGCGCCTGTCGCAGGCAGAGCATGTGCGGCCGAACGGGCAGTATATGAGGTCCATGACCTTTATGCCGCCCACGGAGAGCATGAATGCATTGCGCGTGCGAAGCGGCGCGGCCTCGCGCAGGGAAAGTTCCTTTGAAATACAGAAATATTTTGCACACTCCGAAAGATACTTTGCGGCAAACGTATTTGAAACATTGTATCCCACCCCCGCAAAGAGGGGCATATTCTGCTCGCGCGCAAGGGCGATGCCGTAGTACCCCTCGCAATAGACGCCGTCAAAGAGTTTTAATGCGGGCTTCAGTTTTTCGATATCGTCCCCCCGTAAATATGCGGGCAGACAGAGATACTTCTCGCCATCAAAATCTTTTATCAGCGGAGCAAGGTCGGAAAAATAGTCGTCGGGCTTTAAAATGCCGATATCAGCCTGCACGCCGCTTAGGTCGGAGCAAATGGCCGCCGTTTTTGTATTAGCTATACATTCCTCCGCCGGCACAGCAACGCCGCCCTCTGCGGGGAAGTGCTCCTTGAACGTTATGTGCGATACGAAATTTTCGTAGGCGGCCCTACGGAAGGCGTTCAACGCAGCCATGCCGAGGTATGGCCTGCCCTCAACCGCAACATCGCCGAAGGAAACGTCAAACGGCAGTTCGCCTACCTTGCGGAAACAGTCGACTATATCCCCGGAAGTGAGAGGCCTGCTCTGCGCTGATCCAAGCCTTTCACCGCCAGTAAATTCACATCCGTTTATGCTCACTCGGGGATACTCACCCTCGGTAAACCGAGCAAATATATCGACTTTCAAAAGCCGCCTGCCCGACGTAAGCCGCTCGTTGAGCGCCGTATCGGTGGTCACAAAAACCTTGTCCCCGTTCTTGAGGCGCTTGGGCGCAGCAATATAAAACCCGCCCTTACAGTCGCCGTCGTATGCGCCGCCGCACACCTCGCTGCCCGAACGCAGGATTTTAAAGCCGTCGCCCCTTTTAAAATGCTGTCCGCTCTCGCACAGGGCGCGTCCGTTTACAATTTTTACCGTGCCCACATACTCGCCGATGTGCCCCTGCACGGCGGGGGATAAAAAACTCTTGTCCTGGCCGAACGCCAGTCCCCTCGTGTAGTTGCCGCGGTTATAGGTGCGCCTGAGCGCGGAGATATCCCCTTCACCGCCATTTAAAACAGCCCTGTAGTAATTTACCGCGGCCGCGACGTATTCGGGGCGACGCATGCGCCCCTCTATCTTGAAGGAATAAACTCCAGCGCCTTTCAGCTTCTTTATATTCTCCCCCGCGCACAGATCGGAGGGCGAGAGCCTGTACGCCCGCTCTTCAAAGCCATTGCGGTCTATTGAATAGAGCTTGCGGCATGGCTGTTTGCACCGCCCGCGGTTGCCGCTGTTGCCGCCCGCAAACGACGAGAGATAGCATTGCCCCGAAAAGCAGGTGCACAGCGCGCCCTGCACAAAAACTTCCGTCTCGATTATTTTTGCTATCCTTTCAATATCCTCAAACGCAGTCTCTCTCGCAAGTATCACGCGCGAAAAGCCGAACTCTTTTGCAAGGCGCGCACCGTATTCGTTGCACACGCCAGCCTGGGTGGAAAGGTGCAGCGTGATCTGCGGGAACGCTTCATGCACGGCCCTTCCTAAAAAAATATCCTGCATTATTATGGCGTCGGCACCGCAGTTCCATGCCTCTTTTACGGCAGACAAAAAGTTTTCAACCTCGTCCTGCTTTACAAGGGTGTTCATGGCGACATGCACCTTTACGCCGAAAACGGCGGCATAATTTATTATCTCTTTTAGCGCAGAGATATCAAAATTATCTGCCGATGAACGTGCCGAAAACTGCTTTAACCCAAGGTAGATTGCGTCGGCACCGCTGTTTATTGCCGCAATTGCGCTGTTTTTATCGCCTGCAGGGGCTAATATTTCACACATAGTACTATGCAAAACCGTATTTTTTGATAACATGGGCCACGCCGCCCTCGTCGCACGAGGGGCAGACGTCGTCGGCATACTCTTTAAGTTCCTCTGTTGCATTCATAACGGCCACGCCCGTCCCCGCCGCCTCGATCATGGGGAGGTCGTTCAAATTGTCGCCTATGGCGACGGTTTTATCAATGGGGATGCCGTAGTGTTCCGCAAGGAATTTTAAAGCCTCGCCCTTATCGTCTCCCTTGGGTGACACCTCCACTAAAACTGCCGCACTGTAAGTTACTTCGTACTTGTCGCCTATTTTCTTTACAAGGTATTCATAGAGCGGCAGCTTTTTATCGGGCATGACTACACTGACTATCTTCTGACAATAGAGCGCGTGCTCCCTTACGTAGTCCGACATGGCGCCGCTTATATGCCGCGCCGTGACGCCTGTTATGCTCTCATACATCTGCAGCATTTTATTTTCGGGAGGCAAAGTCGTGTACATGACGTCGTCGGCACAGGCATTTATGGCCTCGCCGTGCGATTCGAGCGTCTTGCAGATCTCCACCGCCTCTTCAAGTTTAAACCCGCCGTCGCGAATGATCCTGCCGCTCTCTATATCGGCGATCACCGTGCCCTGGTAGGCCGCGACAAGCCCCTTTAAGTCGAGCGAGCGCACCTGCGGAAGGATTGAGGCGAGCATTCTGCCCGTGCATACGGCAAATATGCCGCCTGCCGCAACGTAGTCATCAATTGACCTTCGCACGTCTTCAGGCACAGTCTGTCTTGTTGTAAGTAATGTTCCGTCGAAATCGGAGACGATAAGTCCACACTTTATCTTCATAATTTTTCGTTAAAATAGTCGTATATAGTCTTTGCGAGCACGGGGCCTATGCCCTCGGTCTCGGCAAGTTCGCTCTCGCTTGCGTTCATAATCCTGTCTATAGTGCCGAATTTATCCAAAAGCGCCATCCGCTTCTTTTTGCCCACGCCGTCTATCTCCGAAAGCACGCTCTCCAGATTGCGCTTGGAATGCAAGTTCCTGAAGTAGGTTATGGCAAACCGATGCGCCTCGTCCCTTATCCTCTGCAACATCTTCAAGGCAAAATCTCGATGGTCTATCTTCACGCTCTCGTCGGAATTTAAAGTGAAGATCTCCTCCTCACGCTTTGCAAGCGAAATCAGCTCGATGCCACCGACATTCATGTCATTGAATATCTTTTCTACCGCCGAAAGCTGTCCCTTGCCGCCGTCAATTATGATGAGGTCAGGCTTAGGAAAACGATCCTCCTCGTCCGTACCTAACTTTGAAAGCCTGCGCATGAGGACTTCCTGCAGGGAGGCGAAGTCGTTGGCGCCCTCTACCGTCTTTATCCTGAAGCGGCGGTAGCTGTTCCTGTCGGCCTCGCCGTCAACAAAGACGACCATAGACCCCACTTTATCAACGCCGCTTATATTGGAAATATCGTAACATTCCATTCTGCGCGGATATTTTTCAAGCCCCAGCACGGCCTGTAGCCGTCTGCAGGCATTCACAGTCATATCGTCCTTATGTTTTATCTTGTCTATCGACTTTTCGAGATACTCGTGCGCGTTCTCCTGTGCCATTGAAAGCAGCTGTGCCTTTACGCCCTGCTTTGCAAAGGTTATCTTTACCGATTTATCGTATTTTTCCTTAAAAAACTCCTCTAAAAGTTCGCGCTCGCCTTCAAGACAGCTCTCTGTGATTATCTCCGAAGGCGGAAGTTTATTCGCATAGTACTGCGTAATGAACTGCGAGAGCGCCTCCGAATCGGAGGCGTGCGCATCCTCGAGCGCATAGCTCGTGCCGCCCTGCATTATGCCCTTGCGCGTTATCAGCACGTTGACGGCGGAATACAGATTGTTCGTTGTGTAGGCAATGACGTCCGCGTCGAGAAAATTGGAAAGCGAGGTGATCCTCCGCGCCTCGAGTTTTGAGAGCATATCTATCTTGTTGCGATAGTCGAGCGCAAGCTCAAAATTTTCACCTGCCGCCGCCGATAGCATCTTCTCCTTTAACAGCGCCTCTGCGTCTTTATAGTTGCCATCAAGAAAGCTGACTGCGCGCTTTACGCACGCAGCGTACTCCTCCTCTGTGCACCTGTGAGCGCACGGGGCGAGGCAGCGGCCTATGTGATAATTCAGGCACTCCCTCTTGGGCTTTTCGCCCATGGCAGTGTGGCATAGCCTTATCTGAAATGTGAGCTGCAGAATCTCCAGTATATCCTTATAACTTACGCCGCCCATATACGGACCGTAGTAGCGCGCGCCGTCCCTTTTTACTTTTCGCGTGACATAAAAGCCTGGGAACTGATCGTGCAGGTTCACCCTTATATACGGGTAAGTTTTATCGTCCTTTAAAAGGATATTGTATTTGGGCTTATACTTCTTTATAAGATTGTTTTCAAGCGCAAGCGCGTCACGCTCGGTCTTGGTTATTATATAGTTGAAGTCGGCAATATTCTCCACCATGCGCATGACCTTGTCGGGCTTAGGCGTGGAGTGAAAATATTGTCTGACTCTATTTTTTAAGATGCGCGCCTTGCCGACATAGATCACATTGGAGTACTTGTCGAGCATTATATACACGCCCGGATTGTCTGGCAGAAGTTTTAATTTTTCCCTTATTATATCCATAGTTCTGAAGTATACTGGCTCTTATATAATTATAGCATACAAGTGCGCATTTTTGCAATATTAAGCGCTTAAAAAACAGACAAATTACAAATAAATTGAACGAATGTAACAGGCAATACTGAAGGCCGCGGAAAAACCCGCGGCCTTCAGTTTCAGTGCCCCAAAAACTCGACGCCCTTTAACATCACGTCGTTCACCGTGTCGTTTATCAAACTGTAAAATATGATCTTTCCGTATCGCTCGCACTTGACTATGCCCAGATTTTTCAGCAGCCTGAGCTGATGCGATACGGTTGTCTGGTTTATGCCCAACACCCGCGAAAGATCAGTAACGCACATCTCGGAAATTGCCAAGGCCGAAAGCATGCGTACCCGCGTACTGTCGGCAAATACCGAAAAAAAGCAGACGATACCGTCCAGAACATCGCCTTCCGGTACATATTCCTTTATAAGTTCTTTGGTGCGCCTGTCGAGCAACATAGTGTCCTGTAATACATCCTGCATATAACGCCTCCGCAAATCTGTTCTGACGAGGAAAAGCGGCACCGCCGCAACCTCTATTCAATTATAGCTTCACGTATGCAAATATGTCAAAATGTATTATTGGAGCATTATGTCACAAATAATATAACTTTGTCATTTACTCTCAAAAGAAGTGACTTTATAGCCAGCATCCTCCACCGCTTTTTTTATCTCCTCTTCAGAGAGCGGCTCGCGGGAGCGCATCACAGCGAGATTTTTCTTGAGTTTTACGTCCGCGCTTACCACACCGTGCACGGCAGAGAGCGCCTTTTCAACGCGGTTTGCACAATGTTCGCAGCACATACCCTCGATATTTACTATAGTTTTCATATATCCATCCTCCGATTTGTTATCAGATTTATTTTCAGAAATAACATCGCCCGCGACAATCTCAGAGTCGGCGGCCCTGTGCGTGCGCCTATTTTTAAAACGCAGCAGTCTGAGGGCGTTGAACACAACAAACAACGACGAAAGGCACATGCATATCGCCGCCCACATCGGATTGAACGTGAAGCGCTCGCCAAAGATCTCTACGTCCACCCACGAGAACACGCCCGCCGCAACGGGGATCATGATAATGTTGTAGATAAATGCCCAGAACAGGTTTTCCTTTATGTTGCGCACCGTCGCCTTAGAGAGCTCGAACATGTCGTCGAGCGTACGCAGATCCTCGCTGACGAGCACCACATCGGCGGAATCTATCGCAACATCAGTGCCCGTACCCATTGCTATGCCCACGTCGGCCTGCTTCAGCGCCGGCGAATCGTTTATACCATCGCCCACCATGGCGACATCGCCCCCCACCTGCTGAAGATTTGTAACCGCACGCAGTTTATCTTCGGGCATTACTTCGGCCATGAAATCATCTATACCCACGCTCTCCGCTATGGCGCGCGCAGTATTTTCCTCGTCGCCCGTAAGCATGGCAACGCGCATCTTCCTGTCAACAAGCAGTGAAATGGCCTCCCTGCTGCCCTCTTTCAAGGTATCGGCCACAGCGATAAGCGCGAGCACTCTCTTTTCATCTGCAAGGTAGATGACCGTCTTCCCCTGCTTTGAAAGAGAAAGTGCGGAGTCTCTGACTTCTTTTGTAATCTTTGAGCCGGAAACAAGTTTTTCATTGCCGAGATAATACTTCTCACCGTCAACTTCGGCAACAGCTCCCCTGCCGACGATATATTCAAACGACTGCGCAGAAACGCCTTCGCCGACATAATCGACAATGCACTTTGCAAGCGGATGATTGGAGTTTTTTTCTATACCGCAGGCTATATTCAGCATTCTCTGCCTGTCAGTACCGAATGTGACTACATCAGTTACCCTCGGCTTACCCTCGGTGAGCGTAGCTGTCTTGTCGAGGAGCACGGCATTCACGTCACACACCTTCTGCAGGCTCTCGGCATCCTTATACAGTATGCCGAGCGAAGCCGCCTTGCCCGTAGCGGTCATTATCGCCACGGGAGTGGCAAGGCCGAGCGCGCACGGGCAGGACACCACTAGCACGCTTATGGCGTACGTCACGCAATGTTCAGGCACGAACGCGCCGTCGATTATCAGCCATACGGCAAAGGTTATGAGCGCTATCGCCACAACTACGGGCACAAACACTCCCGCCACTTTATCGGCAAACTTTTGGATGGGCGGCTTTGACGCTCCGGCTTCGCGCACCATCTTAACTATCTTGGAGAGAGTAGTGTCCGCTCCTATCTTCTGAGCGCGCATCTTTATAACGCCGCTCTTGTTGAGCGCAGCCGACGTCACCGCGTCGCCTACCGTGACCTCTACGGGCAGACTCTCGCCCGTTATGGCCGATTTATCAACAAAGGTGCTTCCCTCGGTTATAACGCCGTCAACCGGGATATATTCTCCCTGCTTTACAATGACGATATCGCCGACAGACACCTGAGATACAGGAACTTCGACCTGCTCACCGTTTACTTCTTTTGTAACCCTGTCGGGCGCAAGTTTTAAAAGCTTTTCTATCTCACTGCCCGTACGGCGCTTCGACTTTTCTTCCAGCCACTTGCCGACAGTCACAAGCGTGAGTATGGTGCCCGCCGACTCAAAGTACAGATTCATCGCATAGCCGTGCGCCGTCTCTGAATGGGGATCGATAAATATAAGTATCATCAACACGAATGAATACACAAACGACACACCCGCACCCAAAGACACGAGCGTATCCATATTGGGTACTTTTTTAAACAGCGCCTTGGTTCCGCTGGTGAAGAATTTGAAATTCACACCTATGATTGCGGCCGTTAAAATACATTGATAAAAGGCAAACCACTGCGGGTTGACCGAAGGGTCCATAAGGCCCAGCGGAAGGCCGGCCATGTGGCCCATGGACACGACTAACAGCGGAATTAGTATGCACAGCGAAATTATAAACCTTATGAACAGTTTTCTGTCCTGACGGTCCTCCTTTCCCTGCGGCTGTTCTCCCTCGCGGTACACTCCGTACCCGAGTTCCTTGACCGCGTTGAATATATCCTGTTCGGAGACGGTTGTTTCATCGAAATCGACGGTCATACGCTTGCCCATAAGGCTGACATCGACCGAACTTACACCCTCCATCTTCCCGACCACTCTCTCTATGCCCGACGAACACGCCGAGCACGTCATGCCCGTGACAGCATAAGTATTTTTCACATTGACCTCTTTTGCCGCGCACTGGCTGTCTGCAGCGCGGCGTTAATTCCTACTTTTTTTATATGATTTAATTATAGCCGTACAATGCCTGATTGTCAACATTTTAACGCTAAATTGATTGCCCAAGACAGAAAAAGAGCTCTGCGCCAATCGCAGAGCACTTTATAAAGGCAGTATTTGCCTTACTTATTCTTTTCAGCGTTTGCAAGAATATCAGCAAGTGAAGTAGAAACGGAAGCACCTTCGCTCCAGCTGCTCATCTCGCCGTCGTCCCTTCTGGGAGCCCTTCGCCTTGCAGGCCTCTCTTCACCGTCTTCACGGGGAGCAAGGGGTTTGCGCTCGGCTTCGGGAAGAAGCGCCTTTATGGAGAGATTCATCTTCTTTGCGGCGGTATCGAGAGCCATGATCTTTGCGTCAACCTCGTCGCCTACGTTCAGAACGCTTGCGGGAGTCTCGATCCTCTCATGACTTATCTGAGAAACGTGAACGAGACCGTCGATTCCCTTCTCAACCTCTACAAATGCTCCGAAAGGAACGATTCTAACAACCTTTCCGTGAACAACGTCGCCTACAGCATACTTTTCAGCTGCAAGATCCCAAGGCTGGGGCTGGAGCTGCTTGTAGCCTATAGAAACTTTCTTATTCTCTTTATCTACCTTCAAAACAAGGAAGTTATACGTCTTGCCTATCTCTAAAACGTCGGTAACGTTATCGATACCAGTCCATGAAAGATCAGAGATGTGGGCAAGGCAGTCGAAACCGTTCACAGACACGAAAGCACCGAAATCTGTTACCCTTTCAACTTTTCCTTCAACGGTATCGCCGACATTGATAGAGGCAAAGAAAGCCTCTTCCTTTGCGGCCTTTGCAGCCTCGCGTGCGTCCTTCTCTTCCTGAAGTATAACTCTCTGGGAAGCGATTATCTCCTTCCTTCTGCTATCCTTCTTGATCTCCAAAGCGCGGAGCCTCAAGGTTCTACCCTCGTATTTGGAGAGATCCTTCACATAGCCGGGACGAATCTCTTTTGCGGGAACAAACACCTGATATGTGCCCATATTTCCAACAAGGCCACCCTTGTTATACCCTGTGCAGGTAATGGAGAACTCCTTTCCTGCAGCAATCTCTGCACTGAGCGCTTCCTCTTCCTGAAGAAGCTTTATCATCTTCTGCGAGAGCTTCAAAGAGGGACGAAGTTCAACGACGAGCAAATCGATCTGTTCGCCGACTTTACCTGCATAATCGGCAGCGCTATACACATCACAGTCGAGCTCTTCCTTGGGAAGCAATATCTCCGACTTGGAGAAAGGAAGCAAAATTTTTATGCCATCATCCGTAGCTTCCGATATGGTGGCCTTAACTATCTGCCCCTTCTTGAACTTCGACTCGCTGTCGATCTTGGCAACTACAGCATCCATAGGATTTAAAGGAGCTTCCTCCTTTGCCTCTACCTTTGCGGATGCCTCTTCAACAACCGCTTTCTCTTCGGCGGGTGCCGTATCTGACGAAACTTCGGAAACAGCTTCAGCCGCTTCGGCTACAACTTTTTCTTCTTCGGCAGACTCGGTTGCCTTAACTTCTGTGCTAACTTCTTCCATCTTTAAAAGAACCTCCCGGGTTTGGGCATCCGGGGTTGATGCCCCTGAAACGATACCTACATTTGAAAAATTTTTTAATTTGGCGTAATCGAAATCGTCGGCGTTTGCCAGCCTGAATACGTTTGCGCACTTCTTTGAAGCTACCTCGAACAGCTTGTTTGTGTTACTGCTGTTGAGTCCGCCTATAACAAGTACTGCATCGCATTCGGCGGCAATCTTCTCTGCCTCCGCTTGACGTCCTATAGTAGTATAACAAATAGTTTTAAAAACGGCAACTGTTTTTTCACGCTGTTTTTTTATATTTTCTATTATTTTTTCAAATTTCTCCACCGAAAAGGTGGTCTGGCACACAACGCTAACGTCTTTCCCGTCAAAGTCGGGCAATTCCGCATTCTCGGAATTTATGACGTAAGCGGAGTTATCACACCAGCCCAGAAGCCCCTTAACTTCCGGATGAGCCGCCTCTCCTATAATGACGATTGTTTTTCCCTGCGCGTACTGTTCGCTGACAATGCGCTGCGTCTTTCTTACAAATTCACAAGTGCAGTCCAGGATCTTTATGCCGCGCCGCGCACATTCGCCGTAATAACATTCCGGCACGCCGTGCGAACGAAATATGACCGTGGCGCCGTCGGGCACCTCTTCGAGCGACTCAACCGACTTAACTCCGCGCTTTTCTATGCTTTCTATCACCTCTTTGTTATGGATGATCTCGCCCAGAACATAGGTGTCGCGGCCGTCCGCACCCATCGCAGTATCTACCGCGCGGCGCACCCCAGAACAAAAACCGCTGTTTTTCGCAAGAATGACATTCATTTCCCGGACCTGTCTGATCTTTTCTGTTTCTTTGCCGCTTTGGACGCTCTTTCTGCTGCCTGAGAGGCGAGAAAATCCGTGCGCGTTTTGACCATTATATCTCTCACGCGCTTTTCGCACTCGGCTATCTCCTCTTCTGTAAGCTTTTTGCCGTAATATTCGGGAAATTCGATAGGCGCGCCGTAGAACACGTGCGACTTTCTAAACAGGCGGGGTTTGCCCGACTGCACTATGGGAACAATAGGCGTTCTTGTCTTAATTGCAATGGCGGCAAAGCCCCCCTTAAAAGGAAGCATGTCAACGTTTTCTTTATTTCTCGTTCCTTCGGGATAGATGAGAATATTTTCACCGCTCTTTAAGTATTTCATAGACTGCATGATCGCCTTTACGTCGGTGCCTGACCCGTCGCGGCTAACGGGTATGCACCTGCATTTGTTGCAGAACCAATGCAGAAAGCCGTTCTCCCACAACTCGGTTTTAGCCATGAAGTGCACAGGCTTTTTCATTGCTGCACAAGGGTACATCACGTCCACCATTCTGAAATGGTTGCATAAAAGAACATACGGCCTGTCTTCATACTTTTCCACGGCGTCGTGCCGAACATACGGATAAAAAATCCTGAGTACCTTTTCCGCAAAACGCAAAAAGGCAAACCAGCGGACATACGCTCTGTCGGCGCGCTGCTTTTTTTTGACTTCTTTAGCTTTTTTCCTGTTAATATCGTTAGATTGATTTTCCATCAGATCTTTTCCTGTATCTTATTCTTAATGAACTCTACCGTCTGCTCGGGCGTGAGCGCCGAGGTATCCACAATTACGGCGTCATCGGCGCACTTTAAGGGAGCTATCTCCCTTTCGCTGTCGCGCTTGTCGCGCTCGCGGATATCTTTTACTATATTCTCGTAAGAAACGCTGTACCCCTTGGCTCTGTCTTCTGCAAAACGGCGCATTGCACGGACTTCCACAGAAGCTGTGATATAGAATTTGTGCTCGGCGTTAGGAAGCACGTTTGTGCCTATATCCCGCCCGTCCATTACGCACGACATTGTAGCCGCTATCCTGCGCTGCATCTCCACCATCTTGCGCCGTACACAGCCGTAGGCCGAAACTTTTGAAGCAAGCTGAGATATCTCGGGACGGCGTATATCCTCAGAGACGTCCCTTCCGTCGAGCTCGGTGATCTGCCTGCCGTCAGAATACTCTATTCTGAGGTCGATATTATCGATAACCCGCTTTACCGACTTTTCATCCGAAAGATCTGCGCCGGCGTTTACGCACGCAAGAGCGCAGGCGCGATACATTGCGCCTGTGTCAAGATACAAAATATTCAGCTCTCTGGCAAGGTTCTTGGCTGCGGTGGTTTTTCCGCTGCCCGCAGGGCCGTCGAGCGCTATAACAAGTTTTTTTGTTATGTCGCGGCGCAGGTTTTCAGCACCGCGCAAATACACATGACTGGCCCTGCCCGCTATCTCCGCGAGGATCATAACGCGTATACACAACTTAAGCGAACCGGAAATGGGCGGCTCGAGCGAGGAAAAGAGCGGACAATCGGCAAATCCTGCCTCCCTTGCAGCTTTGGCGGGATAAAACGACGTAATGTCGCCCGTGCTCGAAAACATTATACATACGATATTTTCAGCCGAAAGGCCGTTTGCATTTTTAATTTCCGTTAAAAGTTCCTTAACGGCTTCCCTTATATCATCGGGAGTATCGGCGGCCACAGTGGTCGCACCGCGTATGGCTATCATATTTTACTCGTTCCCTCCGCATTAAATTCAAGATAAAATTCAAATTCAGATTACAATAAAAGCTATATCGCGCACACACGCATCACGCCTTCGCCGCGGCGCGCCCCGCCGCATAGCCGGTCGAAAAGGCTATCTGCAGGTTAAAGCCGCCCGTAAATGCATCGCAGTCGAGCACCTCGCCGCAAAAATACAATCCACTTACAAGTTTGCTCTCCATTGTCTTCGGGTTGATCTCTTTAAGAGCTACTCCTCCGCTCGTAATTACAGCCTCTTCAAAACCGCGCAGCGACAAAAAGAGCATATCAAAATTTTTGATATTTGTCAACAACGCCGCACGCTCTGCTTTAGTAACGGAATTCACCTTCTTCCACGCAGCGATACCGCATCGTGCAAGAAGCGGCTCTATGAGCGAAGCTGGCAACAGCGCCTTCAGACAGTTGGATAAATCCTTGTTCTTGTCCCCCTCGAAATCGCGCAACAGGCGCCTGTCGAGCTGCTCGTCGTCAAGCGCGGGCTTAAAATCGAGGACAAGTCTGACGTTTTCTGTCCGCTCGCGGTTTATAAGCGCGCTCGCCGTGAGGATGAGCGGCCCAGAGGCGCCGAAATGCGTGAACTGCATCTCGCCGAACAGCTCACTCGCAAGTTTGCCTCCGACATACACCTTTAAAGCGACGTTTCTGAGGGAGAGCCCCTGCATGCCCCTAAAGTAGTCGCCACTTAAATTAACCCCGCAGAGCGATGGCACGGGCGGAACTATGCTGTGACCAGCTTGTTCGGCAAACCTGTATCCGTCTCCGGTAGAGCCCGTGGAAGGATAGCTCTTGCCGCCCGTGCAGACTATCACCCTATCGAACAAAAGCTCGCCGTTTTGCGTGATTATGCCACGCATAGTACTGTTTAAAATACTCAAATTTAAAATTTCGCTGTTAAAACATATATCTACGCCCGCATTTCTGCAGTAATTTTCGAGGCACTTCGTGACATCGCTCGCCTTGTCGGAAGCGGGAAAAACTCTGTTGCCGCGCTCTGTCTTTAACTTTAATCCTCTGCTTTCAAGAAAGTCCATCAAAGAGCGCGGAGGAAATGAATATACAGCGCCCGTTAAAAATTTGCTGCCGCGGACGACGTGCGTAAGGCACTCCTGCGCCCCGCAGTCATTGGTGACGTTGCATCTTCCCTTACCCGTTATATATATCTTTTTGCCGCACTTTTCATTCTTTTCGAACAGCGTGACCTGCGCTCCGCCTTCGGCCGCCGTATAAGCGGCCATCAGACCCGCGGCGCCTCCGCCTATCACCGCAACTTTCATCTTAACCTTAAAAAGCGGGAACGCGTTCTGCGCTCCCGCCGCATAATATTATATTTTATACGGGATAGACCCCGTCAGAATTTTTCGCCATGTCATCATCGACACCTGTCTCGCGTGCCTTGCGCCATTTGAAGAAGTTTGTTGCCACCTCGGGGAAGAGGGCATAACTTAATACATCCTCCTCTTTCTGATAAAAACCTGAACTCTTAACCTCTTCAGTAAGGCGCTGCAACTCGCCGCTCAAAAGATCAGCAGGCCTGCATGTTATAGCCTCTTCGCCGTGCGCCGTGCACAACTTTAATACCTCCGGCGAAACCTCTCCCGGCACCTTGCCGTATTTGCCGAGTATCAGATCTTTATACTGTGCAGTGAGCGTCTTATATCTTCCCGCAAGCACGTTCCACACCGCCTGCGTGCCAACTATCTGGCTGGAGGGCGTGACAAGCGGAGGATAGCCGCAATCCTTCCTTACGACGGGAACTTCGGAAAGACATTCCATGAGTTTATCTTCCTTACCTGCAGCTTTGAGCTGGCTTATAAGGTTGGAAAGCATTCCGCCGGGGACCTGATACAGGAGGGTATTGATGTCCACCTTCCTCACCCTTGCAGAGAGAAAGCCGTCCTTTTCAAGTCTTGCAGCAACCTTATTGAAGTGATTTACTATGGGTAGCAACTTATTTATATCTATACCCGTATCATAAGGCGTGCCCTTTAAAGTTGCCACAAGCGGCTCGGTTGCGGGATTTGAAGTACCATTCCCTAGAGGCGAAAGCGCACAGTCAACAATGTCGGCGCCTGCCTGTATGGCCATAAGATTTATCATATCGCCTGTGCCGGTCGTATTGTGCGTGTGAACGTGCACCTTTGTCTCCGGCCGCAGTTCCTCTTTTATCTCTTTTACAACCTCGTACGCCGTAAAAGGAAGCAAAAGATTGGCCATATCCTTTATGCAGATATTATCTGCACCCATATCCTCGAGCGTCTTTGCAAGTTTTACAAAATACTCGGTGGTGTGCACTGGACTGGTCGTATATGATATCGCAGCTTCACACACGCACCTGCCCGCGCCGTATTTCTTTATAGCCTTCATGGAAGTTTCGAGATTGCGAACATCGTTGAGCGCGTCGAATACCCTGATTACTCCCACACCGTTCTCTATCGCCTTTTCAATAAATTTTTCGACCACATCGTCGGCGTAGTGACGATATCCCAAGAGATTCTGCCCGCGGAGCAACATCTGTATAGGCGTCTTTTTAAGATATTTCTTTAAATTCTTAAGCCTATCCCACGGATCCTCACACAGAAATCTGAGACAGGTATCGAACGTCGCCCCTCCCCACGCCTCGAGCGAATAATAGCCTATCTCGTCAAGCTGAGAAAGCACAGGCTCCATTTCGTCCCAGCGCATGCGCGTTGCCGCAAGCGACTGATGCGCATCGCGAAGTATTGTATCAGTTATCATCACTTTATGCGTAACTTTGGTTTTATCAGACATATAAACACCCCTTAAGCTGCGGCTGTTGCCGCACTATGACTGTATGCATACACAAAAATTACTGAGTTATGGGCATTGACATCAGGCAACAGCGCCCACCGCTTCCAAAGCTGCGGAAACCGTACCGACGTCGGCAAATGCAGTGAAGCACGCAAGCAGGAAACCCGCCGCAATAGCCGAAGCTATTACGCCCGCCACATTGGGCCCCATGGCATGCATCAGAAGATGGTTCTGAGGATCGTACTCGCGCCCGACGTCCTCCGATATTCGCGCCGCCATAGGAACGGCCGAAACGCCCGCCGAACCGATGAGAGGGTTGATCTTGCCTTTTGTGAGCTTGCACATGAGCTTTGCTATAAGAAGGCCGCCGATAGTGCCGAATACGAACGACAGAAGGCCGAGGCCTATAATTTCGAGAGTTGAAAGGGCCAGGAACATCTCACCCGTGGCTTTACAGCCGACAGAGATTCCGAGGAAAACAGTGATCGTGTTCATCAAGCCGTTCTGCACCTGCGAGGACAGTCTCTCGACAACGCCCGACTCCCTGAAAAGATTGCCCAGCATGAGCATGCCAAGAAGGGCTATCGCCGAAGGCAGAATAATACCGACGACAAGCGTAACTATAAGCGGGAACAGTACCTTTTCGAGCTTGGATACCGTGCGGAGCTGCTCCATCTTTATCACGCGTTCTTTTTTGGTGGTCAGAAGGCGCATGAGCGGCTTCTGTATTATTGGTATGAGCGCCATATACGAATAGGCCGCAATGGCTATCGCCGGCAGATACGACTCTGAAAGTATCTTTGTTACGTATATCGCCGTGGGGCCGTCGGCGCCGCCTATCATAGCTATCGCCGCAGCCGCCGCTACAGAGAAGCCGAGAAGTATCGCCAGCACGAACGCTATGAATATGCCGAGCTGTGCACCCGCGCCGATGAGCATGCTCTTTGGGTTGGCAATGAGCGGGCCGAAGTCGGTCATAGCGCCTATGCCGAGGAATATCAGCGGCGGGTATATAACTTTATCCACGCCGAAATAGAGATACCACAAGAGCCCTCTGTTCTCAACATCGTCATACGCATTGCTGATGATCTCACCTGTTTCAGGATCGGTGGGATATGTGCCCCAGAGCTGCTCGGAAGCGCCGGGAATATTTATGAGAAACATGCCGAAGGCTATGGGCAGCAGCAGAAGCGGCTCGAACTTTCTCACGATGGCGAGGTACATCAGAACAAATGATATCAGCAACATGACGTAATTCTGCCAGTCGCCGTTCATGAACCCCATCTGCTCGTAGAGCCCGGAGAATATCCCGCCGATATCCACCGCAAGTAAACTATGCATCTGTTTACCTCCGCCTTAGCTTATGACTGCAAGAACAGTACCCGTCTCAACGTTTGCTCCCTTTATCACGGCAAACGTAACCGTACCGTCGCACGGGGCGGTGATATCGTTGTCCATCTTCATAGCCTCCATGACTATGACGGGCTGATTCTTTTTAACTTTGGCACCGTTTTCCACAAGCAGATTTTTAATTATACCGGGAAAAGGCGAAAGCACTTTTTCACCCTCGGGTACGGCCGCCGGTGCGGCGGGTTTTACGGATGCGGACGCCGTTTGGGCCGTCTGCACGGGAGCGGGAGTAACGCCGCTCTCCACCTCTTCAACGCCTACGGAATAGCTCTTTCCGTCTATGGTAACGATAAAATTTCGCATAATTTTCCCCTCCTTTATAACCTCTTAATTTTTCTGACGACAAAGTCGCACTGAGGTTTTTCTTTACTGTAATAAACCATGATCGCGGCAACTATTGCCGCCTTTACCTCGTCGGGCACATCTGCATCGGCTGTCGCTTCACCATCCTGAGGCACAGCCGAGGCCTTGTTTTTACCAACCGAAAGTTTGGCTTTTTCAATCTTTTTTATTATGAAACCCACGAGATAGAGTATAGCAATAAGCAAAGCAATTCCGACAAACACAACCGCTATGCCTATGAGAGCATATATAAGACTCTCCGCCGCGTTTTCAAAATAATAACTGCCGTTTTCACCCTGAACAATATCTAAAAGCGCGCTGTTCATCGTTCACCTCACGGAAGCAGCGTCTGCAGACATGCAACAATATACTGCTTGGCAAACGCAGGTTCTATAATGTTGTCGATATAGCCGTTCCTGGCCGCATTGACAGGGTCGGAAGTTTCTTCGGAATAACGCTTCTCAAGCATCTCTTTCCCAACATTTTCTCCGGCAAATTCTATCTCCGCGCCCTGAACGCCGTCAAATAGCGCGACTTTTGCAGTTGCAAACGCGAACGTATAGTCATATCCCATACTCTTGGCGGCAAACAACGTGTAACCGAGTCCGACCGCCTTACCGCTTATGACGGAAACTTTCTTGTCGCAACAGTCGAGCACATTAATAAGTTCAGCTATCTCCTTTAAAACAAGACTGTCGTGCGTGGCGATATCGGGTCTCAGTCCGGCGCAATTTACAAAGAATACAAGCGGAAGTTCGCGGCAACAGGCAAGCTCGGCAAAATCTTTAATTTTTCTTACTTTCGCCGCGTCAAGCAGAACCCCGTCACCGCCGAATATGATCGCAGCACAGGAAATCCCACCCATTCTGCCAAGAACGCACTTTACTTCAGGCGAATATGACGAACCCACCTCGACTAAACTGCCGCCGTCAAACAATTTTAACAGATTTTCAGCATAAGGCGTTGAGTTGAGCGCCTCGACAACTGTGTTCATCTCGTCACAATCGACGACTGCGGGAGACACGGCGGAAGTTATAGCAAGTATTTTCTTTCTGACTGCGGAAACCGAGTCAACATTAAAAGCTACAAGATTTGCATTCTTTAATCCGTCAGCCCCGCCAAGCTCCTTTGCGGAAGCGTTTACTCCGCTCTTTGCGGCAAGCACGAGCGGACTGTTTTCAGCAAGCACACTCTTATTCTTTATAAAGAAACTGAAGTCACAGATCGCCGCAAGCGCCGCGATTTGGCCGTATACTTCACCGTCTATAATGCAGAACTGGAGCACGGAACCTTTCAGCTGCGCGGCCTTTAAAAGTACTTCGGCAAGCCCCTCGAGAGCGTTCACCCCCTCGCCTATTCGAACGCCTTTTGAACTCAGCATATAAATTACCGGCGTGTTGCTCTTTTCGGCGCCCGAAAGGCACTTTGCAATTTTTTTACAACCTGCCTCGGAAACGCCTCCGCCGAGAACCTCGCCGTTTTGCGCCACAACACAGAACGGATAGCCGTCGATAGTTATAAACCCCGCGACTACCCCCTCGCCGGCAGCCCCCTCGGGAAACAGTTCGCTCTTTGAGAAGCTGAACGTAGAGAGTTCAACAAAGCTGCCCTCGTCGCACAGCGCGGCGATGTCGGCGCGCACCGACTTCCCCGCCGATTTGACGGCGCTGCGGCGGTCCTGAAGCATCCTGATTTTATCCATATAAACATCTCCCCTCTCGGTAAATATCGCTTTAAAGATATTATAACAGATTAAAATTTCAAAATCAATAAATTGATAATGTTTTACTTAATAAAATTTATTCACACTTTAAGTGCGCTGTTTACAACCGAAAAACAGGAACAATTATATCAGACATAATACTTCGCATAAATAGCAAAAGAAAAAACGGTAAGATCATGCTCACCGCTTTTTGTCTGAATCTGATTTTCTCTTTTTAAATCTGAGACCGAATTTGGTCTTTATAAACCTGTCAATCTGCTCGGAATACTTTATCACAAAATAGAACAGTGCAACCACCGCGGCAATGATAGCCGCCCATATAAGCAGCCCCCACCACGTTGTGAACGGTATTGAATCGAACGACAGTGAGGAAAGCGTTATAGACAGCGCCCGCGTTATGAATATCATCACGATAAAATATGGCCAGGTCATCGATGAGAGGCCTGATATAAAGCAGAGCACGTCATCGGGAAAGAGCGGCAGAAGGAACATTATCGAAAGAATGAGATAGTCCTTTCCCCTTATCTTTTTGAGCCACTTATCGAGATCCTCTTTGCCAACTATCCAGCACACAACACGATAACCAAGCAATCTGCCTATAGCGAAAGCTACGACAGAACCGACAAAGATTCCTATAAAACTGTAGAGAGAGCACCACCACGGACCGAATATAGCAGTACCGGCCATTACGGTGACAGTACTGGGAATGGGAAGAAGCACGACCTGTAAAAACTGAATGAGTATAAACATACATACCGTCACGCCATATCCGCCCGAATTTTCGATAAATTCACGCAGGTCCTCCACGCTCGTCATCTCTTTAATAAAGCCTGTGGCGCTTATAGCAAAGAATACGCCGGAAAAAATGATCAGGCATACAATTACACATACGGCAAGACGGTATAGCGATTTTAAATCCAATATATAGAATATGAGCGACAGAAGCATGACAATAAACATCAGCCCGATCGCAATCGAAATGAGCAATGTGCGGTGATCGTTTATAAACGTTATGCTGTCGCACAACAGCGCAAATACCACCAACGCGCACGCAGCAATGCAACCAACTACCACCGCCGTTGCGTTAAGTATATATATTAAAATGGTGCGGACTGTCGTTTTCTTCATGCTCACCGTCAGATATTCAATACATATTTAGTTATACTATATAACAGTATATTTCGAAAAATTTTGCCTGTCAACGGAATGACCAGTCATATGCGTACAAAATCGCGTGCAACAGTTATTGTCTAAATATATTATATTTTATTTGCCGGATTTTTATAATACTTTCCTCAGGCTTGAAACGTAAACTGCAGTTTATGTTCAACAACCTTCTGTCCGGTAATTTTTTACAGCGTCAGTAGCAAGTTTATCGCAGATATTGTTGTATACATCGTCTGCATGTCCCTTGACTTTATTGAAGTGCACGTTGTGCACCCCGGCGAGCACCATTAGCTCCTGCCATAAATCGGAATTCAGCACGGGTTTACCGTCGGCCTTGCGCCAGCCTGCCCTCTTCCAACCATACACCCAACCGAGCGTGAAAGCATTGACGATATAGGCCGAATCGCTGTAAATATCGACCTCGCAAGGCTGATTAAGGCACTTAAGTCCCTCGATCACTGCGGTAAGCTCCATTCGGTTGTTTGTAGTTTCGGGCTCTGCGCCCGAAATACGCTTTTCGTGTCCGTTGAACATGAGCACGGCACCATAACCGCCGATTCCGGGATTGCCCGAGCAGGCCCCGTCGGTATATAAAGTTACGCGCTTCATTTATTCAGAGAGTTCCTTCGAACGCCTCGTGCAGGCAGCAACTGCCTCGTCCACTATTCCGCGGAAATTGTTATCTTCCAGCACCTTGACCGCCTCTATAGTAGTACCGCCCTTACTGCACACGCGCTTAATAAGTTCAGGCACGGGCGAATCGCTGTGTTCTACCATTTCTGCCGAACCCATGACAGTCTGAACGGCAAGGATCGTAGCTTCGTTTCTGGTCAGGCCCTGCTTCACGCCGGCATCTATAAGACTGTCGATAAACATAAACACATACGCCGGTCCGCTGCCGCTTATGCCCGTCACGGCGTCCATCTTCTCTTCGCGCACGCTCAAAACGGTGCCCATGCAATTGAGAACACCGCTGATAAATTCTATGTCGTCCTGGCTGGAGTTAAAATCGGTCATATCGACGCCTATGACACCGCTGCCTATCGAGCAAGGAAGGTTGGGCATACAGCGGGCAACGCGCGTACCCCTGCCGAGCGCCGCTTTGATCTTATCACGCGTGACGCCAGCCATTATGGATATTACCTTATCGGGAACAGCGCCCTCAAGGCTGTTTACAGCGTCTTCAAAGTTTTGGGGCTTTACCGCAAAAAGCACATACTCGCTGTTCTCAACAAGATATTTGTTATTGGTAGTGCACTTCACTCCAAGCTCGATAACTTTATCCAACGCTTCTTCCGAAACGTCGCTGACGACAACTTTTTTCTCGCGTAAAAATTCAGAGGCGGTCACTCCTTTCAATATTGCGCGGGCCATAAATCCGCATCCGATAACGCCGAGTTTGTATAGTTTTTTCATATTATATCTCCAAAAACAGTTGACTAAAAATAGCTGATATTATATAATTTAATACGTTGTTAAATTTCTTAGGGGAGTGGCTCAACGGTAGAGTAGCGGTCTCCAAAACCGTAGGTTGCGTGT
>ERZ1643249.293-NODE-293-length-61566-cov-7.216547_pt1 | contig 61566 bp, 54 predicted proteins | sample MGYA00579263_ERZ1643249 | MGnify/ENA primary metagenome ERZ1643249 (study PRJEB29033, sample SAMEA4952264) | chicken gut metagenome | biome: Broiler Chicken; feature: Gastrointestinal Tract; material: Caecum | place: Ireland | collected 2018 | study: Broiler...
TAAAAAAAGGAATTCCGTCAGGAATTCTTATGAAAAATATTTATTTTTCATTTTTTTGTTGTTTATTGGGAATTTTTGGTATATTTTTTTCCTTTTTACGAATACTATTTTTAGGTGATAGCCATGGATTTTTTGTTTGTTCTTTTAAAAACTTTGTTTTTTTATTGGATTATTGTTTTAGTTTATCGTTTTATGGGGAAAAGAGAGGTAGGAGAATTAAGTATTGTTGATTTAATTGTCTCCATTTTAATTGCGGAATTGGCGGCTATGAATATTGAACAGATTGATAGCAGTATTTTTCTAAGTCTTCTTCCGATTGGAATACTCGTCTTTTTACAAATCTTTTTTGCTCGTATCTCTTTAAAGAATGGGAAAGTAAGAAATTTTATGGACGGAGAGCCTTCTGTGATTGTCAATCGGGGGATAGTCAATTTTAAAGAAATGATGAAACAGCGGTATAACTTAGATGATCTTTTAACCCAATTACGAGCACGGGAAGTGAAAAGTTTAGAAGAGGTGGATTATGCGATATTAGAAACGAGTGGAAAGCTTAGTGTTTTTTTAAAGCAACAAGGTAAAAGTGGTCCATATCCTTTAGCAATTATTTTGGATGGAGAGATACAAGAGGATACTTTAAAACAAATAAAAAGAAGTAAGAATTGGTTGCTTGATATGTTATCGTTTAAAGGGGTAGCTTTAGAAGAAGTGTTTTATGCTTTTTATCGAGATCATCAACTTTTTATTATAAAAAATAGTGACTGTATTTCTTAAACGACAAAATATTTCCTTTTTGTTTGATACTATCTTTTTGGTGATAGAATGAGGCCTTTTCTTTCTTATAAATTTCTTTTGGGAATCTTGAGTTTGTTGATTTTGATTTTTTTTCTTATTCCCGGAGATAAGGAGGAAGAAAATATGGAAGAAGAGCAAAGAGCTGTTTTTGTTTCTTATATTGAACTTTCTAAATATATTAAAGGAAAAGAAAAAGCTGAGGCTATGAATAATATTGATGATATGTTAGACAATATGAAAGAATATGGTTTTAATATGGTTTTGTTGCAGGTAAGAAGTTTTTCTGATGCGATTTATCCTTCCGATATTTATCCAAGTAGTAAAACAGTAGTTGCGAAAGAGGGGGATCCTCTTCCTTTTGATGTTTTAGAATATTTTGTGGAAGCGGCTCATAAAAGAAAGTTGGAATTACATGCTTGGATCAATCCTTATCGTATTCGTTTAAAAGATAAAAGTGAAATAACAGAAGAGAATCCGGCTTTTCTTTGGTTGGGTACGAATTTAGTAAAAGAAACAGAAAAAGGGATCTTTTATAATCCTGCCGAAGAAGAGGTAGAAGAATTGATATTAAAAGGAATCAAAGAAATTTTAGATAATTATGAAGTAGATGGGATTCATTTTGATGACTATTTTTATCCAGATGATAAGATTGATGAGCAGAACTATGAAGAAGCGAAAAGAAAAGATTCAACTCTTACCTTACAAAAATTTCGTTTAGGAGTGACAACGAAGTTTATTCGAAATACTTATCGTCTTGTAAAAAAAGAAGGGAAAAATTTATTATTTGGAATTAGTCCGGAAGGAAATATCGAGAATAATTATAGTCAAAATTATATTGATACGAGACTTTTCGCTAGTAAGAAGGGTTATGTGGATTATTTGATGCCACAGATCTATTTTGGTTTTGAAAATGAGACGAAGCCTTTTATTAATACAGTAAGAGAATGGAATGATCTCATTACGGAAGAGAGTGTTATGTTTCTACCAGCTCTTGCTTTTTATAAGACTGGAGAATTTGATCAATATGCGAAAAGTGGTCAAGAAGAATGGCTTTTATCAAGTGATATTATTATGAGAGAAGTTTTAACAAGTCGAGAATTATCTCATTATCGAGGGTTTGCTATTTTTCGTTATGATTCCTTATTTCAAGAGAATTTGTCAGAAACTTCTTTTCAAGAAAAAGAAAATTTAAAAAAGATTTTATAATTTAAAAAAAGCTGTTATAATGATGATAGTAGGGTGATTGAAATGAATCAAAAAGGTTTTACATTAATGGAATTATTAGCGACGATTGTTATATTATCGATTATTATGTTAATAGCGGTGCCAAATGTTATCAATACATTGGATAAAAATAAGCGAAGTACTTATGTGGAAGATGCAAAAAAGATGATTACACTAGCAGAGTATAAGTTTCGTAGTGATACTAGTATTCCAAAGCCTACGGCCACAAGTTGTGTGGCGATTCGGTTGGGTTCTCTTGATTTATCTGAATTAGAAGAAGGACCAGAGGGAGGTAGTTATGACCAAACAGATTCTTTTGTAGAAATTGCTTTGGTTGATAATGCTTATCAGTATTCGGTACAGTTAATTGAGAATTATGGTGAGAAAAAAAGAGGGTTTTCTTTGATTACACAAGATGACTTAAATGAAGAGTATGCTATCAATCAGGTAAAAAGTGATGATGAGCTTACAATTCGATCTATTTCTTGTCCATATGTCTATTGACAAAAAAAATAACGGCAGGAATTGACAAAGACTGACAAACTTGTTATTCTAATAACAGAGAGGATGAGGAGGAACTTATGAAAAAAATGAAAAAAAACAATAAAGGATTTACATTGATTGAATTGTTGGCAGTTATTGTTATTTTAGCTATCTTAATGACTTTAGCTGTTACTAGTATGTCAGGTTATATTCGTGATTCTAGAAAGAACACTTATATTTCAACTGCTAATCAATATCTAAATTCTATTCGTTACAGTATGTTAAATGGAAATTATACAGCTCCTGCTACGAACTCTTGTACTATTGTTAGTATGGGACTTGTACCAGTTGATGCTGGAAGTACGAAGAGTACTTATGGAAAAGATTATGATAACAATGCAAGTTATGTTTTAATCTATAACAATGCTGGAACTTATGAATATTATGTTCAAATGATTGATGCTGGTGGAAATGGATTTAGACTAGCAGAAGAACAAACTTTAGCGAAGGATCTTGTTCAAGAAGGTAGTTTAAGTGCTACTTCTGAGCCAGGAGTTAGTGATTTTTCAGTGCCTTCTACTGCACCTTCTGGAATCACTCCAACTTGTTCATCAGTTACTGCCGTTTATCCAGCTTCATAGGAAAGGTTGGAAATGGTAAGAAGAGTCCTTTGGGACTTTTTCTTTTGTTAAAAAATGGTTAAGGAGGAAAGAAAGATGTTACTTTTAGGTAGTCATGTCGGATATAAAAAAGATACTGGTTTAGTAGGAAGCGTAAAGGAGGCTTTATCTTATGGGGAAAATACGTTTATGTTTTATACAGGAGCTCCCCAAAATACGATAAGAAGTACTATTAATTTGAAGCAAGTAGAAGAGGCTTTTGCTTTGATGAAAGAGAAGGGAGTGGTTGCTGACAAAGTTATTGTTCATGCACCCTATATGATTAATTTAGCATCGTCGGATGAGGAGAAGTTTCATTTTTCTTGTCGCTTTTTACAGGAAGAGTTAAAACGTGTAGAAGCTTGTCAGATGAAATATTTGGTCTTACATCCAGGTAGTCATGTTGGACAAGGAGTTGAGATAGGAACGCAACATATCATCGAAGGTTTAAATCAAATTTTAAAAGAAGATACTACTTCAGTTCAGATCTTATTAGAAACGATGGCTGGAAAGGGAAGTGAAATAGGTAAGACCTTTGAAGAATTAAAAGCGATTATAGAAGGAGTAGAAAAAAAAGAAAGGATAGGAGTCTGTCTTGATACTTGTCATATTCATGATGCCGGATATGATTTGAATCACTTTGATGCTGTTTTAAAAGAGTTTGATCAAGTGATTGGACTTTCTCGTCTTCTTTGTGTTCATGTTAATGATAGTAAAAATGAACGGGGAAGCCATAAAGATCGACATGAGAATATTGGGTTTGGTAAAATTGGTTTTGCGAATTTATTGAATGTTATTTATCATAAAAAATTAGAAAATATTCCTAAGATTCTAGAAACTCCTTATGTCGATCGCTTGTATCCTCCCTATCGAGAAGAAATTAGGATGATTAAAGAAAAAAAGTTTGATCCGGATCTTCTTCAGAAAATAAAAAATGTCTAATAATTTTAGGCATTTTCTTTTACTTCCGAATAGATTTCTTGATCAAAAGAGTGTTGTGTTTTTTCTTTTTCTAGTAATTCATTGGTTGTAATTAAAAAGTAATGATATTCTAATAGATTTTGTCCTGTGGTTGTAATAGGATCGTCCCAAGTTAAATCTAAGTGATACCAGCCATCATTAAGTTTTAGGGCATTCCAAACATGGTTTGCACTAGCAATTTTATAATTCTTGATCTTCAAGTCTTCCAAGAATAAAGCCATGGCATCCGTATAACCTCCGCATAAACTATAACCTTCTAAAAGAGGGCCAAAAGCGGTATCCGATTTATATTTTACAATATTATAATCACTTCGTTCCGAATCATATTCACTATGATTGATAATATAATCATGAGCCGCTCTTATTTTATCTACTTGACTCATATTATCCGTCCATATTTCTTGTTCGACTTCATCTACTTTGGCATTAATGAGAGAAATATCACTATCAGAATAAGTCTTTTCAATGGTAAGCGTGATTTTACCATAATTGTCATAAGCTGTTTCTAAATGACGAAAACTATTATAAGGATGGACAAAATTATTAATGGTAGAAAGAGTTTCCTGATCGTTGGCTAGATTTTTTACTTCATCCATACATTCTTTATAAGAACTAGGACAATAAAAAGAAAAATTATCTACGCCACTATTTAAAACCGTATAGTAAATATTTAAAAGATCCTGTTTCGATTCGGGAGTAAAATCATCCGTTCTTTGAACATAGTTGAAATCATAATCTCTATAATATTCATTTTTCTTATCTAATGAAACTTTTTCCGGTTCTTTGATAATATAAGTACGATAAAGATTATAAAGAGGATCGCGATAGATGTAACATAAAACAAATAAGATTATAAAAATAAAAGTGATAATAAATTTTTTCATGTGCTCTCTCCTTTCTTCATTTTATCAGGTGTCCTTCTTGTTTGTAAATGAAAAAGAAAGGAAAATAAGATTCGAGTGTCAAGAGCTCTTTGGCTTTTATTAAGAACTTGAAAATGTTTTAGAAAAAGAAGAATAGTCTTTGTTTTTGGAAGAAAACCGTTGCGGTTTTTCTTTTCTTTTGCTAAAATATTGTTTGAGAATCAAGAAGGGAGAAAGAAAGGGAAAAGATATGAAAAAATTTGAGAAGGCACTTAAAAATCAGAATTATTATGAAAATTTTATTACTAGAAGCATTAAAAGTTCGAATGCCATCGAAGGCAATACCCTTTCTTATGCTGAAACTTATTCCATTGTATTTGTAGATGATTCCTTGCCTTTACAAAATGTCAAGCCACGAGAGTTATATGAAGCGATTAATTTAAAGTATGCTTTAACTTATTCCCTTGCACACTTAGATAAGTTTGATAATGAATTAATTCAACAGATTGGTATTATTATTAACAAAAATATTGCAGATATTTCAGGATATCGAAAATCTTTTGTTTTTATAAGAGGGGCAGATTTTGTTCCTCCGGAAGCGGCTTTCGTTCCATCACAAATGAGTGAAATCATTTATCAGTATGAAAATAGCGATTTGTCATTATTAGAAAAAGTAGCGAACTTTCATATTCAGTTTGAACATCTTCATCCTTTTGAAGATGGAAATGGTAGAACTGGAAGAGTCTTAATTAATCATCAGTTGTTAATGAATGATGGTATTCCTATTGTAATTCCAGAAGAAAGAAGAACAGAATATTTTGGTTATTTACAAAATTATGATGTTTCTGGTTTCGTAAAAATGATAAAAGAATTACAAGAAGTAGAATTGTCTAAAATGAAAGAATATGGTATTAATTTTTTTGATGAGAGAGATTAGAATGGGAAATACTTCCGTTGTTTTTGGAAGAAAACCGTTGCGGTTTTTCTTTTCTTTTGCTAAAATATTGTTTGAGAATCAAGAAGGGAGAAAGAAACTAACTGGGATCTTTGTTTCTTTTTTTTGATAGAAAAGGAAGTGTTTATATGGCAGCGAAGTATGATGATAGTTCGATTAAGATTTTAGAAGGGTTAGAGGCAGTTCGGAAAAGGCCTGGCATGTATATCGGATCAACGGATCGTAGAGGATTACATCATTTAGTGTGGGAAATTGTTGATAATTCCATTGATGAAGCAATTAACGGTTATGGAAAACATATTACCATTACCATTCATAAAGATAAAAGCATTAGTGTTGCCGATGAAGGTCGGGGGGTTCCTGTTGGTATGCATGCCTCTGGGAAGTCAACGCCGGAAGTTATTTATACTGTTTTACATGCTGGAGGTAAGTTTGAAGAGTCTGGTTATAAAGTATCAGGTGGACTTCATGGTGTTGGAGGAAGTGTAGTTAATGCTTTATCAGAGTGGATGGAAGTCACGATCAAACGGGATAAGGGTGAATATTATATTCGCTTTGAACATGGGGGAAAAGTGGCAGTACCGTTAAAGAAAATAGGAACGACCAATAAAACTGGAACGACTGTACGCTTTTTACCAGATAAAGAAATATTTCCAAATACCAACTTTTCCTTTACGACGATTTGTGAGAGAATGCAAGAGTCAGCTTTTCTTTTAAAAGGTCTTACCATAGAAGTGATCGATGAAGAAGATGAAAGACATCAAGTTTATTGCTATGAAAAAGGATTAGAGGCTTTTGTTGATTGCTTAAATGATGGGAAAGTTCCTTTACATAATGTGATTGTCTTTGAAGGAATGAAAGATAAGATGGAAATTGATATTGCGATGCAGTATACTGATACTTATCAAGAAAATATTGTTTCGTTTGTAAATAATGTTAAAACTAGTGATGGAGGAAGTCATGAGGTTGGTTTTAAGACAGCGTTAACGAAAGTATTTAATGATTATGCGAAAACGAATGGATTTATTAAAGGAAAAGAGAAACCTTTAGAAGGTAGTGATGTTCGGGAAGGATTGACAGCAGTTATTTCTTTAAAGATTCCGGAAGAATTATTACAATTTGAAGGGCAAACCAAAGGGAAATTGGGTACTCCGCAAGCCAGAACGGCGGTAGAGGCTTTGGTGACAGAAAAGCTACAATTCTTCTTGGAAGAAAATAAAGCAATTGCCACTGAGATCATCAATAAATCATTAAAGAGTAAAGTAGCAAGAGAAGCGGCCAGAAAGGCAAGAGAAGAAGCCCGGAAAGGGAAAAATAAAAATCCGAAAGAACGAGCTTTATCGGGAAAACTAGCGCCGGCGCAAAGTAAAGATAAAACCAAAAAAGAGCTCTTTTTGGTCGAAGGAGATTCGGCAGGTGGTTCGGCAAAACAAGGTCGGGATCGCAAGTATCAAGCCATTCTTCCGCTGCGTGGTAAAGTTTTAAATACCGAGAAAACCAAAGAAAGCGACATTCTAAAAAATGAAGAAATTAATACCATGATCTATACCATTGGTGCAGGGTATGGACAAAACTTTGATATTAACGATTGTGAATACAGTAAAGTCATTATTATGAGCGATGCCGATGAAGATGGAGGACATATTCAATGCTTACTTCTTACTTTCTTTTATCGCTATATGAGACCATTGATTGAAGATGGACGCCTTTATGTAGCACTTCCTCCTTTATTTAAAATTCAATGTGGCAAAGAAGTGGAATATGCTTATTCCATGGATGAAATGCGGGAAAAAATAAAGGGTAGAAAATGTGAAGTACAACGTTATAAAGGACTTGGTGAAATGAATGCCGATCAATTATGTGAAACAACGATGAAACCAGGAAGTCGAACCTTGATCCGGGTGAATATCGAAGATGCACAATTGGCCGAAAAACGGGTATCTGTCTTAATGGGAGATGATGTACCTCCAAGAAAAGAATGGATTGAAGAAAATGTTGAATTTTCTTTGGAAGATGATTATGAGATATAGGAGTGATTGCATATGAAATATAAGAATGGCAGTGAGTTTTTAAATAGTCTATATCAAGATATGCATATGGAAGATGTCATCATGCATACGGCTGATAAAAGTGATAGTCCTACGGAAAAAATAGAAAAGTATTTCGATAGATTAGAAAGAGCACATGATATAGCCAAAGAGACTCCTCATAAAATGGAAATATTAAAGAAATTTTATTATGATAAATATGTCATAAAAGAACTACCTGAAAGTTATATTCACTTACAGAAAAAAATTGCCAGAGAAAGAGGCTATGGGAATATTACAGTAACAGAGGAAATGAAAAAAGAAATGCTTTCAACGGTTCAAAAAGAGCAAGAGAAGTCTCTAGATATGTGGATAGACTATTTCACAAGTGATGATGCAATGTATCCTGTGTGGTTTAAACATTATGCTTTTAAAGGAATGCTCAAACTAAATAAATTTGATAAAGAAAAAGGGGAGTTTGGGAAAAGGAGCAAAACGACAACCGAAGTTTTTATCGAATTAAATAGAGAAGTCTTGGCAAGAGTATATGATACTTTAGCAGAAGAAATAGGTACGAATGATGAGATAAGTGAAGAAGCAAAAAGAGCCTTAGAGAATGGGGAAAGTTTTAAGAAATTATATGAATATTATTTAACAAATACAAATCTTGTCAATAGAAATAGTGATACCGATGGGATCTGGATAAAATATGATCAAGGTAGTGATCATAAACCTTTATGGGAGTCTTTACAAGGGAAAAATACTGGATGGTGTACTGCGGGAGAAGAGACGGCTAAAATACAACTTTCGAATGGGGACTTTTATGTATATTATACAAAAGATGATAAAGGGGAATATAAAGAACCTAGAATTGCGATTCGAATGGCTGGTAAAAGTAAAATAGGGGAAGTAAGAGGAGTAGGAAAACATCAAAACTTAGAAGGATGTATGACATCGATTGCAGAAGAAAAATTAAAGGAATTTCCAGATAAAGATAAATACTTAAAGAGCGTTCATGATATGAAATTATTAACCGAAATTGATAATAAAGTAAATGATAATGTAGATCTAACGAGAGAAGAATTAATATTTTTATATGAAGTAGATAATAAAATAGAAGGATTTGGATATGATAGAGATCCTAGAATTCAAGAAATCCGTAATAAAAGAAATAATAAAAAAGATTTAGCATTTATATTTCATTGTAAAGAAGAAAATATAGGTACAAAACTGTCTGATTTCGAAAGAAATAATATAATATACTTTTATGGAGATTTAGAATATGTAGATGAGACACTAACAGATGATTTTAAAAATTTACAATGTATAATCGGCTCTGCTCGTTTTCCTAATTTAACCAGTGCGGAAGGCTTAAATAACTTGCAAAGGATAGAGCGCGAAGCTTCGTTTGTGAGATTAACTAGTGCTAGGGGCTTAAATAACTTGCAAAGGATAGGTGGAAACGCTTGGTTCAATAATTTAACCAGTGCCGAAGGTTTAGATAACTTACAAAGGATAGGTGGATATGCTAGTTTTGGGAATCTAACAAGTGCTGAAGGCTTAAATAACTTGCAAAGGATAGGTGGATATGCTAGTTTTAAAAATCTAACAAGTGCTGAAGGCTTAAATAACTTGCAAAGGATAGAGCGCGAAGCTTCGTTTGTGAGATTAACTAGTGCTAGGGGCTTAAATAACTTGCAAAGGATAGGTGGAAACGCTTGGTTCAATAATTTAACCAGTGCCGAAGGTTTAGATAACTTACAAAGGATAGGTGGATATGCTAGTTTTGGGAATCTAACAAGTGCTGAAGGCTTAAATAACTTGCAAAGGATAGAGTGCGAAGCTTCGTTTGTGAGATTAACTAGTGCTAGGGGCTTAAATAACTTACAATGGATAGGTGGATATGCTAGATTTGATAGTTTAACCAGTGCCGAAGGTTTAGATAACTTACAATGGATAGGTGGAAACGCTTGGTTCGATAATTTAACCAGTGCCGAAGGGCTGGAGCACTTACAAAGGATAGGCGGAAATGCTAGATTTGATAGTTTAACCAGTGCCGAAGGTTTAGATAACTTACAATGGATAGGTGGAAACGCTTGGTTCGATAATTTAACCAGTGCCGAAGGGCTGGAGCACTTACAAAGGATAGAAGGAGATGCCAGGTTTGAAAAATTAACTACTGCGGAAGGCTTAAATAATTTGCAAAGTATCGGAAGAAATGCCTGGTTTGAAAGTTTAATCAGTTCGGAAGAGTTTGACAGTTTAGAAACAGTAGGCGGGATAGATGCATCAAAATTTAAAGAAGAAATTAATAGTAGAAGAAGTAAGACAATATAAGGAAGTGATAAAGAATGGCAAAGAAAAAAACAGAAACAGAAGAAGTCATCGAACGAATTTATGATTATACCTTGGAAGATTTAATGGGAGAACGTTTTGGTAGTTATTCTAAATATATTATTCAAGAACGGGCGATTCCTGATGCAAGAGATGGCTTAAAACCTGTTCAACGAAGAATTCTTTATTCGATGCATAAAGAAAAAAACACTTATGATCATGGTTATCGGAAGAGTGCGAAAACGGTTGGAGATGTAATTGGTAATTATCATCCTCATGGTGACACTTCAATTTATGATGCGATGGTAAGAATGAGTCAACCTTGGAAAACAAGACTTCCTTATATTGATATGCATGGAAATAATGGATCGATTGATGGAGATAGTCCTGCTGCTTATCGTTATACAGAGGCTCGTCTTTCCAAGATTAGTAATGAAATGCTTCGTGATATTGATAAAGATACGGTGGAATTTGCCCCTAACTTTGATGATACGACCAAAGAACCAACGGTTTTACCAGCTCGGTTTCCTGCTCTTCTTGTCTATGGGACACAAGGAATTTCTGCTGGGTATGCTACGAATATTCCCCCTCATAACTTAGGGGAAGTGATCGATGCTACGATTCATCGTATTGATAATCCGAACTGCTCTCTTGATACCTTAATGAAATATGTCAAAGGGCCTGATTTTCCAACTGGGGGTATTGTTGAAGGACTGTCTGGTATTCGAGAGGCGTTTGAAACAGGAAAAGGAAAAGTTGTCATTCGTAGTAAATATGAATTCGATGAAAAGACCAATTCGATTATCATTACAGAGATTCCTTTTGAAGTCAATAAGGCTTTGATGGTGAAAAAAATGGATGATATTCGCTTAGATAAAAAGATTGATGGAATCTTAGAAGTTCGAGATGAGTCTGCTGCTGATGTGCGGGTTGTGATTGATTTAAAAAAGGGAGCGAATCGGGAACTTATTTTAAATTACTTACTAAAAAATACCGATATGCAAATCAGTTACAGCTATAACATGGTGGCAATTGTTAATAAAAGGCCTAAACTTCTTGGTTTAGCAGGAGCCATTGATGCTTTTATTCGTCATCAAAGAGAAGTAGTGACAAGAAGAACCAATTTTGATCTTGCTCATGCTAAGGCAAGATACCATATTGTGGAAGGACTAATTAAATGTATTTCGATTTTGGATGAAGTGATTCAGGTGATTCGGGGTTCCAAGAATAAAACGGATGCCAAAGAAAATTTAGTAAAAGAATTTGATTTTACGATGGAACAAGCCGAAGCGATTGTGACATTACAACTTTATCGCTTAACTAATACGGATGTAGTTGCTTTGCAGGAAGAGATGGCAAAATTAGAGAAAATTATTGAAGGATTAGAAGCGATTCTTGGAAATGAAGAAATTTTAAAATCTGTTATGAAAAAGGATTTAAGAGATGTCAAAAAAGAATTTGCTTTACCAAGATTAACTGAAATTAAAGAGGAAATTACAGAGATTAAGATCGATACGGCTTCTATGATTCCAAAAGAAGAGGCGATTGTTACACTTAGTCATGAGGGTTATATTAAAAGAACAAATCTTAGGAGTTATAGTGCTGCTGCTAGTGAAGGGCCAACCTTAAAAGAAGGAGATTATCTTCAAAGTATTTATAAAATGAATACTCAAGATATACTTCTTGTCTTTACTTCTTTGGGTAATTATTTATATCTTCCAGTTTATATCATTTATGATTTAAAATGGAAAGAGCTTGGTAAACATGTTAGTAATTTAGTACCTTTGGAACAAGGAGAAGAAGTTATTGGATCTCTTCCTGTTAAAAGTTTTGATCAAGAAATAAACCTTATTTTAGCTTCAAAAGATGGTATGATCAAACGAACGGGTCTTAAAGATTTTAAATTAACTCGCTATACGAAACCTTCTAGTTGTATGAAATTAAAAGAAAAGGATCGTTTGATCTGGGTTGGGTATGATCAAGATCCAGATATGTTTTTAGAAACGAAAAAAGGTTATGGTTTATGGTTTGCGACGGAAGAAGTCCCTGTAGTTGGGGTGAAAGCAAGCGGAGTGAAGGCGATCAATTTGAAGGAGGATGAAGTGGTAGCTGCTTTGAATTTTGATGCTTCAAAAGAAGAGTTCTTAGCGGTGGTTACGGATAAGGGAACTGGTAAGAGAATGAGATTAAGTGACTTCGAAAAGATTTCAAGAGCAAGAAGGGGACTTCTTACCATTCGTGAAGTTAAGACGAATCCTTATTCTATTGTCAAAGCTTTCTTTCTTCATAACAAAGATCGGATTGGTATTAAAAATGGGGAACTAATTACTATTAAGCCATCAGAACTAGCGATCACGGATCGTTATTCTACTGGTAGTACGATTCATAAAAAAGGAATTACGGATGCTTTTTTGATTCCGACTTTAGAAGAGGGGAAACAAGAAGAAGGGAAAGAAGAAGTGATCTCAAAAAAAGAACAAATATCTTTAGAAGATATTGATGCTAGGCTTATGACTATTGATGATTTTCTAAAGTAAAAAGAATTTAAAACTTGTTATATTATAAGAGGTAAGCAAAGCGGTTACAGAAAAAGCGTAAAAAACACGATAAAAAAGAATTTGATGGTAGAAAAATAGTTTTATCGAAGATGAGAAAATGGCAATTGATACTTCCTTTCGTTTCTTTTTTATGTTTCCTTTTCTTGCTGCTTAAAGTAGTTTTTTCTTTTAGGTAATAGGATCAAATTATAATGGGACGTTAGAATCTAGTAGAAGTAGAATTAATACTTTAAGATTATGGTTAGAGGAAGTAGTAGCTTTCAAAATTCTTATCTGTTATTAGGAAATTATTGATAATTTGAAACTTAAATAGTTTGAAAAGAAAGAAGTGCGAACATTATTTGTCGCTTTTTCTTTTTATTTGCTCTTTTAAAAGAGCAAAAAATTTGTTATAGTATTAGTAGAAATAAGGTAGGGTGAAAAAATGGCAGAGTTCAAAAAAAGAAAAAAATATCATGTAGCAGAAGAGAATGATTCTAAGGGGGCTAGTAAATATATTAAAAAGAATTACGATTATCGTGAGGTTGCTTTGACGAAAATGGGTAAAAGGCAATTGATGCTTACTTTAGTTTCTATTTTTGCGGTTACTTTTCTTGCTATTGGGAGTAGTTTCGCTATTTTTACTACAAGTGTAAAGTCAAGTGATTATAACGTGATTAAAGTGGGTACTTTAAACATAGATTTTGGAAGTGATGCAAATGATACGATTAGTTTAGCAGATCAATATCCTTTAACAGATGAGGAAGGCCTACTTTCTGAACCCTATACTTTTACTATTACGAATACGGGTACTTTAACTGCTGATTATACCATTTCTTTGATTGATGATGATGATATGATCACTCAAGATGGTTGTAGTGGGAACCTATTGAATAAGAATTATATTAAGTATTCTATTGATGGAGGGGATCCTCGTATTTTAGGTAGTGGGGATCAAATTGCAACAGATACTTTAGAATCTGGTGGAGAGAAAACTTATACTTTAAGAGTATGGTTAGGAGATAATGCTTTAAATGATGCGATCGGGAAACATTTCCATGGAAAAATTGTGGTGAATGCAACAAATCAAACTGGAGAGTTAGTAGCTGGTTCTTTACAAAATGGTGTAGGGGAAGAAGGAGAGATTAATTCAGATGATTCTTCACAAACTTTTATTGCTGGTGTTAATCCTGATAATTATGTTTGGTATAGTGGTAAATTATGGCGTGTTGTGTCCATCGATCCGAAAGATAATTCTGTGAAATTAGTGACTCAATGGAATGTTGCATCCATTCCTTATTCTAACGGTGATCCTGCTTTTCAAACGTCTTATGCCTATAATTGGTTAAATGATACCTCGGTAGATGGTTTCCTTGGTAATTTAAGAGAGCCTGAGAAGTTTATTAAAATGGATGCTGTTTGGAATGCTACTACGGCTACTTCTGATGATAGTAAACCGCAAGAAACAACGATGGTAACGGCTGCTGTAGGGCTTTTAAATTCTTATGAATTTAAGAAATCTTTTTCTTTAGATGCCCTTAGTAGTTATTTGTGGATTCAAGCTCCTTGGTGGACTTTATCACCGGAGGATGATAAACTACTTACGTATATTTATTCGAATGGATCGATTGGTAGTTATGAGCCACAGAAAGCTTTTGGATTACGTCCTTCCATTGTATTAAAGCCAAGTGTGCGAATTGCTGGTGGGGATGGAACCATTGAGAATCCTTATCGCTTAAGTGGGGATAATGATACCAACTTATCTGGTACTATGTTGTCTGAACGTTATAGTGGAGAATATGTAAGATTTGGAACGGGTGAAAACACTTTGTATCGTATTGTTAGCCATGAGACAAAGGGATTAACAAAAATAACGAGTGCTATGCCACTTAAAAGTGGAGGCGATTATCTTTCTTCGGCTTATGGTCGAAGCAATGATTTTTCTAGTAGTGTGATAAAGACCTTTTTAAATGGGACCTATTTAACAAATTATATTACTTCTGATCAAAGAAATATGATAGAAGAAAATACTACTTGGTATACTGGTACGGTTGGCTATGGTAGCAGTTATGTTCTTGCAAAGTATGCTAATGGGTCTACTACCACTCTTGCGTCATCAACAATGGCTACGGTTGGGTTGCTTCGCGTTGGCGAGTTGTTAGCAAGCGAAGGTGTTGTTGATGGTAGTGTTGGTTCAACAGGATATTGGCTTATGAACCCATATGATAGTTCTAGCATGAATGCTATGACTCTTGATTATGGGGGTGCTAATCTTAGTTCAAGCAGTGCGAGTGGTTATGTTAAGCCAGCCCTTAATTTAAAACAAAATGTCATTATTACAGGAGGAACAGGGACACAGCAAGATCCTTTTGAAATTGCTCTTTCCTAACCTCTTTAAAAAAGAACGATTCGGTTCTTTTTTCTTTAAAATGAAATTTAAATAGCAAAAGAAATAGTTGATTTTCTTGGTGTTTCGCGATAAGGTAATAGAAAAAGGAGGAAGTAGTTGTGCAGTTATTAAGTATTCCAACGGATCATAATTTTTCTGATTATTTGGCTTGTGGAATCGATGGGTTTCTTTTTCCCTTGGAAGATTTTTCTTGTGATTTTTTTTCTTTTTTTTCTTTGGATGAAATCAAAAAGTTCCGAGAGGAAAAGAGTACGGTGCCTTGTTTTATTATCATGAATAAAATGATCGAAAATAAGGATCTTGATTGTTTAAGAAAAGCTTTGATTGAGCTTGATGCTATTAAAATAGATGGGGTTTATTTTTATGATCTTGCTATTTTGCAGATGAAAAGTGAAGAGAGTTTGTCTATTCCTTTGTTTTTGTTTCAAACTCATATGGTTACTAATAGCAAGACATTAAATTTTTATCAAAAATATGGTGTGTCTGGAGCGTTTCTTTCAAATGAGATTACTTTTGAGGAAATGAAAAAGATAGCGCAAGGGACAAGTTGCTCTTTAACTGGACTATTGGTTGGTTATCCTGTAGTTGCTATGTCAAAGCGAAAATTGTTATCTAATCTTTCAATGAAGTCACCTTTAACAATTAAAGAGCCAAAATATGAGCAAAAGTATTTTGTATTAGAAGGGAAAGAGGGCACAAGTTTTCTTTATGGGAAACGCTTTAATGCATCTTTTGTTTATTCTGAGTTAAAAGGTATTCTTATCTATGGAGTTTTGAAGCAAGATGATTTTGCAACGGATACTTATTGTGAGGTGATTCGTCACTATAAGAACTTTAATCAAGAAAGGGTAGATGCTTTGGTTGGTAGGAATCGAGGTTTTTTCTATCGGAAAAGTATTTATCGGGTGAAGAAATGAAACGAGTAGAATTATTAGCTCCAGCGGGAGATTTAGAGCGTTTAAAAGTAACCTTACTCTATGGAGCAGATGCGGTATATGTTGGAGGAAGTAAGCTTGGGTTACGGGCAAATGCCACTAATTTTAATTTAGAAGAATTAAAAGAAGGTTGTTCTTTTGCTCATTCTTTAAATAAAAAAGTCTATTTAACTGTAAATATTGTCTTTCATGAAGAAGATTATATGGGAATGGAAGAGTATTTAGAGGAAGTTTGTGCTTGTGGAATTGATGGGGTAATTGTGAGTGATCCTTATGTGATTTGTTATATGGTAGAGCATTATCCAAAAGTAGAATGTCATTTGTCTACGCAGGCTTCGGTTATGAATTATGAAGCGGCTTTGTTTTATCGCTCTTTAGGAGTTAAACGCATTGTTTTAGCTCGTGAAGTTGGAAAAGATGATATTCAAGAGATTATTGAAAAATCAGGTGTTGATGTTGAAGTCTTTTTGCATGGCGCGATGTGTACTTGTGTAAGTGGCCGTTGTGCCTTATCGAATTATGTTACCAATCGAGATGCGAATCGAGGGGGGTGTGCCCAAGTATGTCGTTTTGCTTTTGAGAGTGAAGAAGGTTCTTTTACGATGGCTAGTAAAGATTTGAATTTATCTTGTTATATTCCTTTATTAATCGAGATGGGGGTTACTTCTTTAAAAGTAGAAGGGCGTATGCGCTCTTTGTATTATCTTGCAACGGTTATTGGTAGTTATAGAGCTTTGATTGATGCTTATTATAAAGGAGAGTTGACAGAATCTTTTGCTTTAAAATATCAAAAAATACTATCTCGGGTTGCCAATCGAGAAAGTACTAGTCAATTCTTTTTAAAAGAAGCAGGGAAACAAGATCAATATTATACAGGAAGACAAGAGTTATCCAATCAAGATTATTTAGGCCTTATTTTTGGTTATGATGATGAGATGAAATGTTTCTTGATGCGTGAGAGAAATTATTTTAAAGTAGGAGATTCGGTTGAAGTTTTTACGCCAAAGGGAGAAATCTATTCTTTTGAGGTGGATTCGATTTATGATGAGGAAAATCATCCTTTGGAAGTAGCCCGTCATCCAGAACAAATTTTAAAGATTCCTTTTGATCATGGGCTTCCAGAATATTCTATGATGCGAAAGAGGGTAGAAGTATGAATGTGTTAGAGAAAGCAAAAAAGAATTTTTTAATGAAAGAAAAGTATTTGAGTCCTTATGCTACTTTGAGTAAGGATGCGATACGTTTTGGGGGAGAAAAAGAAGATATTCGACCTCCTTATTTTCATGATATTGATCGTATTATTCATTCTTTATCTTATACTCGTTATTTAAATAAAACCCAAGTGTATCCCATGAATGATAATGATCATGTGAGTCGAAGAATTACGCATGTACAACTAGTAAGTAAGATTGCGCGAACAATTGGGAGAGCCTTAAATTTAAATGAAGATTTGATCGAAGCGATTGCTTTAGGTCATGATATTGGTCATACTCCTTTAGGCCATGCAGGAGAGAGTATGATCAATGAGATTTGTCAAAAGGAATTGGGATGTTCTTTTGCTCATAATATTCAAGGTGTTCGTTATTATCTTTGTGTGGCGAATGGAGGAAAGGGACACAATTTAACCTTACAAGTTTTAGATGGTATTATGACTCATAATGGAGAAATGGTGAGTCCTATTTATGAACCCATGAAAAAGACAAAAGAAGAATTTTTACGGGAGTATGAAGAAGCTTATCAAGATTTAAAAAAGAGTAAAACTTATCGTCCGATGACTTTAGAAGGCTGTGTCGTTCGAATTAGTGATATTATCGGTTATATTGGACGGGATATTGAAGATGCAATTATGATTGGAAAGTTTGATCGCAAGGATTTACCAGAATCGATTACATCTATTTTAGGAAATAATAATAGAGATATTGTCAATACTATTATTCTTGATATTATTAAAGAGAGTATGGACAAACCTTATATTAAGATGAGTGATAAAGTTTATCAGGCCTTATTTGCATTAAAAAATTTTAATCAAGAACATATTTATCGATATTCTCTTTCTACGATTCAATTTAAAAAATATCAAGCGGGAATGTGGAAACTTTATCATCAATATTATAACGATCTGGTGCAACAGAATCAAAAGAGTGTGATTTATACCTTGTTTTTAAATCATCAAGATGACTTTTACTGTAAGAATACCTCTTTGAAAAGACAGATTATTGATTTCTTATGTGGAATGACAGATGATTTCTTTTTGAAAGAATTGAAAAAAATTAGATGATTTTTTTCTTTTTTTTCGCTATAATGGATTATAGTAAAGGTATGTGAGGTAGGTTATGAGAAAACAAAAAGGTTTTACGATGGTAGAATTATTAGCGACAATTGTGATTCTTGGTCTTTTGACAACGGTAGTGGGAATTGGTGTTTTTAAAACGATTCAAGGATCGGAAAGAGAGTATTATGAAAATCAAGAAGAAATGATGCGGGCAGCAGCGATGGAATATTATTCGGATCATCGTAGTGAATTACCTGCTGAAATTGGGGAAGAGAGTTTTGTTTTGTTAAGTACCTTAGTCGATCAGAACTATATTGATGAAATTGTTGATCGTCAGGAAGAGTCTTGTGTTGATTATGAGGGTAATGTTTCTTATTCGGGAACGGTCTATAATTATAGTGCTGTAGTGGTAACGAAAGTGAGTGCCAAAGATTATTTGTATTATCCTTTATTAATTTGTCCAAATTATACTTCTAATACGGATGATGGGGATGGAGGTTCTCTTGATTGTAGTGTCGTGAACTTTACGGTGGACCCAAATTATGATAGTGATACTTGGTATAATCATAATATTACCATTGGCGTTTCTAATGTTCCAGAGGAGGTAACTTCTTATCGAATACATGATTGTTCTAGTGAAGGTAGTTGTGTGACTACGTATGGTTCGGGAAAGCCAACGGAATTCGTATTAAGTGAGGAAGGAAATCGATATGGGAAGTTAACCTTATTTGATAGTCATGGTAATACTTGTGAAACTTCTAATACTGCTTCTTATCATATTGATAAAACTCCTCCTACCAAACCAGCGATTACGATTCAAGCAGGAGAGGATGATTTAATTTTAACCATAGCTTCTTCCGATGCTTTGAGTGGTATCGATCATTGGGATTATAGTATGGATGGAGAGACTTGGCAAACGTATAGTGAACAGAAAGGGGTCGAAAGTACTGAGATAACTTTTGCTGAGGATATGGATCAACTTGTTTATTTCCGTACTTGTGATGTTGCTGGAAACTGTTCGGAGAATTCTTCGGTGGTTTTAACCCTTGATTTGTCTTTACCGGTACCAATGATTCAAAATCCTACCAATGGAAATTGGACCAATCAAAGCTTTAGCTTGCAAGTTAGTACCACTTATACTGGTCAAATTGCTTATTGGCAATATAGTTATGATGCTTCTAGTTATACAACCTATAGTAATTCTGCTAGCAGTTCGTTTACCACTACTCCTTTTTCAGCAGAAAGAAATCAAGCGGCTTATATCCGGTATTGTAATATTGATGGTAGATGTTCGGATCCCGCTACTACGATGATTCGTATTGATAAAACTCCACCAACTTTATCGTTTGTTTATCCAGAAGGTACTTATGTTATGGATACTATGTATAATCAAATTGATGGACATGATGCGAATGGAATTAGTAAAATTCAAGTTCAAATCAATAAAAATGGTGCTTATGATAGGACTTTAACTAGTGATACTTCTAGTCTTCCCTATTCTCTTAATGCTACCGCTAATTATACGGTTTATGTTCAAGTTTTTGATCAAGCTGGGAATAAGCAAGTGCAAACGCCTGATAATGGACTTGGTTGGTATTATGCCAACTTTACGGTAACGAAAAAAGCGGCAACGGTGTTACAGTCTAATTATACTATTTGTCCTAATGATCAAATGATACCGACAAGAGATCAATGTTTAAATAGTAATTTCTGGTGGAATACTTTGTTTATTACCAATGTTAGAACGAGTGGAACGACCGTTACGATGCATATTAGAGTTCATATGAATGATATTGAATCTAGTTGGAATGGTCTTGGACAACATGTAAGAACTTTATGTGTTGCTAATGCTAGTAATCAATGTGTTATTACTTTAGGAACCTTTAATATTGGTCGAACTCCTACGGAAGTTGCACCGGGTACTGATTTTTATAATCAAGATTTTAGTTTTGATATTTCAGGGCTTCCTGCTGGAGATTATCGTATTATTGTTGATGGGGCTAGCGAAGAGTTCCGTTTCCGGGATACCCCTTATATGGTTAATATTTTCCGCGTAACAGGATAAAAAGGAGGAAAAAATGAAACGACGTATTTTCTTAATTATTATTGTTCTTTGTGGAGTGATTCTTTGCTTCAGTGGGGTTTTCCTCTTTCTTCATTCTGCTTTCCATGGGAGTGAAGTGCAATTGCCTTTTCAAGGAAATTATCTTTCTTATCATGATGGTTTTTATACGGAAGGAGAGGGGGATGTCTTTCGTTATTATAATCAGGAGAAAAAGTTCATTGGTGAATATCCTTTGATTTCTTCTTTGCAAAAGGAAGATGGAAGTTATGATTATTCTTCTTTGCACTTTACTTCTTCTTTGGCACCTTTTACGGATATTTCTAATTTAGTAGGAGTCATTGATGCGGAAGGGAACGAAGTACTTCCGGCTCAATATGAGTCTGTAACGATTCTTGATTCTAATTTGTTTTTAGTTTCTTCGGCGATGAATTATGCTTTTTTGGATCGAGACGGAAATCAAGTGGGGGCTTCTTCTTTTCAAACGGTAGAAGAAGTAGGCACAGCTTTTCTTGTTTCTGTTGATGGTCTTTATGGCATTGTAGGTCATGATGGCAATTATCTTTTAGAACCAACTTATCAGATAATTCTTCCTTTGGTGGATGGGGATAATGTTTTCTTTCAGGCCTCAAATGGAGCGGATAATCAGTATTTTCTATTACAAGATGGAGTTTTAACTTCTTATTCTCCTCTTTCCTTTAAAAATGTTATTGCTTTTTCAGATAATATCCTTTATTATACAGATCTAGAAGGAAAGATTCATCTTTATGATACTAGGAAAGAAGAAGATCGTAGTTTGACTGGTTCTTATGTAGCTTTAAAGCCATTTGAAAGTGGTCTTGCTTTAGTTGTTAATGAAGATGGCCTTGCTGGTTACATCAACGAAGAGGAAGAAATGGTTATTCCTTATGCCTATCCTTCTACGCAAGCAGGTGATTTTACAAGTGATGGTCTTGCGGTGGTAGGTAATAATGGCTATTTTGGAGTGATTGATACGAATGAAGAGGAAGTCTTGCCTTTGGAGTATCTTGGGATACAAATATTAGATACGGATCATTTTCTTGTTTTAGATCAAAATAATGTGATAAAACTTTTGAATAAAGCCAAGAAGGATTTGTTGACGGATTCTTATTTATCTGTTGATTTGGTGGAGGATGCTCCTTATTTATTGGTGTCAAAGGGAAAAATGGTAGGATTAATTGATTATGAAGGGAAAGTACTTTTAAAACCAGAGTATCAGCAAATTAAGGTTGAAGAAGGTAGTCTTTTCTACCAGAAAGAGAATGTTTGGTACCAACGAGAATTATAGAAGTGAAGTGATTTGTTTTGCAGGGTTATCGGGCTTTAAATGAAATGATCAATTATATTGAAACTCATTTGGAAGAGAAAATAGAAGATTCCGTTTTAGCGCGTATTTTAGGGGTAAACGTTTATACGATGCGGCAAATCTTTTCTTTTGTTTTTGGAATGACGGTAAGGGATTATATTCGCAAACGACGGCTATCAAATGCTGGGGTTGATCTTTTATTAAAGAAGCCTAAAATTGCCAATTTAGCTTTGGAGTACCAATATCAAAATGCTACCTCTTTTTCTCGGGCATTTGAAAGATTTCATGGTGTGAAACCAAGCAGGGTTTCTTCGCTTGGTCGACTCAAAAATTTTCCGAAACTTCATTTATTAGAGAACAATGAAGAAATTATTCCTTTTGAGTATCAAGTACTTTCTTTAGATTCTCAGATTTTATATGGCTTTGGCTTTGAGACAACCGAAAAGACGATTGGCTTAGAAGCTCCTCTTTTTTATCAAAAAATTAATCAAGCATACAGTTCGGAAGAAGGACCTAGTTTTGGAATGATTACTTATAAAGATGAGACTCGAGTAAATTGTACGGGTTATTTCGTTTTATATAAAAGCCAATTGAGAGAGGCTCAAAGAATTGTTGTTCCGGCTTCTAAGTGGTTGTGTTTCCGTATTTCTTCCCAAGATCCTAAGGAGATTCAAGCGATGTCTCATAAGTTTTATTTAGAGTTTCTTCCGGCTTGTAAGTATAAATTGAAAGCTTTGCCGGAGCTTGAATATTATCATGATGGAGTTACCGATTTTTTGGTTCCGATTTATTAAAAACTGACAAAACTGATAGGGGAAAAGTCAGTTTTCTTTTTTTGTTTTTTGTTATAATTTTTCTAAGGGGACAGATGATCATGATGTTTTGGTATGAACTTTATTTTACAAAGAAAAGACAAGAAAAAGAAGCCTGGATTCATTTCTTTTCTACGCTTGCCAAATATAATGGTTTATTTTGTAAGGGCAGACTTTTTATTCTTTTGAAAGAGAATACTTTTCGTTTTTATGTGAAAACCAAAAGAGCCTTACCGCCCATGATTGATTCCCTTTCTTCTGTTCTTTTAAAACAAGCCGATGTTCCTTTCGACGAAGATAGCTTCGCTACTTTTTCTTTTCCCATGATTCACTTTGGGACTTTAATTGATTTTTTCAATTATTTTGAGATCAAAAAGAAGAAAAAATTGGTTCTTATCGAAATCACTTTTCAAAAGCTTTATGAAGGGAATATTCATTTTTCTTGTTTTCTTTCGGTCCAAGCGAAAGAGCAAAGAAAAAAATATCACCTCTTCTTTTTTGATGCCGCTAGATTTTTATCCACTTCCTTGGAAGAGAACAAACGTTACTTCTATAAAACTCCGCCAACTTATTTTGCTCTCCAAAAGGTACTACCTCTCTTATCACCAAATCCTACTTCATCTTTGTTTGAAATCGATCCCTTTCCTTATGATCAAACCAAACGTTATCTGCATCCCGAAGACTATTCTTTTTTTAAGCATTCGGTGTTATTTGGTTCTAGTGGTTCGGGAAAATCAAAATTTATCAGTTTATTTATCACCCGAATTCTAGAAAATCCTTCCCTTTCTTCCCATTACAAATTTATCATCATCGATCCCCATGCTTCTTTAAAAAAAGAAATTGGGACTTTTAGTAAAGTCATCGATTTTATGGATTTAGAAAATAGTATTGATCTTTTCCAAAATAAAGATAGTGATGTTATCGCGGATACTGAACTTTTTCTTGAGCTTTTTCAAACTTTATTACAAGATCAGTACAATCCGAAATTGGAAAGAGTTTTACGTTATTCGATTTATCTTTTGTTAACGGCCAAACAATTTCATTTTCAGACTTTAAAAAAGTTAGTCCTTGATCTTTCTTATCGCACTTCTATCCTTAAAGAGTACAAAGAACATCTTCCTCTTAGTATTCTCGATTTTTTTCTTTCGGATTTTAATGAATTAAAAACCCAATCCTATTCGCAGGCGATTGCACCTATTTTATCATTTCTTGATGAAGTGGATTTACTACCTTTTTTTCATCAGAGAATAGAAGAAGATGGTTTAAAAGAGATGATCGAAAAGAATGGGGTTACGTTATTTTCTTTTGAACGACGAAAACTAGGAGATAAGATTACGAAAACGTTAGCAGGGTTAATTATGCAGCAGATCTTTTCTTTGATGTCGCAAGAGGGTAGAAAAGAGCATCTTATTTTTATTATTGATGAAGTAGCGCGGGTAGAAAATCCCATTTTACCTCGTTTCTTGTCCGAGGCTAGAAAGTATCAAGTTTCCTTACTGTTGGCCGGTCAATATTTTAATCAGATATCCGAATCTTTAAAAAATGCTATTTTGGCGAATGTTTCTAACTATTATTTATTTCGCTTATCGAAAGGGGATGCTTCCTTTTTTGTTGATAATTTGTCAATGAAGATTCCTTTGGATGATCGCAAGGAGAAAAAAGTAGAGGTTCTTGCGAATTTAAAAGATCGAGAATGTCTTCTTCGTCTTAGTAAAGATGGGGTTTTATTACCAGCTTTTTTAGGAAGAACCGTTGATTTTAAGGCAAGAGGAGAACACGAAAGAAAAAAAGAAATGATAGAAGAAAAAAAGTGGAAAGAAAAAGTCAAATCCTTTTCCTTTGTTTGTGAAGAAGGAATAACTATGAAAGAATTTCTGCAAGAGAATGCTCTAGAAAGGAGAAGAAAATATGAGTCAAGAACAAGCTCTAGAAATCATCCAAAAGATATTTCAAGCCATTTTTGAAAATGATAATCCCTTTTCTTTGGAGGAAATCAAAGATTTTTTTGCTTTTGATCTTTGCTTGCCAGAAAGGGTAAAAGATTCGATCACCAATCAACTGACTTGGGTTAATCCTTGTCGTAATAAAGCCTTTATTACCAATTTTAATATGCAGAAAAAAGATAGAGAAGAAGGATGGATGCGGGAAAAACAGGACATTCATAATTTAAAAGAACTTCTTACCTTGTGGGAGGACGTGAATTTAATGACGACCGAAAGAGTCTATGATTCAGAAAATGTTAGTGAAAGTGACACCATTTATCGTTGTGAAAATATTTTTCATTCAAGTGATTGCAGTGATTCCAAAAACTTAGTTTTCTGTGAATCTTGTGGGAAGAGTGAGTTTCTACTTGCTTCTTTTCGATCTGGATCTTGTAATTTTTGTATTCGCGTCTTTGATTCCAGTGGCTGTAGTAATAGTTATCAGGTGATTTGTTCTAATAAAATTATGCACTCTTTCTTTATTCAAGATTGCTTTCAACTTTATGAATGTATGTTTTGTGCCCATATTGCCAATAAGCGATTTTGCATTGCCAATATGCAATTTGAGGAAGAAGAATATTATCAGATAAAAAGGGAAATTATCCGGTGGATTTTGAAAAAATGAGATGTAAAAATAAGTAAAAAACTCTTGAAAAATTGCATAAAATATGCTATACTTTGAATCATGTTATGAGTAGTATGACTACATAAAAAAATAATTGAGGTGATAAAAATGGGAAATAAAAAAGTAGTCTATTTAACAGAAGAAGGATTAAATGATTTAAAGAAAGAATTAGATGAATTAATAAATGTAAGAAGGCCTGCTAATATTCAAGCGATTAAAGAAGCAAGAAGCCTAGGAGACTTATCTGAAAATGCCGATTATGATGCTGCTAAAAATGAGCAAGCGCAAATTGAAGGAAGAATTAAAACCATTGAAAAGATGCTTGAGAATGTTGAAATTATTAAAGATATTCCGAAAGATAAAGTTGGACTTGGAAGTACGGTTGGAATTAAATATGTAGATGATCCAGATGATTCAGATGAATATCAAATCGTAGGAAGTCAAGAGGCGGATCCTTTTGAAGGAAGGATTTCGAATGAAAGTCCAATTGCCCTTGCTCTTATGAATCATAAGGTAGGAGATATTATTACGGTAGAAAGTCCGAATGGATCTTATGAAGTGGAAATTATTAACATTGCATAAAGACGTGGTTTTTAATCACGTTTTTTTGTTTCACTCGTTTAAAAAGAGAAAAAACTTTTGAAGGCACTTTACAGTTTTTTCGGTAAGAAAAGTTGAAGTGGTTCGAAAAGTGTGTTAAACTTTACTTAAGATAAGGTTATAATAAGAGAGTGATGCTATGAAAAAATTATCGAAGGTGACGGTGCCAAAAGTCTATGCTATTGTGGCGATTATTATTTCGCTTTTATGTATTGGTGGCTATTTTTCTTATGCTATGTTTACGGTTACCAAAGAAAAAGGGAAGGCCATTAGTATTGAAATTGGAGACTTTAATTATTCTATTAGTGGGGTAGGTGTAACAAATGGGAGAGTTAGTGTACCGGCAAATGGGGAAGCTTCTTTTACTTTGATTGTTAGTAGTTTAAATAAAACAGTAAGTCGGTATCAACTTTATTACTTAAACAATAGTAATGTTGATGTTTATTATGATCCGGCTTTTGGGAAACCAAATTCTACATTAGGTACGCAAATTGATAGTAAGCCTTTTGATATTGAAGTTTATATAGTAAATCATAGTAATAGTACTCAAACAGTTACTTTTGGAATTCAAGGGGGGTTTGAAAATAATGCGGTGGTTCTTGAGAGTGGTAGAACAGCGGTTAGTAAAGTGAATAGTTTTAATGTTAGTAGTCGTACGGTAACGGGGGGAAGCATTACAGTTTCTGATACTGCTACAGCAGGGAAAACTCTTAATTTTACGACGAATCCCAATTCCGGTTTTACTTATTATGGTGCTACCGTTAGAGATAGTAGTGGGGCTACTTTGATGACACTAGATAGTAATACGACAAGTTTTAAAATGCCTGCTCAAACGGTAACGATATCGCCAAAATGGAAACATGATGATCAGATTGTTTTTGCTCTTGATAGTTCCGATGATGGTGCTTGGAGTCAAAAGAAGCAAGAAGGGGCAAGTTCGGCAGCTCAGTGGCAAACTGATCGCCATTATCTGTATTTCTTTGGTTCGGATGGTCTTTCTCGAGTTGTCGCTTGGAGTAATAAAGCTTATGATTTGACACATTATGCTACCTATCGGGCCCAAGGTTATCAATCTGGAGCAAGTGCTAATCTTACTTTTTCTACCGCTGTTGCAACTACAAATTCTAGCTTTATTAGTGATCTGACAAGTAATAAAACTTCTCTTGTTGCCCCAGGCAATGATACTTGGTTTACCATTGATTTGAATATTACAAATTTGACGGGTAATTATTATTTGGCTTATGAAGTTCTTTCTTCGGTTAGTTATGCCGCTCCTTTTGGGAATGCGACTTTAATAGGAAGAGTTTATGAATAAAAAAAGATGGCAATTACAAGAAAAATTGTAGATTACTATCTTTCTTTTTTTGTTCTTCTATTGGGGGTGGGGGAGTTGAATCTTCTTCTTTTTCGTTCATCGCACCGGCAATTTTAAAAAGAGTTCTGGCATTTTTGATGACCGGTCCCATTTGATAAATAAGGGGAATGGCCTGATTAATGATTCCTAATGTTTTTTGAGTGTTATTTAGGATATTATTCCAATTAAAACGGTGCTTTGGTGTAAAGTTGACGGAGCCCATATTCATCCCCCAAGGACTATATTGATTGTACATATTATCACCTTTGTTTTAATATATGCAAGTTGTTTCCCTCTTGTGTCTTTGCCTTAAAAATGTTATAATCTTTTTAGAATAAGAGGGTGACAAATATGGAACAATTCTTTCGACCATTTATTGCAATTTATCATGTTGTTCGCGCTCTTTTTACTTTTAATTTTTCTTCTTTGAAAGAAAATAGTATACCAAAGCAGGAAAAAGATGAAACAGAAAAAGAAATGGCAGAATTGTTAGCGGCTCAAAAAGAAAAGCAAAAAAGTTATCGTAAGAAAACGTTAACTTCTTACCGCTATAAAGCTAAAAATGAAGCCGGAAAGAAGATTCAAGGAACAATAGAGGGGGAAGGGATTGAAGAGATTCGTGCTTTTCTTACCAATGAAGGTTATCAAATTATTTCTCTTACGCCAAGAAGTGCTTTGGATATTGATATTAATATTGGAGGAGGATTTAAAGCGGCAGATTTGTCCTTTACCTTAACCCAATTGTCGACTTATATCAAAGCGGGAATTCCGTTGATTGATTCGGTTCGAATTCTAGAAAAGCAAGCCGAGAAACCAGAACATCGCAAAGTTTATCAGGAGATTATTTATCAGTTATTAAAGGGAGAAAATTTATCGGATGCGATGGAAAGTCAAAAAGATAAATTTCCAAAACTTCTTGTCAATATGGTAAGAACGGCGGAATTAACGGGAGATTTGACTTCGGTTCTTGATGATATGGCTGATTACTATACTTCGAAAGAAGAAACAAGAAAACACATGATTTCAGCTATGACTTATCCGGTGATTGTCCTATGTATTGCCATTGCTGTTTTAATTTTCATTTTAGTCTCAATTGTTCCTAGCTTTGTAGAAATGTATGAAACAAATGATGCTGAGATGCCAAGCCTTACTATTTTTATTATGAATGTTAGTGATTTTCTTGTTCATAATTATATTTTTATTATCCTTGGTATTGTTTTCGTCGTTGGACTTATTATTTTTCTTTATAAGAAAGTAAAAGGCTTTCGAAAGGCGATTCAAACATTAATGATGCATATTCCGGTAATGAGTAAAATTATTATTTATAATGAGGTCTATAACTTTACTAAAACTTTTGCTTCTTTATTAAATCATGGGGTCTTTATTACTGATAGTATGGAGATTTTATCTAAGATTACGAATAATGAATTATATAAAAGTATGATTAATAAATCCATTCTTAACTTAAATAAAGGTGCCTCCGTTTCTGATGCTTTTAAAGGATCCTGGGCTTTTCCTGTTGCAGCTTATGAAATGATTGTAACTGGGGAAAATACGGGGCAATTAGGAATGATGATGGAAAAGGTAGCGAATTACTATCAATCGTTGCATAAGAATTTGATTAAACAAATGCAAAGTTTAATGGAACCTTTAATGATTGGTTTGTTAGCTTTCATTGTTGGTATTATTTTATTATCGGTCGTTATGCCAATGTTTGATATTTATGGAAAGATTCAGTAGGTGGTTTGATGGAAATAGTTTTGATTGTTATGTTTTTTGTGATAGGGCTTTTCTTTGGCTCTTTCTTTTGTGTCGTAGGAATGCGCTTAGGAAGAAATGAAGATTTTATAAAAGGACGTAGTTATTGCGATTCTTGTCATCATTCACTTTCTTTTCTTGATATGATTCCTATTTTTTCTTATCTTTTTTTAAGAGGAAGATGTCGTTATTGTAAACAGAAAGTGAGTCCTTTTTCTACTTTTATCGAATTGTTTACTGGAATTTTATTTGCGGTTAGTTATTATTCTTTTGGCTTTTCTTTTGATCTTTTGATTGCTTTACTGGCATCTTCTTTGTTTTTGATTGTATTAACAAGTGATTTACTTTATATGATTATTCCAGATTCTGTTCTTTTGTTCTTTGCTATCTGTTTTCTTGTTGTACGTTTTTTTCAAGGAGGTTTTTCTCTTCTTGCCTCTTCTCTTTTCTCGGGTGCTGTTCTTTTTCTTTTTATGTTTTGTTTGATGAAACTAGGCAATTTTCTTTTTAAAAAAGAAAGTCTCGGTGGGGGAGATGTAAAACTTCTTTTTGTGATTGGGTTGTTTTTGGAACCGCTTGTAGGTCTTGTGGCTGTTTTTCTTGGTAGTTTTATTGCTTTGCCGGTTGCGCTTTTTCTTTATTATCGAAGAAAAGAACCGATGATTCCTTATGGACCATTTCTTTTGCTTTCGGCTTTATTTCTTTTCTTCTTAAAAGTTACTTCTTCAGATATCTTAACTTTTTTAGCAGATTTCGTTGCTTTTTCTTCTTAAAAATTATATAATAAAGGCACGTTTAGGAGGCGTAGCATGAAAATATTTAGTAAAGATGAAAAGAAAGCTTATTTTCAAAAAAGAGATCTTGATTTTTTGGCACAAACAGAACCAGATAATAAAAAACTTGTAGATCTTTCCCGTCGAAAATTCACTTTGGCAGGGGATGATTTTCTTTCTTCGAGTGATCCTAGTATTATAAAAGCATTGAAAAAGAGAACTGAAATTCCTTCTTATTTGGATTTTTTAACTTTAACGGAAGAGGAACTTTCTCATCGAATGGATCGTTATCGCGAGGAATGGTTGGATGAAAATGAAAAGGAAGGAGAAAAACGAGACGACTATCGAGTATTATTATTAGGGTATCAGTTTTTTGCTTATGAAAGTATGTTTTGGGAGAAGAAAAAAGAGTTTGCTTATCAATTTCCTTTCGAAGAAAAGATGGATGGGTATCAAGTGGAGAAGGGAAATTATAGGGTTTATGAGACCACGGTTCCTTCCGTTTATACCTTTGAAAAGACAGGGGGTAATTTTTCTAGGCAGGATGAGGCTTTTATTCCTTTTTATCAGGAGAATTTAGCAAAAATTTTATGTCAGAGACAACAAAATAAGACAGAACAGTATAAAATATATATAGATAAAGATAAAGAAAAAAGTAAGGTTTATATGATTGTAAAGAAGCAAAGACATTAAGCTTTTTTCTTTTGGAGGTTTTCGTTATGCGGGTTGGAATTTGTACTTTAGGTTGTAAAGTTAATACTTATGAGAGTGAATACATTGTTGAAACGTTAGAAAAAGCTGGTTATGCCATTGCCCCTTTTGATTCTGTTTGTGATGTTTATATTATTAATACTTGTACCGTAACCAATACTTCGGATGCCAAGAGCAGGAAGATGATTCATCAAGCGAAACGAAGAAATCCCAAGGCTTGTTTGGTAGCAATGGGATGTTTTGTGGAAGCGAATGGAAATTACCGTGATGAAGCGATTGACATTTATATTGGGAATAAAAACAAAAGTGCCATTGTTTCTCTTTTGGATGAATATTTTACCAAAAAAGAAGAGATTCACGTTCCTTTTGGACCGAAAGAAAAATTTGAAGATATGTTTCTAACCCATTTTGAAGGAAGATGTCGGGCTTTTTTAAAGATTCAAGATGGTTGTGAAAATTTTTGTAATTATTGTATTATTCCTTATGTCAGAGGGAAGTGTCGGAGCAAAGATCCGAAGATGACCTTAAAAGAAGCGAGAAAGTTAGTAGAAAATGGGTATCAAGAGTTAGTGTTAACTGGGATTCATACGGGACACTATGGAGTTGATTTGGAGACTTCTTTTGCCGATTTATTAAAAGAAATGGTGCAGATCAAAGGGTTAAAAAGATTACGTATTTCTAGTGTTGAAGCGACGGAAATGACAGGTGAGGTCTTAGAAGTGTTACGTGATTCTAAGATAATTGCTAACCATTTGCATATTCCTTTGCAAGCGGGAAGCGATCCTGTTTTAAAAGCGATGGGAAGAAAGTATGACTTAAAAGAATATGAAGAAATTATTAAGAAGATAAGAGAGATTCGTCCTGATATTTCTATTACGACGGATATTATTGTAGGCTTTCCGGGAGAGACCGAAGAAATGTTTTTAGAAACCTGTGCTTATGCGAAAAAGATTTCTTTTGCTAAAATTCATGTTTTCCCTTATTCGGAGCGCAAAGGTACAAAAGCAGTCGAATTTCCAAATCAAGTTGATCCTCTTACGAAGAAAGATAGAGCTAGAAGGTTGACAGCCGTTTCACGAGAATTAGAACTTGCTTATGCCCAAAAATTTCAAGGGAAAACCTTAGAAGTCCTTATAGAAACTTCGAAAGATGGAATTAGTACCGGACATACCTCAAACTATTTAAAAGTAAAAGTAAAAGAAGAGATCAAACCCAATACTTTTGTGAAAGTAGAAATCAAAGAATGTTTTAACAGTTACTGTATGGGGGTAGTAAAGGAGGAAGAGGCATGTCTTTTATAAAAGGGAATTTTAAAAAAGAAATTTTTTCCTCTTCAAGTAATGGTTATTTGATTGGACTTTTTAAAGTGAAGGAAGCAAGTGAAGATTTAAAAGATTGGCTGAATCAGACGATTTCTTTTACGGGTTACTTTCCGGATTTAAATGAAATTGATACCTATCTTTTCGAAGGAAAAAAAGTACATCATGCGAAATATGGGGATCAATTTGCAGTTGATCATTTTGAGAGAATGATGCCTAAGGAGAATAATGCTATGGTAGAAGTACTTTCTTCTGACTTATTCCCCGGCATTGGAGCGAAGACTGCAGAAAAGATTGTTAATGTTTTTCATGAGGATACTTTTGAAGTTATTTTACATCATCCTTCTGATTTAATTTGTGTTCCTTCGATTACTCAAAAGCAAGTGGATATTCTACATCAAGGATTATTATCTTATCAAGGAAGTTATGAGGCAATTTTAAAATTAACAGAGTATGGTTTTACAACCAAAGAAAGTATGAAAATTTATCATTTCTATAAAGAAAATGCCGTTCGTGTTTTAATGAATGATGTTTATCAGATCTATTATGATCTTGATGATATTTCTTTTTCTCAAATTGATCGGATCTCTTTTGCTCATGATCTAGCCAAAGATGATCCAAGAAGAGTGAAAGCGGCCATTGTTTATGTGATGAGAGAGTTAACGAATACTGTTGGCCATACATATTTTCTGCAAGAAGAAATTATTCCTTTTCTTTCTAGAGTGTTAAAAAAAGAACTAGAGAAAGAGAAGTATCAAGAAGCATTTTTGGCTTTAGAGAAAGAAGAAAGATTGGTAAATAGAAGTGAGAAATGGTATTTAAAAGAATATTATGATGCGGAAATCTTTATCGCTAGACGTTTACGAATGCTTGCTCATACCAAGAAAAAAGAGTTAAAGAAAATAAATACTTATTTAAGTGAAATTGAAAAGCAAAATGCCATTACTTATAATGAAGAACAGAAAAGAGCGATGAAAGAGGCGATTATTAGTCAAGTGGTGGTAATTACTGGTGGACCGGGTACTGGGAAAACAACGATCATTCGAGGAATTCTTGATTTATATCGTTTGTCTTTTCCGGAACAAAAAGAAAAATTAGAAGAAAACATTACATTACTGGCTCCTACCGGAAGAGCAAGTAAAAGAATGAGTGAAGCGACTGCTTTTCCGGCTTCTACGATTCATCGTTTCTTAAAATGGAATAAAGATACCAATCGCTTTCAAGTCAATGAATATCATAAAAGTAATACAAAATTTGTAATCGTTGATGAAACGAGTATGGTAGATACCTTATTATTAAGTAATTTATTAAAAGGACTTTCTAGCAATTGTAAAGTGGTTTTTGTAGGAGATGCCGATCAATTACCAAGTGTGGGAGCTGGGGAAGTCTTAAAGGATTTAATTGAAAGTGAAGAGTTAGAGGTCATTGCTCTAAAAAATTTATATCGTCAAGGAAAAGATTCTCATATTATCACACTGGCTCATGAAGTGAAAGAAGGAATTGTGGATCCAGATATTTTTAGACAAGGAGAAGACTTGCAGTTCCTTTCTTGTCCGGATGATCAAGTCTTAGAAGCAATGAAAGAAATTTGTAAAGATTATAAGAGCAATGAAGTACAGATTTTAGCACCGATGTATAAAACACAAAACGGCATCGATAATATTAATAAAGAAATGCAAAAAATTTGGAATCCGAAAGCATTAAGAAAAAAAGAGATTACAAGCGGTGATGTCATTTACCGAGAAGAGGATAAAGTCATTCAATTAAGTAATAGGCCAGATGATTTTGTTTTTAATGGGGATATTGGTTATATTGAAACAATTAAAACATTAAATAAAAAAGAAATTTATGTTGATTTCGATTCTAACTTAGTAAAATATACACCTGCGATGTTTTCTAAATTAGCGCATGCTTATGCTATTTCCATTCATAAAAGCCAAGGAAGTGAATTTGAGATGGTGATCGTTCCTTTGGTTATGGCTTATCATAAAATGCTTTATCGAAAACTTCTTTATACGGGAATTACGAGAAGTAAGAAAAAATTAATTTTAATTGGAGATTTTGAAGCTTTTTCTCTTGCGGTTTTAAACAATCAAGAGCGGAAAAGAAAAACAACTCTTGGCTTTTATTTAAAAAATGGTATAATTTAATTTCTTTTTTCCATACTATTTTTAGGAGGCATGATAATATGGATAAGAAAAAAATGTTTTTATCTGCAGCTGTGTTAGCAGGAATAGGAGCTGGTATGGTAATTTATTTTAAGAAAAATCCTGATAAATTACAAAAAATAAAATGCAAAATGATGCAGGTAGCAGATGATGTTGAAGACAGTATGATGATGTAAAGTTTCGTAAAAAGAGGGTAGTCCTCTTTCTTTTTTTATGTTAGAATAATCATAAAGGTAGGGTGTCAAGAATGAAAGCAAAATCGCAAGAATTGGAAAAGAAAAAGATTGTTATTATTTTTTCGATTGTTTTATTTGTTTGTCTATTAGTTGGTTTATCTTATGCTTGGTTAAGTCAAACCGTGATTGGTCAAAAAAATTTAACGGTTACCGTAGGAGATCTTGATTTAATATTAGATGAATCCACGAGTGAGGGAATTGTTTTAAAATATGCAATACCAACGGAAGATGCGGATGGACAAGCCTTGGACCCTTATACTTTTACCGTTCAAAATAATAGTGATGTCCCAGCGAGTTTTCGCTTGTCTTTGGAAGTAGATGAAGAAGGTCTTGCTAGTTGTAAGAAAGAGGCTATGGTTTCTTGCGAACCGTTAGATGTAAATGACATTCGTTATGAAATGAAAGAAAATGGTGTTTCTAAGATTGGTACGTTAGGCGAGACTGGCTTTTTGATGGATGGTTATCTAGAAAAAGGGGAGAAAAATTCTTATGAATTACGTCTTTGGCTTGATATTGACACTGGAAATGAGGCAGAGGGGAAAGTTTATTATGGAAAATTAAAATTAGATGCTACTCAGACTGAAGAAAGAAAAACGGTTTCTGAAACACTTCTTGCTTCTGTAGGAGAAAATGGAAACGTTGATACAAGTGATCCGGATCAAACTTTTATTACAGGAACGGATCCAAATAACTATATTTGGTATAGTGGGAAATTATGGCGAGCAGTAAGTATTGATCCAAGTGATAATAGTGTCAAATTAGTAACGCAATGGAATATTAGTGGGATTCCTTATAATTCATCGAATAATACGGCTTTTGCAGGAAGTTATATGGAGTCTTGGTTAAATGATACTTCGGTGGATGGTTTTTTAGGGAATTTGAGAGATTATAGTCGCTTTATTAAAACGGATAGTAATTGGAATGCAACCATGACAACCGCAACAACGAAACCAGCGGAAACCACTATGGTAACGGATCCGGTTGGTTTATTAAATATGTATGAATATACAATGAGTTATAATGGTACCACGAGTACGGAGGGTTATTTGAATAATGGGCTTTATTGGTGGTTATTAACCCCATATAGCGCATCTGATGTTCGTGCAGTTGCATCAGGTAGTGTAAGTTATTACCCTTCAGGGAAAGCAATTGGCATACGGCCATCGATAAATCTAAAATCAGGCATTCGAATTGTAAGCGGAGATGGGTCAGAAAACAATCCATATCGATTAGAAGGGGATAATGATACTAATCTAAATGGAACTTTATTGAATACAAGATATAGTGGGGAATATCTTACGTTTGGAACAGGCGAAAATACGTTATATCAAATTGTGAGCCATGAAACAAGTGGATTAACAAAGATTGTGGCTGCTGCATCCTTAAAGAGTGATGGACAGTTTCTTGCTCAAAGATTTTCTGGTAGTGTTTATTATAGTAGCAATTCTCCGATAGGAAATTTTCTCCATGGGGAGTATCTTACCAATTATGTCGGCAATACTTATGCTAGTATGATAGAGGATAATACGACTTGGTATTTAGGAACCGTAGGAGAGGGGGCAAGTTATCGTTTAGCAAAATATACAACGGCAACAGGCAATACTTTTACCGATCATACTAGTGCAAAAGTAGGATTGCTTCGCTTAGGAGAATTAATGGCCGGTCAATTTAATCGTTCTGATAATGTAGACTATTGGATTTTAACACCAGGTGATACGACTTACGTACACTTTGTGGGCACTCGTGGCTATGTGGGCAACGATCTTCCTAATAGTACTAATGCAATTCGGCCTTCTTTTAATTTAAAATCCGAAGTTATCATTACTGCTGGTAGTGGAACCAAAGAAGATCCTTTTACCATTGCTCTCAATGCTTCTGTTTGAGATCCAAATGGAGATGGGGTTGTTACTGAAGAGGGTGTAACGCTTTTATCAAATGCTCTTAGTGCTGGTACAACGGATGATTATTATCCTCAGTGTGATTTCAATAGTAGTGGAGAAATTGATGTATTTGACATTATAACGTTAACGGAACAAGCGCAAGGAAACTAGATAGTATGTTTTGCCTCTTGACAAGGGGCCTTTTTTTCTACTATTCTAATAATATGTGAGGGGATAAAAATGGAAATTAAAAAAATTGTTACAGGGGCATTAGAGGAAAATTGCTATGTATTATTGAGTGATAAAACTTGTTTAATTGTCGATCCTGGTGCTGATAGTAAAAAAATTAAAGAAGTAGTAGGGGATCATAAAGTGCAAGCGATTCTAATTACGCATAGTCATTTTGATCATATTGGAGCTCTACGGGATTTTTTAAATGAAAATCGAAAGTTAATGGTGTATAAGAAAAGTAATTTGATGGATGGAGAAGAGAAGAAGGTTGGTGATTTTACTTTTCAAGTGATTTACACACCTGGACATAGTAGTGATTCCGTTACTTTTTACTTTGAAAAAGAAAAAGTAATGTTTGTAGGTGATTTTCTTTTTAAAGAGAATATAGGGCGTTGTGATTTGCCTACTGGAAGTATGGCGGATATGAAAAATTCTCTACAGAAGATTTCAAAGTATCCAGATGATATAGTCATTTATTCTGGTCATGGGGAAGATAGTTCTTTAGGAGAAGAGAAGAAAAAGAATCCCTATTTTGAATAAGTTGTAGTATAATGAGAATAATAGAGGTGGAAAGATGTATATTGATTTAATAGTATTAATTGTTTTAATCCTTGTGGTTGTCATGTTTTTTAAACGGTTTTCAAGTTTTGTTTATTTTATCGCCATTGTTGATATTCTTTTGCGAATTTTAACCTTTATTCGTGATAATATTGGCCTACCTGATGTGTCTGCTTTAATTGCAAAATATATTCCTGAGAGTATTTTGGCTATTATAGATAAATATACCGATGGAGTGCTTTATACCATTTTAGCTTGGGCTTTTATTGTTATCATGATTATTTTTGAAAGTTATATCATCAAATTCTTTATTCATAAAAAGAAGGTGTAAAAATGGAGAAAAAATATACTTGGATAAAGGTTGTTGCTCTTATTGTCGTTCTTGAAATTTTTGTAGGAGCGATCTTTTTTGCGTATAAACATTTGGGTGGCTCTACGAAAGGTACTGTAGATCAAGGGCTAGTGAAGGAATTATATCAAAAGATCGCTTATGTTGATTTTGATTTTTTGGATATCATGAGTAATGATGCCATTCTTTACTATGCTTATCATAATGCAGAGAATGAGTCGATTTCGTGTGATACGTTAACAATTCCTACGGATACAGAAGAATATCAATGTGTATCACCGGCTTCTTTTGTCAGTGAGGAAGATTTAAAGAAAGCGGCAAGTGATCTTTATGGGCCTAATGTGGGTATTACTCTGAAAGATTTTGGGGTAGATACAAATCATTTTGCTTATTATGATGCGACCAATCAAGGGGTTGTTGTATTTGAACGGAAGGAATTAAGTGATGCGGCTCCTGTAAATTTATCTTTACGGGACAGTGAAGAAGAGGATGATGAGATCGTTTTAACCGTAGATGTATTAGATGGTACGTTAGGGGAAGTTCTTTCTACTTATCATTTTACTTTTGAAAACGATGGTGATCATTATTATTTAACGGGTAGAGAATTGGTAGCGGAATAAGAAGATACATACGAAAAGTCGTATGATTTCTTTTTTAAATTTGGTTGACGAACATAGTTTTGCGTGTTATGGTAAAAAAGAAAGGACGGATATTATGTTTGATAAAATAAAAAAAGATATGGTAGAGGCTATGAAAGTGAAAAACAGTAAGCGTCTTGCAGTTCTTCGTATGATTAAGGCGAGTGTTGATCAAGTGCGAATTGATAAGAAATGCGAAATTACAGATGATGTTGTTATGGATGTTTTATTGAAACAGGTAAAAATGCGAGAGGATTCGATTGATTCTTATCAAAAAGCAGGTAGAAGTGATTTAGTAGAAAAGGAACAAGAAGAAGTTGATATCATTAGAGAATATTTGCCAAAACCTTTGACCGAAGAAGAAATTGATAAGATTATAGATGAGACGATCGCCGAAATAAAACCAACTGGTATGTCTGATATGGGAAAAATCATGGGAATAGTCAGCCCGAAAGTAAAAGGCAAATGTGATATGAAAGAAGTATCGAGTAAAATAAGAGAACGCTTACAATAAGCATTTCTTTTTCTTTTGTTTCATAAGATAAGGTGAAACGAGAGGATGATGTTATGCAGATTATTGCCAGGAAAAGTAATCTTTATAATAATCAAGAATTTATAAAGGAAATTTTACAAGAAATCGATGCGGTACAGGGAATTATGCTAGATGTGGTGATGACGAAAGATAAACAAGTTTTAGTTTTTTCTCCAGTGATGAGTAATCAAACGACAATTAATACAATTCAAAATAGTAATTTAGAAGAGATTTCTTATTTAGATGTTTTCTTTTTAGAAGATGCCTTAAAGATGAATATAAGTGGGGAACAAAAGTTCATTTTGAATTTACTTCCTTTGAATGAAGTAGTGTTAATTCAAAATATTCAAAAGATAACCGAAGAGAATAATACCTATGCAAGAGTGGTTTCTGATATTATTTCAAAATATCCTTCTTTAAATATTTTTTTGTGTAGTTCTAGTTATAATCTTTTGTATGCGATGAAAAAAAATATTGCAAATCGTAAGCTTGGAGTAGTTTTGGACATTAATAATAGTAGTTATATTGATGTTGATTTTTATATCTTTTCAATAGAGATGTTTGACCAAAATATTTTTGAAGAGCAGTTATCACTTGGGAAAGAAGTGATGTTATCGCTTGATAGTGGTGATGAGATGACTCGATTTTTATTTTATGTAAGAGATCAAGAAGTGCCGTTGGAGTTGCTTTGGCAAATACAATATATTAGCAGTTATCCAGCGTTGCTTTATACGTTGTTTGAGAATGATTATTTTAAGAAAGGATAAATTATGGATAATTATCAGTATGAAAGAGAGTTAAGAAACAAAGGAATTACTTTAATTGCCGGAGTCGATGAAGTAGGTCGGGGGCCTTTGGTGGGGCCGGTGGTTACCGCTTGTGTGATCTTACCAGAAAAGTTTGATTTACCGGGTTTGACGGATTCGAAGAAGTTATCGGAGAAAAAAAGAGAAGCGTTGTATCCTATGATTAAAGAACAGGCCTTAGGCATTGGCATTGGGATTGTTTCCGCAAAGAGAATCGATGAGATTAATATTTATGAAGCGACAAAGGAAGCGATGGTAAAGGCAATATCAAATTGTCCTATAAAGCCTGAGCACGTTTTAATTGATGCGATGAAGCTTGATCTTGATGTTCCTAGCACTTCGATTATTAAAGGGGATTTAAAAAGTATTACGATTTCGGCTGCTAGTGTTATTGCGAAAGTAACGCGAGATCATATGCTGTTAGAATTAGATCAAAAATATCCCATGTATGATTTTAAACATAATAAAGGTTATCCGACCAAAAAGCATTTAGAGGCTTTAGAGAAGTATGGGGTTTTGGAAGAACATCGCAAGACCTATGGTCCGGTTAAGAAAGTTTTAGAAAAAAAGATTGACAAGGAACAAGAAGTTAGAGTATAAGTTATAAGTGTAAAAGAAGGAGACAAAGAAATGGCGAAGAATTTAGTGATTGTCGAAAGTCCAAGTAAAAGTAAAACCATTGAAAAGTATTTAGGAAAAGATTATAAAGTGGTAGCAAGTCAGGGGCATATTCGGGATTTGGCTACTACTGGTAAGCTTGGTTTAGGGGTTGATGTTGAGCATGGCTTTACGCCAAATTATGTTCCTTTAAAGGGAAAGAAAAAGATCATTAGTGATTTAAAAAAAGCGGTTCAAAATAGTGATCATATTATTCTTGCAACGGACCCAGATCGGGAAGGGGAAGCGATTTCTTGGCATTTAAAAGAAGCTCTTGGTATTGGGGATAATTATGATCGGGTTTTGTTTCATGAGATTACGAAAGATAAAGTATTAGAGGCAATGAAGCATCCTTCTAAGATCGATCAAAATCTAGTGAAGAGTCAAGAGACAAGACGTATTTTAGATCGGATTATTGGTTTTCGGCTTTCCAAATTATTGCAATCAAAAATTAAAGCGAAAAGTGCGGGTCGTGTTCAGAGTGTAGCTTTAAAATTAATTGTTGATCGGGAAAGAGAGATTGAAGCGTTTCAAGCGAAAGAATATTGGACGATTACGGCCTTTTTTGAGGGGTTTGAAGCAGATTTATTTCAGTATCAAGGAAAGGAAATAAAACTAGAGAAGGAAGATGAAGCTGATAAAGTGTTATCTTCTTTGGGATCGGATTTTCTATTATCGAGTATTGAGAAAAAAGTGAAAGCGAAAAAAAGTCGCCCGCCTTTTATTACCTCAACCCTACAACAAGAAGCTTCGACAAAATTAGGATTTACGGCCAAGAAGACGATGAGTCTGGCTCAAAAATTATATGAAGGAATTGATTTGGGTAGTGAGACAACGGGTTTAATTACCTATATGAGAACGGATTCGGTGCGCTTATCGGATGAGTTTATTGGTAGTACTTATCATTTTATAGAAGAGAATTATGGGAAAGAGTATATTGGTTATGCCAAACAAACAAAGAAAAAAGAAAATGTGCAGGATGCGCATGAGGGAATTCGTCCGACTAGTATTTTAAGAAGTCCTAAAAAAGTAGAGAAATATTTAAGTAAAGATGAATATAAGCTTTATTCTTTGATTTATGCTAGAGCTCTTGCTTCTTTGATGGCGGATGCCAAAGTAGATCAAACCACGGTTCTTCTTGATAACCACGATTATCAGTTTAAAACAACAGGGGGAGTGCTTGTTTTTGATGGTTATTTAAAAGTATATCAAGAGTATGAATCGAGTGAGGATAAGATTTTGCCTGCGCTTGAAGAAGGAAAAAATTATCAAGCCAAAGAAGTGACCAAAGAACAGCATTTTACGAAACCGCCTGCTCGATATTCCGAAGCGAAATTAATTAAAGAGATGGAAGAGCTTGAAATTGGACGCCCTAGTACCTATGCGAAAACCATTGATACCTTAAAAGAACGTGGTTATGTGGTGATGGAGAATAAGAAGTTTAAGCCAACGGAAATGGGAGTTGAAACTACGGATAAATTACAAGAGTTTTTCTCGGATATTATTAATGTAAAATATACGAAAGAAATGGAGGATGATTTAGATAAGATTGCCGATGGTGAGATGGTTTGGAATGAGGTATTGAAAGAGTTTTATGATGTCTTCGAACCAAGAGTTGAAAAGGCATTCTCTGATATGGAGAAAAAAGAAGCAGAAGAAACGGGCGAAATGTGTCCAGAATGTGGGCATCCTCTTGTGAAGCGTGTTGGTCGTTATGGAGAGTTTATCGCTTGTAGTAATTATCCCGAATGTAAATATGTCAAAAAAGAGGAAAAAGAACGTATAGAGGTAGCGGATTGTCCTTCGTGTGGGGGAAAAATTTTAGAGCGAAGAACAAGAAAAGGAAAAATTTTCTATGGTTGCAGTAATTATCCAAAATGTAAAGTGGCTTTTTGGGATAAACCTTTGAATGAGAAATGTCCTCAGTGTGGTTCTTTGTTAGTAGAACATGGCAAGCAAATTAAATGTAGTTCTTGTTCTTATGTCAAAAATAGTTAAAAGAGAAATCGTTCATTTTTTCTTCTCTTTTTTTCTTGGGGTTTTAAAAATATGATTTATTTTGCTCTTGTGAAAGAGGACAAATTTCGGTATAATGAAAAAAGATAGAGGTGATTCCATTGAATCATATATATACAGGTCTAGATATTGGCAACGATCAGATTAAAATCGTTGTAGCAGAGGCAGAGGGAAGTGACTTTTATGTGTTAGCTTCGACTTCGATTCGAAGTGCTGGTATGAAAAAAAATACCATTTATGATAGTAAAAAATTAAAAGAAGCGCTTCATAAAGCTCTTGTTAAAACCGAAGAAAAACTTAGTATGAAAATAAGAGAAGTGATTCTTTGCGTTCCGGCAAATACTGCTCAGATGACGATGGAAACAGGACTTGTGAATATTCGGACGGGTGTAGTACGGGGTAGTGATGTAGTGGCAGTTTTAAAAGATGCTGCTTATGGATCTTATGAAACCGATCGGGAACTTGTAACTTGTTTACCCATTTCTTTTACGGTTGATGAAGAGGCAGCGGTAGCCGATCCTAAGGATGAGGAAGGAGAAAAGCTTTTTGCAAAAGCGGTAGTAGCAACGAGTTCTAAAAGTGAAATTTATCCTTATATTGATTTAGTGCGCAGTTTAGGAGTTAATATTACGGATATTGTTTATAATACCCAAGCAGATTATTATTGTGTGACAACAAAAGAGTTGGATCGGAAGATGGGTTGTATTATTAATATTGGTGGTGATGTTACCACAATTGCGATCTTTAATAAAGGGATTATGATTAAAAACTCTTTTTTGCCAGTGGGTAGTAGTAGTGTAGATAAAGATATTTCTTATATCTATAAAGTGGACTTAAAGGTGGCAAGAGAATTGAAGGAAACCTTTGCTTTATCGGTGGGGCGTTATGCGGATTATAATGATACGAAAGAGGTTACAACGAAGGAAGGAAAGAAGATAACAATACAGCAGCCAGAAATTTCTGAAGTGATCGAATCGCGGTTGAAGGAAATTTTAAAACTTGCCAAAAATGAAATAAATCACTTAACAAAAAGAGAAATTAGTTATATAATCGTAGTAGGTGGAATCAGCGAACTGGCAGGATTTAACTATTTAGTCGATGATGTTCTATCACGAAATGCAAGTTGTTTCAATATGCAAGAGTTAGGGGCAAGACATAATAAATTTACAAGTGCTCTTGGAAGTTGTAAGTATTTTCACCGTAAATGCATGCTGAGTGGGAAAGATATTAGTATGTTTAAAGAAGAGGAACAAGATATTCTTTTAGAACCAAAGAAGAAAAGTACCGCGAATGAAACGATGATTAATAAATTTTTCTATAACTTTTTTGATACTAATTAAGGAGGAACAAACATGGGAAACGGACTAGAAATGGATCAATTAGCGAAGATAAAAGTAATCGGTTGCGGAGGCGGCGGAGGTAATGCTGTTAACCGTATGGTAGAATCAGGAGTAAAGGGCGTAGAATTCATTGTAGCGAATACCGATTTACAAGTATTAAATAATTCCAAAGCAGATGTAAAAATTCAGTTAGGAGCAAATCTTACCGATGGGCTTGGCGCTGGAAGTAGACCAGATATTGGTAGGGAAGCAGCGCTTGAATCAAAAAAGGAAATTGAGGATGCTCTTGCTGGAGCTGACATGGTTTTTATTACTTGTGGAATGGGTGGTGGAACAGGTACGGGAGCAGCTCCCGTTGTAGCTGAAATTGCTCAAGCGTTAGGTGCTTTAACTGTGGCAATTGTTACAAAACCATTTACTTTTGAAGGAAAAAAGAGGATGGATAATGCTCTAAAAGGATTAGCAGAGCTTGAAAAACATGTCGATACCTTGATTGTTATTCCAAATGACCGTTTAAGAGAGATTATCGATAAAACCACCCCAATGCTTGAAGCATTCAAAGAAGTCGATAATGTTTTAAGAAGAGGTGTTCAATCCATTTCTGATTTAATTGCAGTAGTCGGACTTGTCAACCTAGATTTTGCGGATGTTCAATCTGTTATGAAAGATTCTGGTAGAGCGATTATCGGAATTGGTATTGGTATGGGCGAAGATAGAGCTATTGAGGCTGCTCAGCAAGCCGTATCGAGTCCTTTACTAGAAACGAGTATATCAGGGGCAACGGATGCTATTATTAATATTACCGGTGGGGTAAACTTAACCCTTTTTGAAGCGGAACAGGCAGCTGAGGTTGTAAGAGCAGCCTCTGGAACAGATATTAATACCATTTTTGGTTCGGTTATCAATGAAAACTTATCTGATGAGGTCATCGTAACGGTCATTGCTACAGGTTTTGATCGAAAAAATGAGGAACCTTCGAAACCGGTTTTTTCTAATGTTCAACAACAGCCGAATCGAAGATCAGCAAGAGAAGAAATTTCTTATGTAGCTGCAAACTCTCAGAATGATGATGATGATGATAGTGGGGAAGTGTTAGATGATTCCGATTATGATTTCCCCCCATTTTTAAGAGATAAAAATTATTAAGAGCAGAAGCTCTTTTTTTGATGTAAATTAAAAAAAAGAAGTAGAAAAAAATGGTATTTTGGTTTTCTTTTCTATATACTGTAAATAGAAGGTGAGAAAAATGAGTCGAATGAAAAAAGATCGGACAGTTATGCTTCTTATGTTTTTGATCTTATGTAGTATTGTTATTCTTTTATTGGTTGCAGTTTTAAAAGATTTGACAGGAAAGAAAGAAGTAGAAAAAGAAGAAGAGTTACCTATTGTAGCCGAAGAAGTGAATTTAACAGAGGAAGAAAGGGATACTCTTTTTGATCTCGTTTCGCTTTATGATGATTCCTTTATCCAATATGATGGTACTATGGAGCCTTTGGCTATGACAACGGAGGAGAAATTAGATTTTGTTTATCGTCTTAATAACACCGAAAAAAAAGAGTGGAATATCGATTGGGATCGTTCGGTTAGTTTAGCGAAAATAAATAGTATTTTAGAAAGTTACTTTGGGAAAGGAGCGGCTTTAATGACGCAAGATGATTATTTGTGTCCTTTGGATCAATTACCTTTATTGATCTATGATGACATAACAGAGTCTTATACCCTAGATTTAGAAGACCATGGGCATGGACCTCTTCCTTTTCTTGAGGTAGAAAATTATTATCAAAAAGGAGAGAAAAAAGAGGATATTTATACGATTCAAGTAAAAAAAGCCTTCTCAAATCTTATAACGGATCCATCTTTTGTTCCGATGACTTATTATGCTACTTATACCGATGCGGTTTTCAGTCAAAATCAAATGTTTGATCTTTATGCGATTTATGGGGAAGATGCTTTGATTGATACTGAGGAAAAAGTTAAACGGCAGTATTTAGAGCACAAAGAAAAATTTCCGATTTACACTTATGTTTTTCAAAAAGAAGGGGATTCTTTCTATCTTTTGGAGTTAACCAAAGAATAATTTTGCTTCTACTTGACATTCCTCTTGGAAAGCATTTGAAAGGTATGATATAATTTCAAGTGTAGAAGGTGACGAAGAATGGCAAAGAAAAAAAAGAAAAAAGAAGAAAAGAAAGGATTTGCTTATAAAGTAGAACTTTATGGAGTCCTATTTATTTTAGCGGCGATTTTAGGATTAGGTCGATATGGTCCTGTAGGGGGATTGATTTCTAGTTTTGCTGTTTTTTTAGTTGGTGTTGGTTATAATATTTTGCTACTCTGCGCTCTTGTTTTAGGAATTTATATGATCATAAAGCGCGAATGGCCTAATTTTTTTACGACCAAAATGTTAGGTTGTTATCTATTTGTAATAGGTTTACTTGTACTAATGCATGAAAATTATATTATTGAAAATGATAGTAATGCGATTAAGACTTTTACGGAAACGATCGATCAAATTTCTTTGGCTTTTTCCAATATCATGAGTAATCGACTTCCGGATATTATTGGAGGAGGAATGGTTGGCTGCGTTTTTTCTGTTTTGTTTGCAACGCTTTTCTCTTATAAAGGAATGCAGATTGTTGCTTGGACTTTTATCATTATTGGAATTTGTTTGTTTACTGGTTTTTCAATTGTCGATTTTATCAAAGAAAAAGCAAAAGCGGCGAAAGATCATTTACCGAAGAAAAGTAATAGAGAGGTGGAAGGGGAGAAGAAGCCTATTATTACGGGAAATGAGGAACCTTTCGAGCCGAAAGAGGAAGAGAAGAAAATTATCATTTCTAGTATTGATGAATTAACGAAAGTAAAAACTAAGGATGAAAAAGAAGAAGAGGAAGAAAGTGAAGAGAAAGAAAATGTTCCGGTTGCAGCTGTTACGCATAATGCCAATTATACCCTTCCCCCGATTACGCTTTTGGATTCGCCTAAGAAGAATAAGAATACTATGAATCAAGGACAAATTGAAAAGAATATTGAAACCCTAGAAGAAGTATTAAAAGATTTTGGAGTCATTGGCAAAGTGGTAGAGGTTCATATTGGTCCAGCGGTAACCCAGTATGAGCTGGAATTACAAACTGGTACTAAAATTAGCAAATTATTATCGCTTCACCGGGAAATTTCCTTGGCGTTAGCTAAGAAAGATGTGCGCATTGAGGCTCCTATTCCTGGCAAAAATACGGTTGGAATTGAATTGCCAAATGATGAGACGAGTCCTGTTAGTTTCCGAGAAGTTTTAGAGAAAGTCCCTAGTTCGAAAGCGAGTAGTAAGTTATTATGCCCATTGGGGAAAAATATTATGGGCAATGTTGTCTGGTGTGAGATTGATAAAACTCCTCACTTGTTGGTAGCAGGAGCGACTGGTTCTGGTAAATCGGTGTGTATTAATGGAATTATCGCTTCCATTTTAATGCGTACTAAACCTGATGAAGTTAAATTGGTCATGGTCGATCCTAAAAAAGTTGAACTTTCGGTTTATAATGGCATTCCCCATTTGATGTGTCCGGTGGTAACTGATCCGAAAAAAGCAAGTGTGGCTCTTGCTAAGATCGTTTCTGAAATGGAACGAAGATATGATGTCTTTGAAGAATCAAAGACCAAAAATATTACCACTTATAACAATTATATTGATCAAAAAAATAAAACGTTAGGACCCGATGAGCAATTAAAGCATATGCCTTATATTGTGGTAATTGTGGATGAGTTAGCAGATTTAATGTTAGTAGCCAGTAAAGATGTAGAGGCTTCCATTATGCGAATTACCCAAATGGCTCGAGCAGCGGGAATTCACTTGATTATTGCTACGCAACGTCCCTCAACCGATGTTATTACTGGAGTAGTCAAAGCTAATATTCCGTCACGTATTTCTTTTGCCGTTAGTAGTAGTATTGATTCTCGAACCATCTTAGATACGACAGGAGCCGAAAAATTATTGGGGAAAGGAGACATGTTATTCCTTCCCATGGGAGAATCTGCCCCTCAAAGAGTCCAAGGCGCCTTTATTTCCGATGATGAGATTAAACGTTTAATTGATTATACCATCGAACAACAAAAAGCCGACTATGACGAAGCGATGATGAATTTAAATTCGATTGACAGTGATAAATCTGCTTCTCAGAAAGAAGATATGGCACAAGAAGAAGATTACGAAGATCCTCTTTATCAAGAAATTGTAGAATTTGTAATCGAAACGCAAAAAGCTAGTGCCTCTTTATTACAACGGAGATTTAAATTGGGTTATAATAGAGCCGCTAGAATTATCGACTTATTAGAAGAGCGAGGAATTATTGGCCCTCCAAATGGTTCAAAACCAAGAGAAGTTTTAGTAAAATTAGATGAAGAGGATGAAGAATAAGAAAGGTCCTTTTGAAAAGAGCGTTTCTTTTTCTTTCGATTCATTGTAAAATAAGAATGGTGAAGAAAATGAAATTAGAGATTGCGGGAGAAAGTTATCCCATTATCATAGAAAAGAAAAAAACAACTAAGAATTTATATATTCGGGTAAAAGATGATTTAGCAGTTCATATTACTTGTCATACTTTTACAAGTGATCGGCAAATAGAAGAGATTATTCGTAAAAATCAAAAAAGTATTGTGGATATGATTCGTAGAATGAAACAAAAAAAGAAAAGAGAAGAGGAGTTTTATTTTCTAGGAAAAAAGTATGATATTGTCTATACGGAATTTTGTGATATTTCATTAGGAAAAGACAAAGTGTTTATTCATAGAGATTTTGATTTAGATAAATGGAAAAAGAAACAAGCTCTTTCTCTTTTTCAAGAACATTTGGAAACTTGTTATGATCGGTTTTCTAGAAAAATTCCACACCCTACCTTAAGAATTCGAAAAATGAAAAGTCGCTGGGGAGTTTGTAATACGAAGACACATGTCATTACTTTGAATCTTGAATTAATCACCAAAGATATTCATTGCCTTGACTATGTTATTATGCATGAGTTAAGTCATTTGGTAGAGCCCAATCATTCCAAACGCTTTTGGAGTGTTGTAGAAGAAAATTGTAGGAATTATAAATACTATCGCAAATTAACCAATGAGATAGGAGAGGAGGAAGTATGAAAATTACAAGTTTAGATAATAGTAAAATAAAATATTATAAATCATTACAGAAAAAAAAGAATCGGGATCTCAATAATGAGTTTATTGTGGAAGGAGAACATTTGGTTTTAGAAGCTTATAAACATGGTTTTTTGAAAGAGATTCTTCTTTGTGAAGAGGAATTAATGCCTCTTGATGTTCCGAAAATCGTTGTTACTTATGATGTATTAAAGAAGATCAGTAGTGTTGAAACTCCTCAAAAGATTATGGGGGTTTGTCGGAAAATGGATGATACGACGATTGGAAGTCGGATTTTAGTTCTTGATGAAGTTCAAGATCCAGGGAATTTAGGAACGATTATCCGCAGTGCCGTTGCTTTTGATATCGATACCATTATTTTAGGAGATGGATGTGTGGATTTATATAATCCCAAAGTCATACGATCGACGCAAGGAATGCTTTTTCATATCCCCATTTTTTCCTTTCCCATTGATAAATTAATTCCCATTCTAAAGGGATTAGAGGTTCCCATTTTTGCCACCAGAGTAGAGTATGGGGTAGAAGTAGAAACTTTAAACGAAGAAGAAAAAGCCCGTTTTGCCCTCATTGTCGGTAACGAGGGAAATGGAGTAAATCCTCTTTACTTAGAAAAAAGTGATAAAAACATTTATATTCCTATGAATGGGCAAGTAGAAAGTTTAAATGTGGCTGTAGCGACTAGTATTATTCTTTATGAAATGAGGCGAAAAGGATGAAATGGATTTCTGTAGGAAAAGTGGTAAATACGCATGGAATTAAAGGAGAAATTCGCATCTTATCTCCGCTTGAAGAAGAATTAAAAAAGAAAGTTTTTCAAGGGACAATCTATATCAATAAAACTCCTTATAAGATTCAAAGCTATCGGCGTCATAAAAATTATGATATGGTAACCCTAGAAGGATTTAACAATATTAATCAAGTCCTTTTTTTAAAAAATAAATTGGTTGAAAAGGATCCTCAAGAGATCGAAAAAGAAAAAGGAGAAGTCTTTGACTTTGAATTAATGGATTATAAAGTATTGACAACCGATGGAAAAGTGGGTTTAATAAAAGAAATAGAAGAAACAGGAAGAAATTATAAAATATTACGTTTAGAAATTGAAGGGAAAGAATATTTAATTCCGAAGAGAAAAGAATTTATTTTAAATATAGATCAACAAAATAAGACAATAACCGTGAAATTGATATGAAGAGTGGTGGTATCTTGAAAATTGATATTTTAACATTATTTCCTGAAATGTTTGAGGGGGTTTTTCAAGAGTCTATTTTGAAAAGAGCAAGAGAAAAAGGTTTAGTAGAAATTAATCTTCATAATTTTCGAGAGTTTTCGAAAGATCCTCATAAAAAAGTAGATGATACTCCTTATGGAGGAGGAGGGGGAATGGTCTTGTGTTGTCAACCGATCTTTGATTGTGTGAAAAGTCTAAGGACGAAAGAAAGTACTGTGATTCTCCTTACTCCTTCTGGAAAAAAATATACGGAACAAAAAGCCAAAGAGTTAGCGGGTAAGAAGCATTTGATTTTAATCTGTGGTCATTATGAAGGCTTTGATGAGAGGATTCGTTATCTTTGTGATGAAGAAATTTCGATTGGTGATTATGTTTTAACGGGAGGAGAAATACCTAGTATGGTATTAGTGGATTCCATTACGAGGCTTTTACCGGGTGTCATCAAAGAAGAAAGTTATGTTCAAGATTCTTTTTATCAAAACAGCTTAGACTTTCCAACTTACACGAAACCGGCAGTCTATGAAGGCTATTCGGTCCCAGAAATTTTGTTATCTGGAGATCATGCAAAAATAAAACAATGGCGTAAAGAAATGGCAGAAAAGAAAACCCAAGAAATACGTCCTGATTTAAAGGGGGAAGAAGTATGGAACGATACCATTTCATAAAAAAAAGTTATTCTTATGAAGGAAAGTTATCCCTTGGAGAAAAAATAACAATTCAAGCGGCTAAGAAAAAAAATCATAATCTTTCTATCTATGATGAATATATTCAAAAACAATTATTAAAAAGACAAGTTAAGAAAAAATATCAAAAACTATTGCAAATGCTTCTTTTCTATCTTAATACCGAAGATGATACCGGAGTTAGTTACCAGGAAGCTTTAAATAAAATTGAATATTTTAGGCAACTGATTCGCAATAAATATAAAGCTTATTTAAACGAAAAACAATTAGAAGAAATGGCCAAAACATTAACGTATTTGAAAAAACAGGCTCAACAGAAGCTTTTGTTTGTAGAGACAAAAACTTCGGAAAAATATAGTCAAGAATTAGAAAGTAGGAGAAGAAGATGATGGAAAAAGAACCAATCGCTTGCAGTTTAACCACTCTGGAATATGAAGAAGAGGGAATTTTAAATAAGACCATGGAACGTTTTTTAGGAGCAGCTAGATATCGTTTTATTTCTCATGTTCCTGATCATGGTCGTTACTTGATTCATGCTGAATTTGAAGAAGTTGAAAATTATTATCCTTGTTTTGTTGATTTACAAGTGAGTAAAAAAGAAGTGCAAGGTTTTTTTCAAAAAGAGGAAGAAAAGGCTTGTGAGACTTTACAGTTTATGAATACGAAAGAATTATTACAAATCAAAGAAGTAAGAGTTAGTTTAGAAGAGGATTGTTATCATGTAAGGATGGTAGAAGCTACTAGTAAGGATGATGAAGTTTATCAAGATTACTACTATACATCTTGCTATTTTGATAGAAGACAAATTGGTAATCCAACCAAAAAATATCTTTTAGAGAATGTGGATGCCTTTCTTACTACCTATCCCATGCCAATAGCGGAAGAGCATATCGTTCTAAGGCAGAAAGGAAGAGATCAGGAACTTCTTTATGGTAGTGGAGATTATTTAGAAACCAAAAAGATTCAAAAGTTAACTGCTATGAATTTAGAAACATTAGTTTCCTTACAACAAGGAAAGCGTCCTTTGGTAAAAAAACCATAAGTGTTTTTTTTCTTTGGGATAAGAGCAGGAGGAAAGTTATGGGAAAAATTAAATATACTTTAGAGAAAAAAGAAAAAAATACCAAAGCAAGACTAGGAAAATTAAAAACAAATTATGGTACTTTTGATACGCCAATGTTTATGCCAGTGGGAACAAAAGCGACGGTAAAAGGGGTGAGTCCAGAAGAATTAAAAGAGGCTCATTGTGGGATTGTTTTAGCGAATACTTACCACTTATGGCTTCGTCCGGGGGAAGATGTGGTTGCAAAGGCCGGAGGACTTCATCCGTTTATGAATTATGATGGGCCTATTCTTACCGATTGTGGTGGCTTTCAAGTTTTTTCCTTAGTTAAAAATAAAGAAAAAGATATTGAAGAAGAAGGAGTCCATTTCAAGAGCCATTTAGATGGATCGTCTTTATTCTTGACGCCAGAATTATCGATTGAAATTCAAAATAAATTGGATAGTGATATTGCGATGAGTTTTGATGAATGTCCTCCATATCCTGTTAGTTATGATTATATGAAAAAATCGGTGGAAAGAACATTGCGGTGGGCAGCAAGAGGAAAAAAAGTTCACAACAACCCCAATCAATCGTTATTTGGAATTGTCCAAGGAGGAGAATTCCAAGATTTAAGAGAATATAGTTGTAAAGAAACCGTAAAAATGGATTTTGATGGTTATAGCATAGGGGGAACCAGTGTTGGGGAAAGCAAACCTGTTATGTATAAAATGATTGAAGATGGAGTGCGTTATTTACCAGAAGATAAAGTGCGTTACTTAATGGGAGTAGGAGATCCCATTGATATCATTGAAGGTGTTATCCGTGGAATTGATTTGTTTGATTGTGTCTTACCAACTAGAATTGCGCGTCATGGGCAAGCTTTTACAAGACAAGGGAAAATTACTTTAAAGAATGCCAAATATAAAGAAGATTTTACTCCTTTAGAAGAAGGATGCGATTGTTATGCTTGTAAACATTATACCAAAGCGTATATCCGTCACTTAATTCTAGCCGATGAAATGTTTGGAGGACGTCTTTTATCAATTCATAACATTCGTTTTTTAACTCGTTTAACAGAAGAATTACGGGAAGTGATTAAAGAAGATAAATTATTAGAATATCGAGAGAACTTTTTGAAAGAATATCACGGAAAAGAGTAGAAGAAAAACAGAAGAAAGGAAAAGAAAAGATGAAGTATGTTGATAAAATTGTTATAGAAGAAAACGGACAACTTTTAAGAATTCCTATAGAAGAATTTGTAGTTGCTGATCATATTAATAGTATTATTAGGGGGTATCAATATGTCCTTTCTTTTGGTAGCGATGAAGTAGTATTTCAAGAAGCTTCTTTGAGAGAACAATTTGTAGAGATGCTAGTTCATAATGGTTATGAAGAAGAAAATGCAAGAAGTTTTAAAAAACGGAAGCAAGTCAGCGTTTTATTAAGAGATTATACTGTTGATCACCTTTTTAGTGAGGGATTGGCTTCTGTTCAAAGAGATGGCAAATATGGTTTTATAAATCAACAAGGGATAGAAGTAATTCCTTGTCAATATGATTATGCTTCAAATTTTAAAGAAGGCTTTGCTTATATTAGAAAATCTGTTAAATATGGTTTTGTAGACCGAACAGGAAAAGAAATCGTTCCATGTCAATATGATTATGTTGATGATTTTAGGGAAGGGTTCGCTTTGGTTATGAAAGATAGCAAATATGGTTTTGTAGATCAAACGGGGAAAGAAGTGATTCCTTGCCACTATAATGATGCTGATGATTTTAGCGAAGGTTTGGCTTATGTGGAAAAAGAAGGCAAATATGGTTTTGTAGATCAAACGGGGAAAGAAGTGATTCCTTGCCAATATGCTGACGCTGTTCCTTTTAAAGAAGGATTCGCTCGGGTTAGTAAAGGTATCCAATACGGTTTTGTAGACCGAACAGGGAAAGAAGTGATTCCTTGTCAGTATGACTTTGCTAGTTCTTTTAGCGAAGGTTTGGCTTATGTGGAAAAAGAAGGCAAATATGGTTTTGTAGATCAAACGGGAAAAGAAGTGATTCCTTGCCACTATAATGATGCTGATGATTTTAGGGAGGGATTTGCTCGAGTTAGGAAAAGTAATCAATATGGTTTTGTGGATCAAACAGGGGAAGAAGTAATTCCTTGTCAATATGATGAGGCTTCGTCTTTTAAAGAAGGATTCGCTCGGGTTAAAAAAGGTAACCTATATGGTTTTATAAATCAACAAGGGATAGAAGTAATTCCCTGTCAATATAACTATGATTCGCTAGTTAACGAAGGTTTTGCTCTCGTGGAAGAAAATTCTAAAAAGAAGTTAATTGATCGAGAAGGGAATCCTTTAAGATTACAGATACTTCTTCAAAGTTTAGAAGATGTTACAAAAATTTCTTCTGGTAGTGTGATCGAAGGGACAAAGGTTTCCTATCTATTAGATTTTGATAATGATGTTGTTTCTTTTTCTAGTGAGGAAGAAAGAGATAATTTTCTGGAAGCTTATGAAAATGTTACAAGTATAGAAAAACCAAAACAGATGATTAAGCAAAAAAAGAGGTAGTCGTATTTTTGTTTCAGTTGGTTAAGGTGGAAAGTTATTGCAGGAGAAAAAAATTTGTAGTAAAATAACCTTAAGGAGAGAAGAGTAAATGGAAAATGAAATAAAAGAAATTGAACATAAAATGGATGGGGCTTTGGCTTCTTTAGAAAAACGTTTTGCCACTGTTCGGGCCGGAAGAGCGAATCCTTCTAGTTTGGATGGGGTTATGGTAGAGTACTATGGTACGCCAACTCCTTTAAAGCAATTAGGAACGATCTCGGTGCCGGAAGGCAATCAACTTTTGATCAAGCCTTTTGATCGTAGTTGTCTAAAAGATATGGAAAAAGCCATCTTGGCAGCGAATTTAGGTTATAATCCTAGTAACGATGGAGAAACCATTCGCATCGTCATTCCCGCTTTAACGGAAGAACGGCGTCAAGAGTTAACGAAGCAAGTAAAGGCGATGGGAGAAGAAGCGAAAGTAGCGATTCGTAATATTCGTCATGAAGCGAATGAAAAAATAGAAAAAGCGGAATTACCAGAGGATGAAGAAAAGCATTATATGAATCAAGTCCAAGATTTTGTCAATCGATACAATAAAAAGATTGATGAGATGTATAAAGAGAAAGAAAAAGAGTTAATGACCGTTTAATGCTTGAAAGAAAAAGAAAAAAACATTATAATAGGAAGAAAGCAACGAAGAAGGAGTAGTAGATAAGAGGTTATCAGAAAGAGACATTGTGGGTGGTGGAAACAATGGATAATTCTTATACGAATTCACCTTTTGAGTCTTAAAGAGAAAACTTTAAGCGTAACTCGCGTTAAGAGGAAGAGATATAGACTAGCAGCTATAAAGTAAGGTGGTACCGCGAGCATGATCGCCCTTACAATATAGTTGCTTTTTTTAAGGAGGAAATCATGGAACAAGTAGAAAAAGTAAGAAAACAATTGGAAAAAGCCAAAGAAGAAGTGGCTGATTTAAAATCTTTAAATGATTTAAGAGTCGCTTATTTAGGAAAGAAAGGCTTGATTACAGAATTAAATGCGGCGATCAAAGAAGTAGAAGATAAGAAAACATTTGGTATGGAAGTCAATGCCTTAAGAAAAGAATTTGAAGCATTTTATGAAGAGAAAAAGCAAGAATTTGATCAACTTGCTTTAGAAGAACGTTTAGCGAAAGAAGCGATTGATATTACTTTACCAAGTAAGAAAATAAGAAGAGGAAATAAACATCCGATGACACGGATTACCGAAGAGTTTGAAGATCTTTTTGTTTCAATGGGTTATACTGTTTTTGAGGGAAGAGAAATTGAAAGTGATGAAGTCTGTTTCCAAAAATTAAATCTTCCGAAAGGTCATCCCGCAAGAGATGCGCAAGATACCTTTTATTTAAAAGATGAATATGAAAACTATCTATTAAGAACACAAACCTCAACCGCTCAAGTAAGAGCGATGGAAGCGAATAAAGAAAAAGGGCCTCTTCGGATTGTTTGTCCTGGGAAAGTTTATCGTCGAGATGAAGATGCGACCCATTCTCATCAGTTTATGCAAATAGAAGGTTTAGTCATTGATGAAAATGTTTCAATGGCTGATTTAAAAGGAACTCTTGAATTGTTTTGTAAGAAAGTATTAGGGGAAAAGACTAAGGTTCGTTTTCGTCCGAGTTATTTTCCTTTTACTGAACCTAGTGTTGAAGTGGATGTTTCTTGTTTTCAATGTGGAGGCAAAGGATGCTCCTTATGCAAACAAACAGGTTGGATCGAAGTCTTAGGGGCAGGTATGGTTCATCCTCATGTTCTAGAAATGTCTGGTTATGATAGTAAGAAATACCAAGGTTTTGCTTTTGGAACAGGACTTGATCGCTTCGCGATGTTTAAATATGGTATTCCAGATATCAGAACGATTTATGGGAATGATTTACGTTTTATTGAACAATTTGATCGATTGGAGGATACAAAATGAAGCTTAGTAGAAATTTTGTAAAAGATTACATTGACTTGGATGATTCTTTGTCTATTAAGGAAATTGCTGAAGCGATGACGGCTGTTGGCAATGAATACGATAGTGCGGGGCCGCTTCTTGATTGTACGAAATTAATTACAGGTGAAGTCATTGATTGTTATGATCATCCGGATTCTGATCATTTACATGTTTGTAAAGTAGATATTGGGAAAGAAGTGTTAGAAATTGTTTGTGGCGCGCCGAATGTACGAACGGGTTTAAAAGTAATCGTAGCGCAAGTAGGAGCCCATTTGCCAGGAGGAGAAATAAAAGCCGGTAAAATTCGGGGGATTGTTTCCAATGGTATGATTTGCTCTAAAGCAGAATTAGGGCTTGATCATAAATTTTTAGAGTCGAAAGATAAAGATGGGATTCATGAATTACCTTTTGATACTCCAATTGGGGTAGATCCGATTAAAGTGCTAGGTCTTGATGATGAAGTGATTGATTTTGAATTAACTGCTAATCGGGGAGACTTATTAAGTATTTTAGGAATGGCTTATGAATTGGGAGCAATTTATCATAAGAAAGTAAAAGAAATGGACTTATCTTATCAAGAAGCGAAAGAAAAGATAGAAGATAGCTTCTCATTACAAATAAAAACCCAAGATTGTCCTTTGTTTTTAGCCAAAAAAGTAGTAGGTGTTACTATCAAAGAAAGTCCTGACTTTATTAAAAATCGTTTGATTGCGAGTGAAATTCGTCCGATTAACAATGTGGTAGATATCTCAAACTATGTCATGCTAGAAACTGGACAACCTCTTCACTTTTATGATGCCGATCGCCTAGGAGATACGCTTATTGTCCGTAATGCCGAAAAGGGTGAAACTTTGACCACTTTAGATGGAATTGAAAGAACCTTAAATGAAGAAGACATTGTGATTGCCAATCAAAAGGGTAGTGTCGGTTTAGCGGGTGTTATGGGGGGCTTATCGACCGAAGTGGAAGAAGATACCAAAAACATTTTAATTGAAGCGGCTATCTTTAATGGCGTAAAGATTCGAAAAACCTCTAAGAAAATTGTTCGAAGTGAAGCGAGCAATCGCTTTGAAAAGGGAATTGATCCGAAAAGAACTTATATGGCAATGGAAAGAAGTTGTCACTTATTAGAAAAGTATGCCGATGCTACGATTTTATCTGGTAGAATTACTTATGATCACGTAAATGCCAAAGATAGCGTTATTGCTATGACCATGCAAAAGCTTGTTAAAGTATTAGGAATCGATATCCCTGAAAAGACGGTCATCTCTATTTTAGAAGATTTAGGCTTTATCGTAGAGCAACAAAAGGACAAATTAATCGTTACGGTGCCAACACGACGGCTTGATATTCATATTGAAGAAGATTTAATTGAAGAAGTTGGACGAATGTATGGAATGGACAATATTGTAGGGAAACTTCCAGTATTACCAGTTACAGTGGGAACATTTAATAAAACAAGAAGAGAAATTAAAAATAAACTAATTGGTTTAGGTCTTAATGAAGTATTTAGTTACACTTTGATTTCTAAGGAACAAGTGAAAACTTTTACGACGGATTCCTTTACTCCAATTGAGATTGCTGATCCAATGAGTGAAGAAAAAACGACTCTTCGTTATAGTTTACTTCCTTCTTTAAAAGATATTTATGATTACAATAAAGCTCGTAATATCAAAGATATTTTTATCTTTGAACTTGGTAAAGGATTCTTTTGTCAAGATGGTTATCAAGAACAAGAAAAAGTAGCAGCTTTGTTAAGTGGAGATTATTATTTAGGCATTAAGAAAACACCTGTTGATTTTTACATTATGAAAGGAGTCGTAGAAGAGTTACTTGATTATTTAGGCTATCAAGATCGCTATTCTTTTAAACAACCAGAAAAGATTCCGGCGGAGTTTCATCCTTATCAAACGGCTGAAATCTTACTCCAAGGGAAAGTGGTTGGTATCATGGGAAAACTTCATCCTAATTTAGGCAAAGAAGATATTTATGCTTTTGAATTAAATCTTGATAAAGTCTTACAAAATCACGGAAGTAGAATGACTTACAAAGAAATACCAAAATATCCAAGTATCGAGAAAGATGTTGCCTTTCTTGTTCAAAAAGATAAGACGGCGGAAGAAATTATGACAACCATTAAAAAAGCAGGAGGAAGACTCCTTCAAAAAATAGAAATCTTTGATCTTTATACCGGAGAAAAGATAGAGCCTAATCAAAAATCAATTGCTTTCAATCTTACTTTCTCTGATCCGAAAAGAACTTTAACGGATGAAGAGGTCATGGAGTTATTTCATAAGATCATAAAAGAAGTAGAAACCAAGCATCAAGCGGAAGTAAGAGATAAATAAAAAAGCCAGCTGGCTTTTTTATTATAAATATTGATTTCGTAGATCTGTTATGATTTTTGTAAATTTTTGATAAATTTCTTCTCGGATATTTCCTTTTAAGATTAAAAATGCTTGATCCTGTCGATGAAGAATATCTTGATAGTTTTCTTTTAAAAAATTTGTAAGTACAATCGCTTCATCTTCGGTTGGATAAACTCCATTGTTTTCTAAAAAACCCATGGTTAAATGATGATTTAATTTTTGAATATTCGATGTAATAAAACGTTCTATCATTTTTTCTCCTCTCCATTTAAAATATATGCAATAATCTTTTCAATATGTGATAAACTAATAGTAAAGGAGAGACAAAGATGACAAAGATAAAACAGAAAATTAAGAAAAAAGCAATTAATCGAAAAGAAAAAAAATATTTTGTAAATCAAGAAACCTATAAAAAAAGATTTATTGTCTTAGGTGTTTTCGTCGTCGCTCTTTTTGCTTTACTGGCTGGTCGTCTTTATCAGGTGATGTTGAGAGATAATGCTAAATATAAAGAGGAATTAACTTCCCTTGCTATTACGACGGTAGAAGGAGATAGTACCCCTCGAGGTAGAATTTTGGATCGGAATGGACGTGTGATTGTCGATAATAAAGCGGTAAAAATGATTTATTATGATAAAGAGAAAACAAGAAGTACGGAAGAAGAAATTGCGTTAGCTTATACTGTTTCTAGTCATTTATCATTAAAGTATGATCATTTGACAGATACTATGAAACGGACTTTCTTTGTGGCAAAAAACCCGGAAGAAGCGAAAAAAAGAATTACGGAGGAAGAGTGGAAGAAGTTAGAACAAAGGAAATTAACCTCAGATGATATTGAAAATTTAGAATTAGAACGGGTAACGGATGATGAGTTAAATGCTTTTACGGAAGAAGATAAAAAAACGGCTTATTTATATTATTTGATGAATCGAGGGTACAGCTATGACGAAAAGGAGATTAAAAGTGAAGGTGTAACCGAAGAAGAATATGCTTATATAGCAGAAAATAATGCCTCACTACCTGGTTTTAATACCAAATTAGGATGGGAGAGAAGTTATCCTTATGGGGATGTTTTTCGGACTATTTTAGGAAGTATTGCCAAAATTCCAAGTGAAGAAAAAGAGGAATATTTAAGAAAAGGGTATGCTTTAAATGATGTTGTTGGTGTAAGTTATTTAGAAAAGCAATATGAAGAATATCTCAAAGGGGAAAAAGCCATTTATCAAGTCATTAATAGTCATGAATTGGAACTCGTTAAAGAAGGTACAAGAGGAAATGATATTGTTTTAACAATCGATATTGAATTGCAAAAAGAACTAGAACAAATCTTGGACGAAGAGATACTTTCTACCAAAGGCCAGCCTAATACAGAATATTACAATCGTAGTTATGCTATTATTCAAGATCCTTCTACGGGAGAAATTCTTGCTATGGCAGGACGGCAGGCGATAGAAGATGGGCAAGGGGGCTATCGAATGATTGATTGTACCGCTGGAATTATGACTTCACCAATGACTTCAGGATCGGTAGTAAAAGGGGCTAGTATGCTAGTTGGGTATAATACAGGAGCCATTCAAATTGGAGAATATCAGGTTGATGAATGTGTGAAATTAAAAGGGGTAAAAGAAAAATGCTCTTGGAAAACTTTAGGAAGAATTAATGATATTGATGCTCTTGCCTTATCGAGTAATGTTTATCAGTTTAAAACGGCCATGAAAGTAGCAGGTTATCAATATAGTTATGATATGCCTTTTAAAGTAGATAAAACCGTATTTGATACCTACCGCAACACCTTTAAAGAATTTGGTCTTGGCGTCAAAACAGAAATTGATTTACCGGTAGAATCTTTGGGGTATACTAGTGATAATACCGCTGGAGGACTTCTTCTTGACTTTGTAATGGGACAGTATGATACTTATACTCCGATTCAACTTTCACAGTATATCAGTACGATAGCAAATGGGGGAACAAGATATCAACCGCATCTTTTAAAAGAAGTACATGCCTCAAGTGAAACAGAAGAATTAGGGGAGGTTATTTATACCTTTGAACCGAATGCTTTAAATACCGTTAATACGAAACCAGAGTATTTAAATCGAGTCAAAGAAGGCTTCCATGCTGTAACGACAGCTAGTTATGGTTTAGGAAGAGATTATATTGATGCTAGTCATGATCCAAGTGGTAAGACTGGAACTTCTCAAAGCTTTACGGATGCTGATAAAGATGGTATTATTGATACTCCTACGGTGTCTACTGCTTTTATTGGTTATGCTCCAAGTACAAATCCTCAAATGTCCATTACAGTTACGAGTCCAGATTCTTCGATAGAGAATCCAAACAATAGTTTTTCAACCTTGGTAACCAAACGCATTACAAAAAAAGCAAGCGATGCTTACTTTGCTCGTTATCCATAAAAAAAGTCTCCTCAAAGGAGATTTTTTAAATAGGACGATACTTTTCCTGATTTTTAAAAGGATGTTTTTTATCAATATGATCAGGAAATAAGATTCCATTTAAATGATCAATTTCATGTTGAAAAGCAATTGCTAATTCTTCTCTTGCGCGAATTCTGATTTTATTTCCATCCAAATCATAACCTTCTATCGTCACTCTTGCATAACGTGGTACAATTCCTTCTACTTCACGATTGATGGAAAGACATCCTTCCCCCATTTCAACATAGATCATTTCTTCAGAATTGCTGATGATTTTCGGATTACAAATGACATAAGTATCAAACTCTTCTTCCCCAACTTCATGAACAATGGTAAGATAGCGTTTAGGAATTCCTAATTGAATGGCAGCCATACCCATACCAGGGCGTAGATCATATTTTTCAGCAAGGCGTTCAATTTGGCTATTAGTTAAGTATTCAACCATCAAGTTTATTGTTTTTCGATCTTCTTTTGAAAGAGGGAAAGTCACCTCTTCACTAACCATTCTTAAACGTTTATCTTTCTCATCTAAAATATCTTTTGTCTTTAACATACTACATACCCCATCTCTGTTGCTTATTTTAACATAAGATCACTAAAAAAGAAAGTATTTTCTTGATATTGGGTGAAGAATTTCTTGAAAGGAATAAGGGCTTGTGCTAGAATAAAAATAGAAAAGATGTGATGAGTAGATGAGAAAAGTAGCGGTAAAAGTCTATAAAAACAATTGTTCGAATGGGGGGGGGCACTTTAGAATTACCTTATAGAATAAGGCTTTTTCATCGTGTCAAAATAAGAATGGGATGTAGAGATCCTGTTCTTTTTCTTTTCTAAAATGATTCTATGTGTTAGAATAAAAATAGAAGATCTAGGGAAGAATAAAATAGAAGGAGTGTAAGAAGAAATGAAAAAGAAAGAAAAGAT
>ERZ1643249.298-NODE-298-length-60890-cov-73.625808_pt1 | contig 60890 bp, 85 predicted proteins | sample MGYA00579263_ERZ1643249 | MGnify/ENA primary metagenome ERZ1643249 (study PRJEB29033, sample SAMEA4952264) | chicken gut metagenome | biome: Broiler Chicken; feature: Gastrointestinal Tract; material: Caecum | place: Ireland | collected 2018 | study: Broiler...
ATTCACTTGAAATAGGCGCATCGGAAGTCAACGAAACAGGACAAAATTATTGCGTTTGAATAACGGAAAAAACTGCCATAAACGCAAATAAACATCCACCGGCATAGCCGGTGGTTTTTCATTTTCGGGCTGTAAGCCCTCATATTACTGGCAGCGCGCAAGTCGCGCCTGTGACGACCTGGCAGTCACGCATTTGTTACTTGTTACCCGTAAACGGGTCGTCCAGATCGTCTATGCTCATCTGGCTTGATTCTTTATCTTGTTTCAATTGCGTTGCGATGTACTCTTTGATCGCTTTGGCGTTTTTCCCTACCGTGTCAACATAGTAGCCCCGGCACCAGAATTGTCTGTTCCTGTACTTGAACTTCATGCTTCCCCATTTTTGGTAGATCATCAAACTGCTCTTACCTTTCAGAAATCCCAGTTTTTGCGTGTTTACGCACGGAATTTCCCCGCGCCGCTATTTTTACAATGGACTACTCCTCCGCCGCCTTGGTGTTCGAATAAAAAGAAAGAGCCCGTCAGAGCCTCTCATTTGGCTTCTGACGGGCTTCCCCGTTATTCGATTACTTGTTCGACCGCCATTCCCTTCGCGGCTACGGCCGTGCCTGCGCGCGCCCCTGTCGGCTTATAACGCTTCTCTTCCATCAGCATAAAAGATACGCCAGTCAAACCCGAGAAGCAGTCCGATGCGTTTCGCCATCTCAGGCGACGGCTTTTTCCTTCCATTTACGATGTGCGTCATATAAGAGCGGTCGACATCCAAGATGACGGCGGCTTGGTTCTTGCTGAGATGGCGCTCCTTCAACCCTTTCTCGATCGCTTCCTCGATATAGAACTGTTTCGCGCCTTCGCTCAGGTACGGCGCGGGCTGCACCATTTGGACGACCGCCCCCTCTTCCGCTTTGACGTCGGTGATGGGTGTGGGCTTCGGCCGTTCTTGCGAGGGGTCATTGAACCAGCAGTCCAAAGCGTCGCCCGCCATGAGGAAGGCTTCCTCTAACGTATCCCCTTCGGTCAGGCAGCCGGGGAGGTCGGGGAACTCGACCCAGTATCCGCGGTTTTCGTCCTTATGAAAGATTGCGGGGTAAATTATTTTTTCCATGACTCTTGTCTCCTTCTATTTTATTTTATGCAGGCGGGGGCTTTTATTTCAGCCCCGCCTGCTTCAGTATCGTCTGTTCCAGCCCCTTGCCCAAGTCTTTGTTGTGCATGGGGACCGTCGTTTGCTTGCCTGTCACAGGGTTTCGCATCTTTAGGTGCGAGGTTCCCGGTTGGCCTACCTCTATGAAGCCGTTCGCTTTGAGAAGTTTGACCATTTGCTTTGGTGTCATTGGCATTGCTTTCGTCCTCCTGATTACGCTATTATTATAGCATAATGTTGACCATAAGTCAACACTTTTTCGGTGATTTTTCGTACTTTTTTTTGAAAAAAAGAGGGGCGCCGTCTGGCGCCCCGTAGGCGCTCGTCTGTCCGAGCCGTCAAGCGTCTTCCCGCTTTGCCATATATGTAAAAAAGGAGAATGAAGACGCGGCTTTCGCCGCAGTTGCCACGGGCCGAGGAGTTGAACCCCGATCGCCCTTCCCGTGATGTTGCGGAGGGTATCCCCTCCGCGCTCTGTTAAAAGGCGCAAAACCTTTCTCCCAGTTTCGTGGCCTGCATCTCGAACCATCGCGAAGAATGCTTTGCGGGTTCACCGCGCAGCTGATCAAGGACGGGATGCCGATAACGAAGGGAAACAGTACGCCCCATAAGCAATTTTGCACACCATGCCCCGCCTCGTGGATCCGCGTTGCCTCCGACCGCGCCGAGCCTTCGCTCATGAAGATGAACGGGCCGAGCGCGACCGCGCCCCACCCGTTCCCGGACACGAAGTATAGACTGTACCCTACACGGCGGGCGCGATTGCCTTTGATGGCGAAGACGAGGGCGCCCACGGCGCCGATGAGCGTCATGACGATCCCCCACGTGCAGCTTGCAAGCCAAAAACCTACAGCTTTTATCGTGGTCATTCCGTCGCTCCTTTGGCGCCGTTTTTCAGGTTATAAATCGCCGCCTCGATTTGAGTTGTGATCCACGCCTCAATGTTACCATAGTTTTCGGTCAAATAATTCTTCACGTTTTCGGGAAGAATGGCCTTTATCGTCTCGAGAGCTTTGGCAAGAGCCTTTTTCTGTTCCTCTTTCGTGAAAGCGTCCTTTCCTTTAAGCTCCTCAACGTATGTCTGGAAGACCTGCTTCACCACATCCGTCACCGTGGTCACGGCGGCGGTCAGCATAGCTTTGGCGTTTGCATCGCCAATCTTGCTGTTGATGAGCTCGATCAACTTAGCCACACCCCACGATACCAGTCCCGTGACGATGATGGATACCGCGCTGATGATGATATCGCTCCAGTTCATTCTCCGGCCTCCTCGTCAGGCTGCTGCGCGGGCTTGCTCTCTTCTGCAGGCTTCTCTTCCTTAATAATGACCTGCTCAGCCTTGATAAACGCACGGCGTTTGCCGTCCTCCCCAAAGGTCAGGCGCGCAAACTGGTTTACACCCACAGCCGCCCAGCCGGTAATGCCGCCCAAGATGATCGAAGTCAGCAGATTGGTGGTAGGCATAACTTCGGGTACGCTTTCGAAGAAGATGAGGCCAAGCCCCATGCCGATGAGCACTGCCCACATAGGAATGAGCCTACGCCAGACGCCGTTCGATTGGTCTTTGACGAGCCTTCTGTAGATCGCCATTGCGATGTAAACGAGTCCGAGAATTGCGAGGATCCCCAAAATTTTGATGAAATGTTCCATATATGTACCTCTCTTGATTTATTTTTTTTTGCCGTTCGGCGAGAAGAACTATCTGTTCTTCAAATCTCTGACGTCATGCTGAAGTTCGACGACTTGCCCCTCCAGCTTGTACGTCCGCTCCACAACTTCGTTGTGTTTTGCCACTTTCGATTCCAGTTGTTTGATGCGATATTCTGTCAGCTTCGATCCCGTAAGCACCCCGGCAAATGTGCCGACCAGAGTGCCGACAAACGAGATCAAAGCCACCACTATCGTCGGATCCATGCGTATACCTCCTTACTGTTCTGCATCGTCTTCCGTATATTCAGACCAGCCGTATACGCCAGGCTCCCATACGTTGCTTGCGACGTCGCTCACCCACTTTTTACCGTTGTGCGACACCTTTGCGCCGAGCTCATAGGCGTCGTGCGCTCCGAGAGGCTGCGACCAAGCCGGCCACTCTTCCGACGGATCCGAAATCTGCACCCAAAGGCTGGGGGCGGCGTCCGGCGTCCAGTCCGCTTGCGAGGCGTGATCTTGCAAACAGCGACAGAGCTTGCCGCCATATTGCCTGATATTCCCCGTTACGTAGTTGACTGGGTACGCCCACGGGGAGAAGGTCTCGACGTGCTCGGACATTGTGGTCTCGTCAAGCTCGCCGCTTTCCGCGAGTTTGACGAACGTGATGTCCGCGACGGTTCGCTGCGCGACGATTTCGTCCGCCGTCGACGTCTTAGCGACGATGACGACCTCCGCCTCCTGCAGGTCAGGTTTACCGAGCAGGGCGTACAGCTTCCCCTTGAAGGAGATGCCGATTGCGTCCTGCTCTTTCACCTCGACATACGCTCCATTGCCGCCCTTGGCAATGAAACGGACGGAGTCGGCAAGTCCGATCTCCGTCCCATCTGTTTTGATTATTCTGTACATGATGTACCTCCTTTTACTGTTGCAAGAATATACTGCAGTTCCGAAATCTCGGCATTAAAAAATGCGTGGTTCCACAGCCAATGGTCGGCGTGCTCACGCATTCGATAAATATCAAGTTTCGGGTCGCCCCATATTCGCCCCCATGCCGCTTGTCGTTCTTTCGCGCGGACATTATAGGCGGCGAGCTTCTTAGGGTAGATCTTACCGCCACCGAATGGCGATTTATCCGTATCAAAGTATTTCGTGCCGTTCTTCGTCAGCCGCGCCATGATATCTCTGATCAGTTTACCACGTTCCAGCCCTTTGCCGTCATCATTGCGGGCAAAAAACTGATGCGCGTTCTCGCTGGTCACTACGACTAACGGCCTTCCGTTGTGGCAGATGATCTCACCCTGCGTCTCGCATCGTGTGCCGTAAGGGAGATTGACGTCGCCGCTTAAGCATCTCGCTCGAAATCGTCGGTAAACCACATACTGCATTGGTCGTCTCCTCCTTCTTTGAAGTTTTGATTGTTTTCCACAGAAAACCCGAAAATGGCATAAAACAGCCGCCGTAACCGTAGCACACGATTATGGTCGTTGTAGTTCTCGAAATAAGCTATCGAGCCCTGCGCACCCGTTCTCAGATCCTCTAAAGCCATTTTGCCGGCGTCCACCATCCGTTTGAAGGCGCGTATCTTGTGACGGGCACGCTTCATGCTTGCCCTGTTCCCGTTCATGTACACGCGCCCCGTTTCCGTGAGCGTGTATTTTGCCTTGCAGTACTTGAACGGCTTCTTCAGCGATTGTATGCGCGTTTTCGCGAGATTCACGGTCAAGCCGCTTTCCTGCGCTTTTGCGATCACGAGCTCCAGCACGGCCCCAGCATCCCTTTCAGGCGGGACGAGGATGTAATAGTCATCCATGTAATGCCCCGCGCCTTTGAGTCCGAGCTGGCACTTGATGAAGTTATCGAGCGCAGAAGGCAGCCCTACCATCTCCATCTGACTTACCTCCACGCCAAGCGGAAGCCCATAGTCTCCCGGCATGGAGCGCACAATCTTATCTGCGATCTCGCGGATATTCGGATGCCGCAGCAACCGCTCATGACGCGCAAAAACAGCCGCATGAGAAGCCGAGGGAAAGAACTTCTTGAAGTCCATCAGTATGACGCTACCCTCTCGCCCATAACGTCTGTAATGCTCGTGCAGCTCCTCTTTCAGTTGCCGGCAAGCAAAATGGAAGCCTTTTCCGGGAAGGCTCGCCCCGTTGTTGTAGATCATGTCCGGAAGATACAGGGGCAGCAGCGCACCGCGCGTAAGCGTCTTGTGCACTTGCCTGTCCTGTATCCTCGGCGCATCGATAGGACGCTCCTTCCCGCGCTCCCGAAGAATGAAGGAAACATACTTTCCGGGCGTCCATTTGTGCTCGAACAATTCACGCCGCCTCTTCGCGGTCTCTGAAAACAGATGCAGCTCAAACCGTTGCGTGCTATTTTTCCAGCGCACACCGCAGCAGCATTTCTTCCCCGCTTTGTACATCGCATTATACGTGAAAACACGGCTCAATCCGCCGACCGCTCTTGCGCGTTCGACCTTGCGCCGTTCTCGTTCCGCTTTTCTGCGTTGATACCTTGCTTCGTGTCGTTCGTTACTGTTCATAATTTTTTCGCCCATCGCACGGCCGTGGTGTAGGGTGCAGGCTAAGCCGCTTTGACTGTACACATGAAACGAGGTTATGCACATCGCCTCGCCATGCAAGAAGCGTCCGTGTGCAGTCGTCAATGGGCTATTTTGGTGTTATCCGGGAAACGTCTCTCCTTTCGTATCGGTCTGATTCACTTTAAGCTACTACTTGTGACCACTCTCCCCTTACGGGAAGGTACGAAATCCGGCGCGAGCGCACGGGAATTGTTTGCATTGTTGTTGTTGGCACTCCCGTCCGTGTTGACGGTGCAGAAATTGTTGTTGTTATTGTAATTTGGCGACCGCAACCGCCACGACACAGCCCGTCTGTATTTGCAGAGACGCACCCAAGAAGAGGCCTACGCCTTTTTCTTCTCGTTCTTCAGCACTCCCGTCAGGAGAGCGTTCTCTTTGTCGATGAGTTCTCCCAGCGTTTGTGCCATGTTGTCAAGCCGTTTCTTCGCATTCGACTTCTCAACCGCTTTTCCCGATGCCGTTTCAAAACACCCTTCCGGGTTCTGGTTCATAATGGCATAGCAGTGCGACAGATGAACGTCCAGCGCCATGAGCGAAGCTCGCGCTTCGAGTAAATGCGCTTCGCGCAATCGTCGTCGTTCCTCATCCGAAGGATAGATGCTGTTCGCCTTTTCGGAATGGTCCAGCACCTCGGATGCAAGCCTTGATACGTCAGCCGCCAGCAGACGAGAATACCGCGCGGGCAATCGCGTCAAAAACGCGATCGTCCGTGTGTAAATCTCATTCGCGGTGTTGATGAACTCAGCTTTGCTTTCTGAGCGTTTTGATTTCAAAACCGACATTGTTATCTCCTTTCTCCGCCCGCTTTCGCGGGCGGGATTTCCACGATTGTAAGATTAGACTGCGAAAGCCGGCGCGAGCGCACGGGAATAGTATGCATGGTTGATGTTGGCACTCCCGTCCGTGCTGACGGTGCAGAAAGTGCCGTTGCTAGTGTAACCTGGCGACCGCAACCGCCACGACACAGCCTCAGAAGAGGCTGTGTGCTTATACTTGATCTTCGAATTGCCGTTCGCGTAGTAATCATACTGCTCTTGGTAGTTCTGCTCATAGCTATTCGCATATGTGCGAGTTCCCTGAACCTCATACTCCGCCAGCAACCACAGATAATCGGTCGTCGCCGTTACATTCGAAGCCGCGTTGCTATTACCACCCTTGTTGTCCGTGTATTTCGTCACGGGCTTCATGACCGCACGTAAGTCTGCAGGCAACGCCGCCATCAACGTATTTGCCACGGGGCTCGTAGCGCAGGAACTCGTGGGATTGTTGCCCGTTGCACCGGACGATTTTTGCGAGCCATAGTTGCTCGGTGCGACGTTTGTGCTTCCGAGGATGTCGTATCGCGCGTCACATGCCGCCCAGCCGCCATAGTTATAGTTACCCCAGTGGTTGACGTTGAAGACCTTCCGTCCATCAGTATAGCTGCTTCCGTAGCTGCTGTCAACCAATCCGACATCAGTGCCATCCGTCTGAGCAGTCTTGAACCCCTGCAGATGTATCCTGCGCGTTCCCTCCCTGCTCTCGTTGTGATTAAACCCTAAAATGTATACCCACAACATGGTATCCATGGACGTCGTTCCGACCATGCCATTGATTTCGACCGCCTTCGTATCGCCCACCGACCAAATGGACGCGCCGAGGCCCAAATCCGACATAGTCTTGACAACGCTCCACGGATTATCGTTAAAAACCGATGACGGGATCGCAACAGTTACGTTGATTGTGCAACTCGATGCGGCGTAGTTCTGCCCTGCATTCAGCGTGATAGTGATCGTAGCATTACCGCTCTTGACGCCCACGACCGATACCGTAGTCCCGGAAATGGAAGCCTGCGCGACCGTCGTATTGCCGCTCACGACAGAGATGTTGCCGTCTCCCGTATACGTTACCGTGGCCGTCTTCGTCAAGTCTGTAAGGCCTGCTATCGTCATCGTAGTGGGGTTTACCGAAATAGAACTTGCCGCCCTCTTGATCTCCCACGTCTGCGCGATCATGCCCTTGTAATTTCCGGTACCGCTGATGAGAAGTGAATACGTCCCGGCATTCGTTCCCGTATTGCCGCTGACGATATAATCCTCGCCCTCCTGCAACGTCACACCGCTCAGGACGACGCTGGTCACGGTCTGCGTCTGCACAGATCCGTTGTAGGTCTTTGACTCCCCCAGCGTCACAACTGCGGGGCCGATGTCTATCGCCTCATTCGTCCACACCGGCGCGCCGCTTCCATTCGATTTCAGCACCTGACCTTTCGTTCCCGCTCCCGTAGGTGCATAAAAGGATGGCGCTGTGTTGGCGCTCCCGTTGAGCGTAGTCGCTTGCACAACGCCGAAGGCGCTGCCTGTAGCAACGGCTGGATCCGTCATGAGCCAGTTTGTGCCGTCATAGACAAAATCGACTGCAGCCCCGGCTTGCCACCTGTTCGTCAGCGTCCCTGCCGTGGCGCCATAGGACTTGATGGCCTTTGCACCCGTATTGTTGACGTTGAGCGTGGGCGCGCTCGCGCTGTTTGCGTTCGTGAACTTCACCACGATACGCTTGCCCGCGGTCAACTCGAAGTTTTCGCAGGTCACCTCTTTGGCTCCCGTCGCCGCTGCGGTGGAGCAAGTGCCGTAATACGATGATGCTTTGTTCTTTTTGATATAGGCATCTACCGCCTCGGAAAGATCCGAGAACTTATCCGCCAAGGCACGCCCCGTTTCCTCCGACAGAAAGTCTTTACTGTCATAGTCTTCAGACGTTACCTCCGGCGGAGTGGTACCGTTGAACCTCGCGATCACCTTATCCAGTTGGGCGCAGAGCTCTTGCCCTGCGCCATCAGTCATAAATCTGTTCGACATTATTGTCCTCCTTGCGTCGTTTCTTCGTAGCATGGATACCCTTCTGCGTCACGGTAAACGCGGAAGGAACCCAGCTCGGTCTTTTTAGCATAGGTGTTTGGAATGTCGTTACCTTCCCTGTCGCACACGGCAACGATACGTAACGGTCCATCGGCGGTCTTTAAGATCAGTTCACCTCTGTTCTCCGCCATACGCACCTCCTTTACAGCCGCCTGATGAAAAATGCGCCGATTGCGAGATCATCAGGCGGCGTATCTTCGCCCTCTTCCCCAAGCACGTAGATTTGCCCGCCTTTAGTAACACGGCCTTTCGCGTCGACTTGGACGGCTGAATAAGTGCCTGCGGTGACGCCGCTGTTTTTGAGTGTTACGGCGATGGCCGCAGGGGCGGAGCCGTCGAAGTTTGCTGCGCCCGTCGCATCGCCCGTAAGGGAGATTTCTCTCGCGGTGGAGAGCTTGCCTGCGGAAGTCGCGCTGTCTGCGGCACCGGCCTTGGCTACCTTGGTGGTGCCATCGACGATTTTGTTGATATTTGCCTCGTTCGTGCTGGCCTTGCTCTGCGCTGCCACAGCTTTACCGTCAGCCGTCTCGGCTGCCGTCTGCGCATCCTCTGCTGCTTGCTGCGCCGCATCGGCAGCACTCTGTGCGGCGGAGATTGCCGTGTCCTGCTGAGTGTTCTTCGACTCGATCTCGTCGGCGCGGGTCTGCAAGGCTGCAATGTTATCGGCGTTTTGTTTGCCCTTGTTGCCCGCATACGCGGTGGACGCCGTCTCGCCGAGGGCGAGGCTGTCCGCAATGGGGACGAACTGCGAGCCGCCCCAGCGATATTCCTTGTTGGTCGTGGTGTCAACGTAAATCTTGCCGGACTCAGGCGTCACGGGCGAGCCTTCGGCATCGTTGAACGTCGTCGTATTGACGTAGGTGCCTTCGATAACATCGTCAACGTAGCTCGGCAGCTGCGCGGCAGGCACCTTGCCCGTATCATCGAGGGTAGCGACACCGCTCGGGGTACCCATTTCGGAACGCTTGACCTGCGCATCGTTGGTCACATTGCCCAGACCGACGTCGCCTTTGGCGAGAGCGTCTTTGTAGGCGAGCGCCTTGAGATTTGCCTTGTCTTCCTTTGCATTCAGAGCGGACTGCTGCGCGGTAGACACGGGTTTATCTTTATCAGCCGTGTTATCGACGTTGCCGAGGCCGACGTTCGCCTTGGAGATGCTCACATTGCCCTGACGATACTCTTCCTCTGCTTCGCCCTTCACGCCGGTTACAACGCCGCCGCCCGTGATGTCGGAGATGAGCTGTTTGAGTTCAAGGAGCGCGCCCTCCACGGTATCTGCCGTAATGCCCTCGGCCGCAAGATGCACCAGATCCGCATCCGTTTCCGGATGCAGAATAAGGTACTCATCCTCCGCGACTTTCACGATGTGTTGCATTTTGGTTACTGTAGTTGCCATATGTTTAGGCCTCCTATTTTTTTGTAACGAATTGAATTGCGCCTATGGGCGCATCTGTTTGAACGTGATCTGTCAAGATGACACCGTTGCCTTCCGACACGTGGTCGGCTGCAATTTTTACAGGCTTGCCATCCTTGACCCCTATCAGAAAAACCCCTACTTTTTCTTCGGCCGTTTTGTATAAGTCCAAATTGGACGACAGAAGACGTAACCCTTCCGCCGTGCTATCTTTCGTGAGCTCGATCCCATCGATCGCGGGCTTATCCGACAGTAATAAGTAACTGTCGGGAAGAACCGATACGATTTTCTTTGGCTCCGGCAATTTTAAGCCCGATAAGAATGATGCACTATTCGACATCGCCCACCTCCGCAAGTCTATTTACCTTCTCCCAAACCACGAAGGGCGCATTGCGTATCATTGTCACGCAGTTCTTGTTCTTCAGCACGACTGTCACATCATACTTGCCTGAGCCCGCGGTCAACGCTTCTGTTTGCGCACTACTCAAGTTCAGCCAATAGGCGCGCGTCTCATCCGAATATGCGAGGACTACGTCTATGTTCTGCTTTGCACTCGTCAAATGGACGGAGTCCACGACTGAGTGGTCCGTTATGGCCAGCTTAAAGGGCTGCTGGAAAATATCACCCCTGATAATATCAAGCCGCATACCGTCACCCCACTTTTTCCCAGCAGGGGTATCCGGCATCGTCAAAATAAATCAGCACCTTCGTCTTTGCCGCCAGCTGCTCGAGGTCAGCCTGCGTAACAAGGGCGCTGGTGTCTATGTTGACGGTGATATCCCCTTCATTGGACATCTGCAGCACGGCATAGAAAGTGAATACGTAATCCGGCATATCTTCGTGCGACGGAACGCTGACGCCTGTCGCGTCCTGAAAGATTGCTACAAGCGTGGATGCTCCGCCGTCAAGGCTCGCCCACACGCCGATCTGATTGATCTTGTATTCCTCTGATACGGCTTCATTTGTGCATTGCAGCTGGAGTCGTATCCCGCCGTCAATACGATCCATCTTGATAATGCTTAGCGCTTGCTTTTGCGCCGCAAGCGCTGTCTGCGCCATGAGGTACGTCTCTTGGACCGTACCTTCGCCTGTGGCCGCACCGTCAAAATTCAGGCACTTGCCTGCAATCCATTCGGCAAGAAGCGATTTTCCGGCATTTGTGATGACCGCGCTATCCCACATGGTCGCTACCTCCTTTTATAGATTCACTGCAACAGCAGTGTGGCTGATTGACATCCCGACGCGGGCAGCCGCAGAATAGGCGACGGCTTCCCCCTCATGGGCGAATTCGATCGTGTCGAGAACCGCGCTGCAGCGCTTTGCCGTTGCGACCAACTCACGGAACCGATCGACGATCTCCTGCGTCTGAAGCGGATAGCTTGTGGTCACTCTGAAATGGAAAGGTTCGCCGTTATACGCATCCCACTCGGTGACATACCCGCCGCCGAACACGTCAAGCATAACCTTTTCTACCGCCCATTTGGTACCGCGTTTTGCGTACACTTGGTCGGAGCTTTTTATGATGGCGCGTTTGCTCTCTATGGGCAAATCTTTCTTATACCAGTCAATATCGAGCTCCCACGCCATTTCATCAAGCTGGGCGTCGGTCAAATTATCGATTTGATCCCATGCCCGCGTTGTTCGTACTGCAGCGGCCGGTTCCGCGAGAATGCTCTCGACGGCTTCCGCCAGCCCCTGCACAGCGGGATCCTCTCTCATGAATGACGGTAAAAGCCGCAAAAATTCTAAGGTGGTCAGTTTCATTCTTGCACCACCTCATGCTTGACTACTGTCTTCCCCGAATGCTTTGCTATCGTCGTTCCGTCGATTTCCTTAAAAACTGGGCTCGTAACAGCTACCCTGTAGGCTCCCACGGCATCCCCGTCCGGTTTCAGGATCAACGCTCTAAGCTTATCCGGGTTGATGTCGCGTCCGATCATAGCGCTTTGCCACTCGATGTATTGGTCGATCGCACCTCCGGTGCCTTCCACCGTTTCTATCACCGAGCTCTCATTTTCCGCTGTCGTATAATAGGTCAGCTCTATATCAAACTCGACTACTGAAGGAGCTTCCACCTTTACTATGTCCGTCATCGGTCGGATGTCGTCAGCGCTGCATACCTCTCGAACTTTCTGCAGGATGTCCTCTTCCGGAACCACACCGTTCTTACAAATCGGGATGATACGGACCACTCCTGCATTTGTGGTATCGATCTTGATTTTTACTTCTTCGACATCCGCAAGCTGTCCGTCGGCGCGCAGCGTGATTGTGAGCAAGTCGTCCGAGTAGTCGACGTCGTAATCTACGCCCTTCTCTGCCGCTGTAACGCCATCGGCGGCGTACACGACCAAAGTGTCAAGCAAGAGCGTCGCTCCGCCCTTGACCGCCTTTCCCCCGCTCACGGCGAGCACACGCTCTAATGTCTGCTGTTCGCTTGTCACAACGACATCTGCAATCGATGCATCCGCCGTCATCGCCCAGTATCGATAGCTTTTAATAGGGCCCGCCGTGGACAGCTTCGAAGGGGCCGCGCGGATACGGCTGCGTAGGCTTTCGTCGTCTTCTTCGTCTGCGCCGCCGCTCGTGGCCGTAAGATTTTCGACAGAGTCCACATACGCAATGGGGTCGACGATCGTGCTGATCACGCCTGCAGAAATGTCGTTATATGCCGTCCCTGTCCCTGTGCTTTGTGCTTCCACGTCCACGTGCGTATTCCCCGCGATCAGTATCGCGGCCGAGACTGTCGCAAAATATCTGCGACTGTCTCCCGTCACGCGCGTACCTTGCGGAATGACAATGTTTGACGTAAACGGCGCATTGACCGAAAACCGCAGCATAGTCGTAGCTGCCGTCGCGGGGATTCGTTCAACGCCCACACGTTCGCCTAAAGCGTCCAGCACTTCTCCGCGCGCATACCGTAGCATCTTCTGCTGCGCCGCATCATTCATCGCGTTAAACATTGCGACAAAAACAGCGACCAGCGCCTCTCCGAAGATCCTGCGTTCGTCGCCCGGATAGAGCGATTCCCCCGTTTTCTTTTCCAGCGAGGTAATGATCTGACGGTACAAATCCGCCGCATCTGCAGTTATAAAATCACTCATGCGTTACCTCCTTTAAGCCGCACGGTAACGTTGATTCTGCCGTTCACCGCATTCTCGGCGGTCACGTCTACGCCCTCTACTGTCACCCGCGGCTCATAAGTCGACACCATCCACGCCGTGTCCTCCGCAAGATCCTCTTGCTCGGCGATCCCATCACCGACCAATTCTGCAAATTTCACGCCGCGAATACGGTCATACGGAACCTCCCCACGAGAGATCCGCGTCAAATTATCGGCGCATACAGCCGGTCTGCCATTTCCGGAACTTCTCATACTCTCCTCCTTACAGCAGCGCTCGCTGCAACGCGCTATTAACGCTCTTGCGCCTTGCTTTTTCAACTGTGGGGCAGGCTACATCGACTGCCGACGTCTCTTCTTCGGCATTCGCCTCGTCCGCAGCCGCCACTATACCGCTGTCCACCTCCTCGTCGCTCTCCTCGAACGAAAAAGTTAATTTCGCCGTGTGAAAGCGCCCTTTTGTGTCGATTTGCGTATTGGCGACTTTGACCGATTTCAAAATATAATTCGGTCCGAACGTCTTCCCGCCTATTTTGAGAACGCCTGTCTGCCCGACCCACTGTTTCCAGTCCTCGATTTCCGCTCGCACATCGGCGCCGAGCTGAGCGATCAAGGTGGAGGCAAAAGAAAGGCTCTGCTTTTTAAGCCCACGCTTGTTTGTAAGCGGGGATCCCTCCACCGCAGAGTTATCTTCCGCTTCCAGCTCGAAACTCGTAGACAAGCCCGAAAAATCGTTAATTGCCTGCGAGGATACTTCCCACGTCTTTGTTCCGAGCTCCGTTGTAAAAGTTGCAATCTTGGGCATGTCAGCCTCCCTGCTTATCTTCTTCACCGTCGGCGCGCATTAAAATCGCGCCAGAGTGGTCCGCAAATTCCACGTAGATGACTTTTGTGCCTTTTTGAAGCGAACCCTTGCGCAGCGCGTATGGAATGACGAGCGGTTTCGTGATGACCCCGTCTGCAAGTTCTGAAACTATCCTTGCATAATTCGGATTGCCTTCCCGGTCGCGCGTTGGTTCTATAGTACTGACCTCGCCTCTTTGTACGTTCATCAATAGCCCTCCAGCATCCTACGGAAAAACACCTTGATCTCGCCGCGAACATGATCCATGCGCGTGCGGGTAATAAACACCTTCCCGTTCCACATCTCAGCCTTTGACGTTTCAATGCGAGCCACACTTGCTGCCGCATAGTCGCAAGTCAATCTACGCCGAAATGCGCCGGTGTACTGCAGCTTATTGGCATCGCGAAGGATCCCGCGAGCAAAGCGCAAAGCCTCAGCATCGCTGGCACACGGGATCTCATGCGTAGGACGTAGTACGAGCCCCGTCGCTACGCTTTGATCGTAGCATGCGCCCCTATACTTGCCGGATACGACTTCTGCGGAACTGTATGCCTGTGTGGATCGGTCGCAATATTCAAAGACGCCGTCATCGCCTATTTTGAAGGTGGTCGTCGCCTGTGCTTGCTCCCGCTTCTGCTCATCGTAAACGATAAGCGTTCCATCGTACACCGTCATAGCGCAGCCCTCCAGAAGGCATCGTGCTTGCAAAAAGTCGAAGTCTGACTGTCGTTCTTGGCGTATGTACGCATAAGCGCGGTCAGTTACGTCATAAGACTTAAACTTCAAACCGTGCTCAGAAGCGATATCCTCTGCGATCTGAAGCAGGCGAAAGTTTTCCCACACACGGCTCTTCTTTGTCTTGCCGGTAATTGGCAAAGCCGTAGCATAGAATGTGATAAGCCCGTTTGTCGGATGGATCTCGGTCACATACATGTCGCCCGTATCCGCCGCATCGTTGATAAAACGTATTTTATCTCCGCTTTTGGGTCCCCACTTGCTCCACAGCCCGCTGCTGTCAACAAAACGGATCATCAATCGATCCGCGCGCTTTTCCGCAAAGGTTTCGTGCTCGCACCGATTGATGTACACTTCTTTCGATATATCTGTGCCTTCGTATAAAACCTTCATTCGTTTCTCCTCCACGGAGCAAGGGTCGCGGGCTCATTACCGCCATCAAAGATGGGAATGCGAAGCGTGACCATGTCCTCGAAGATGATCACATCTGCGTAGTCCGGATTTTCGGCAATAATGTAGGACGCCATTTTTTCGTCGTTATAAACCTGCAGAGCAAGTTCATCGAACGTATCACCCAATCGGGTAACGTACTCAATATACCGCGACACGGTCATACCGCCCCTCCTCTTTCATCCTCAGCCACTGTTCCAGCCAATCGAAGAACTCAGCTTCGTGTTCGCGCAGGCGGTCGAGGACATCGTCTGCAGTTTGCGGTTTCCCGTCATCCGCTGTCTCGACTCTCGGCGCCCACGTGAAGCCACTGAAATCATAGTAGATGACGGTGGTCTCCGTTAAACCTCCCAGAGTGAATTCGTCCATGGCCGCAAGCTCCCCGGCCTTCGTGAGCTGCGTCTCCGGCTGTGTCTCGACTACGCCCACATCCAAAGACTGTATGGCCGCCGTGACCTCGGCGCGGGCGGTATCGCTCATTTCGATAGTGTCTACGACACCGAGCAGCTGTCCCGCTTGCTGCCAAAGTTCCACGTTTCGGTTATGGTATGCCGGGTCAAAGGATATGACCGCCTCTGTTCCTTCCTCACCCGCGATACTTACGCCATCCGTAAACCCGCCGGCAGCGAGACGCGGTAGCGTAACGGTAGGAATCTTCGGGATCTCAGGTATACCCGTCCACGTCCATACCTTGCTGAGACCGCCCGTAATGTTATTGATAAGGTTGATAATCGCATTCAGGCCTGTTTCCACAATGCCTATTAAGCCATTGATCACGCCTTTGAAAAACCCTACTATCCCGTTCCAAATACTTGAGAAAATATTCGAGATGGATTGCCATGCGCCCGTCCAGTTGCCCTGAAACACGTTTGTGATAAAGTCGATCAACCCCGACAACACGTTGGTAACCATCTCAATGTACGGAGTGATCACGCTCAAAGCGACGCCAAGGCTCCCGGTGAAAAGGTCTGCGACCATGCTGATCATGTCTGCAAGGGGCGCTAAGGCATCTCCTACCAAACTCTGGATCAGAGACATAAGCGGCCCGAGCAGCGAGTTGATGAGCGTCATAATCGGCTTTAAGATCGCCATCGCCAAGTCGAGTATCGGCTCCAAAACTGCAAGCACGAGATCGAGAATAGGCATGAGCGTTTCCAGAAGCGCGATCAGGACAGGGAGCACCGCCTCTATGATGCTTGTCAAAACAGGCATGATCTCGCCTAAAAGCTCACTCAGGACAGGCATCACGGCGCTCAGCAGCTTGCCCAGCACAGTCATTATCGCTTCTATGAGCTCCGCGATAATCGGTAAAACCGAACCGAGAAGATCCAAGACTGGCTCCACGGCAATGGCGATAAGCTCCACCAACTGGATGATTACAGGCAAAACAGCCGTAATAATCCGCATCAGTGGAGGTATCACCTTCTTGAGTACCGTGTTGGCGATCCGCGTTATGGGCTTCAACAGCGACGTCAAAAGCGGCAAAAGCTCGGCAACTGTATCCGTGATAAGAGGGGTCAGTAGCTCTGCCATCTCGGTGATAATCGGGATGACGGCATCGGCCACATCGGATACTACCGGCATCAAGCCCTTTATGCTCTCAAGGAGCGTGCTTGCCAAAGGCAGGAGCGACACTTCTAATTGTCGAACGATCCCCTGCCACAGCGATTGCAGGTCGCCGTATTGCACTTCGTTGATCGCTTCAAGCGCATCAACGTTATCGAGCGTTGCCGCCTCCATACTGGAGAGTATCGGCAGAATAGCCTCGCCCAGATCCTCGTATTGAGTACCAAACAAATTTACTGCCGCTGTGTTTTTTGCGAGCGGATCGTCCATGTTGTTCAGCGCATCGAGGACCTCGAAAAATGCCTCATTCGCTGTCTCGCCGCCCGTGGCAAAACGAGCAAACATTTCGTCGGCATCCATGCCAAGCAGAGCATACGCCTCGGCACTTGTTGTTGATAGATCTTTGCTCCTGATATTGAATTCTTTTACGGCGTCCCCCACTTTGTCCATGGAGAACACGCCCTCATCGCCTGCAGCGACCAATCCCTGAACGAATTGATCCGCCGAAAGCCCCAGAGCCGAATACTGCGCGGCATACTCGTTCAAGACGTCGAGCATGTCGCCATTTTGGTTGGCTCCGTTTTGCGCGCCATAAGCGATAATGTTGTACGCTTCATCCGCCGTGATGCCGAAATTCTTCATCAACGCCGATGCTGCGCGTGTACTTTCGGAGACGTCGAACTCGAAGGCCTTTGACAGCGACAAAGCAGCTTCCGCCGCGCTGGCAAGCGCATCGCCTTCCAGATCCGTCAGTTGCTTAACTTCAGCAACAGCCGCTGCGGCATCCTCCATCGTATCACCGAAGTTATCGCCGTAAACCGTTTTAACGACTTCGCCGAGCTCCTCAAGCTCGGCACCGGTGGCTCCGGTCTGAGCGGAAACTTTTTGCATTGCCTTGTCGTACTCATCACCGAGTTTAACAAGTGCCTTCCCCGCCTCCAGCACCGCTTTACCGACCATGGCAAAGCCGGTAACGGCTGCCGCGGCCGCCGCTACCGCTTTAACATTCACCTTGTCCAACTGCCCACAGGCCTTTTCCACCGAGGTCTTAAGCGTGGGAGAGATGTTTCCTGCAATTTCGACAACTGTTTGCAGTACGCGGCTGTTGCTTTCCATGCTTTACTACCTCCTTCTACGGCGCTGTCTACCAATTCGGGCCGCTGTTGCTTTTTGCCGTTCTTTCTGTTCGCGCATCAACTGTTCGGCCGCTTCTGCGTACTCGATCAAAAAGTCAACAAGCCGCATTTTTCCGATCGCCGTTACCGGCGTGTGGTACACCCGGGCATAGTCTCTTATGCGCTTTCGGATTTGTTTTCCGTTGAATTCCCCATCGGCTCTTCTTCCACCGATGGCATGATAAAATTTCGACCTACTCTTGCGACAGCGATCAAATCAGGGCCTTTCAGCCGACCGAGGTCGTTGTAGTCGATGTTAGGATTCACCGCAACGATTGCAGCGAACCCGAGCTCCAGATGCATCGAATAATCCATCTCCATGGCAGGTGCGTTCACGCCTTTCTTGGATACGGCGTTGAATTTTCGCATCTCTGCTTCTACGAAGGCATCAGCCGTGATTTCGTTCACGTCATAGGTCAGCTCCCTGACCTCTTTCCCATTGATCTTGATGGGATTCTTGAGTTTCAAAGTGTCCATGTCATCCTCCTTAAAAGCTACCCCCGGAAGCGTTTGCTCCGGGGGTACCATTGTTCTGATTTTTGATTAAAGATACGCCGCGATTTCGGCGTAGTAGTCTTTGCCTTTGATTCGGCAGATAGAGTTGAGCTTGTCGACGCAGAGCATCTCCTCGCCATCCACATAGAGCTGATAGCGCGTGACTGCGATGGGGATCTCGCCTTCAGTTGCGCTGCCCACCTCGACCGCGATGCCCGGCACGGATTTGGGGATGCCGGTAATGAAAGCCTTGCACCCCTTTGCCGTAGCGGTGCCATCCGCGCCTATGCTGTTCTGCACAAAACGACACTCGTAGTTGTGCTTCTGCGGAGTGCTCATCGCAATCAGCTGACTGTCCGCGCCGATCTTCGACAGCGTCGCTTCCATGGCCTCCACAAGTCCGACGAGCGGAAGCTCCGTGGTCCCCATCGTGTTGATCTCCGAGGTCGCAAACGTGATCTCAGGCAGATTAACTGTCACGTTCTTCGCTGCCAAAACGTTATCACAGTATACGGTATCTGCGAGAACGGCGTTTTGCTGGTCTACCCACTTGGACATTACACCTCACCTCCTTCTTCAGTCCCATATAGCACTGCAAATCCCGCATCCGTGTAGCTGACGGTGACGGTCGCTGCCTTCAGCGGAGGCGTAATGGTTGCCGAGACATGCCATTCGAAGCTGGCAAGCAGCACATCCGACGCCTCGGTCGATTCGCCATACGTAAGCTCGACCGTGGGCGCGCCGATAAGTGCTCCCACGGAAATGAGAGCGTCCAGCTTTTCCTGCTCCCGATTGAGAATAGTGTCTCGCAACGCGAGAGTCATCGGCTGATCGATCGTAGAACCCCATTCCCGCTGGAACTCATTCGCGATATAAAACAGCATGAGCATGTTCGTGTCGAAGATCTCTCGTGCTGTATAATCGCCGCCATCGATGTACGCAGCGGTGTGGTCGCCCCACACGCGCCAGTTGCCTTCCCAATAGATCGCCGTTGTGATGCCCGCCGCGGTCAGTTTATTCGCTTCCGGGCGATCATAACCGACCAGCTTAGACGAGTCGCTGATGTACAGCCCAGAAGCCGGAATGGCCTTGTTTGCGCAGGTTTCAAACGGGATATTGTTGTTGCGCACGTCGCAGCGGATCTTCTCCACAAGGGCAAGCGTGGACAGATGATAAATGGTGTCACCGCTTCTCACTTTCGGCCAGCACACCTTCGAATACCCGGAGGTGTAGCCGTTGTCCTCTTTCCACTTGATTGCCGCCGCAATCGTGGTAGTGTTCGAAGTGGGAATGTCCGCAAACACAAACGCGCTCCAGTGATCGTTGATCCCCTGCGACGCCGCTACAAGTGCGTTGTACACTTCGGGCGTCTCGGACCAGCCGGGAGCTGCGAGATAAGTGGGGATCGCGTCATAGTTCTGGTATACCTGCCTCACCGACGCGATGCCCGTCGTGATCCCATCGCTGTCGGTGCCGCCGATGACCGTATCCGCGGTGATCGCCTCAAAGTTGATACGCTTGAACGATGCTTCGATTTCACCCATCGGTGTCTCGCCGATATCTGTAACCGTCAGCACGCCGGTCGCCGTGTTATACGATATCGTGTAATCGGTTCCCTGCACCTTCCCGTCGATCGCAAACGTATTCATGATGATGTCCGTTTCCGCAAGCGTTGCCTTCCGATTGGCGAAGACCAGAGTCTCGGTCACTTCCTCACCCGCATGCGAGTCGGGATCGAGCACATTCACAACGTAAATCGGGCCGATGTTCCCGCCTTCGTTGTTGAAATGCGCTTCGACAGCCTCGCAAAGCGTATATTTGCCCCACAACGCGGAGTCGGAAAAATGCCCAATTTTCTCTCGCGCTTCGTTCAGATTGTAGATTTTTACAGGCGTATTGACCGCATCTTTGTAGTCAGCAAGCAAATTCACCGGCGCCGTGCCAAAATACACGGGAACGACGGACGCCCGCGACACGCTCTGCACAATGTCTGTGCCGATCTTGCCGTATACGCCATACTTATATTCTGCCATTGGATCCTCCTGTTTAATTTATAAAAGTTGCGAATACGCAGACTCTGTTCGATTGAGCCCACGCTCTACCGTCATGGTCGCCCATGCATAAAAATAGGGATAAGTATCTGCGATTTGTCCGTCCTTTGCAAACTGACCATATTTGACGCCTGCTTCTTTCACAAAGCGGACGCCATTCAGGTACTCGGCGTTCTCGATATCAGTGATCGTGCGCTCCAAGAAGCCCCACACATCCTTCCATCCATCGGCTGTGCGTCGGTATTCATCCGTCATCCCGTTCTCGTCCGGATGCACGCCCGGATTCCAAGTCATAAAACTCAGTTGCACGTTCATGCGATCGTTTTCACGAACAAGATCTTGACCGCCGTCTACCAACTGGACAAGTATGTAAGGACATTGCGATGGAACGCCTTCGGGGAGCTTATCGTTGCCGGGCAAAAACATCGCGAAGGCTGTAGGCGATACCTCCTCAAAATCGTAAAGTGTGCCTTGCTCGTAATCGCAAGGGCGTTTAAGCCGAACGCGCGGGCACACCTTTTGATTCAACCAGTCCGTTATGCTTTCAAGACATTGCACTATCGTCATGTTTAAGACTCCTTAGTTATCGCGATACTTGCTGTGCAAGTCGGATTTCCGCAACGCCGAAGTCCTCCCGCCAAGACTGTACGGTAAACTCCCGGCCATCCACGTTCAGACTTGACCCCTCTGCTCGTATGCGCGGAAGCTCCTCCACTTTGGCAAACACTATGATGTCGCATTCTGCCAAGCCGATAGCGGCCATAGCGGACTCGCCCGATAAGGGCTCGTCTATGACCGCTTTAACCGGACGGCCCTCAATGCTGTGCATTTCGCCAAACTCTGCGAGATTGAGAAACACGGCATCTCGGTCATCGCGCACCATTTTTCGGAAGTCACCCATCCACTACCACATCGTCCGCCGAAAGGTCGGGCAAATCGGGAGCTCCCGCAGAGTCCGCATCTGCATCGGCACTTACCTCGACTTCAGTAGTCTTGCCCTTTCCTTTTCTGCCAGTCTTCTCCTTGGGCGCGTCGGGCTGCGATTCAGGAGGGGCTTCCACGTACTTCGCGACACCGAGCTTGACCAGTCGTTCCTCGGCCTGCTTATCAAGCGTGATAGGCGCATCCCCGGCTCTTACAGGACGAATATGGTTCCCTTCTCGCATACCGTATACGCCTTTTACGATTTCTACCATGCCGCACCTCCTTAAGCGTTGATGGCGTTGATGGTGATCCAGCTATCCTTATGGTTAGGGATCATCAGAGGCTTGCTCGTCAGGGTCAGAGTGCGCGCATTACCGCGTGCGTCACTGAGGTACTTAGGCACTCTGCGCCCAGTATAGGTGTGGAAGACACCATCGCTCTGCTCGACCTGCGAAACTGCACCATACAGCGTTCTTCCGCAGCCGGGAGCCGTAATGACCGCCTTGCCGTTAGGGATATACGGATGGTCCTTCCCGTCATCGCCGGTATAGGATGCAGAGTACATCAGCACGTCCACCGCATGCCCCTTCGCGACCAGATGTGCGAGCTTGGTCACACCGCTGGGCAGCGTCTGAGGATCGATGCCGCCCACATTCACGTTACGATTATCGAGCAGCTTGAGGATCGTCTCGTTGCGCAGAATTGCATCGCCTACATCGGCGGATACGATGAGATCAGACGAAGGCAGGCCCTTTGCCGCAAGCATTTCACACACCGTATAGATGTCACCGAGGATGTCTGCATTTGCTTCGTCCCAGTCCACCGTGGGCGTATACTGGGCGGGGTTGCTTGCGCCGTCGTAGAACTGGATCTGCATCTTGATCGGCTTTTCCTCGGCGCTCACGATATGGTCCATGATGCATCCGTTCGTGATCAGAGTCTCGGCAGCGGATGCCTCTTCACGGCGTCTGATATAGTCGGTCAGTTCGTCGAAATCCTGCAACATGATTGCCGCCTGTCTCTCAGCGGGCGTGAGCTGAGAAAGCAGAGCCTCGCCGAACCCGCGTTTGTTAAGGTCGTCGATCGTCAGAGTGCGCTCAGGCGCGATGTTGGGCGGCGTAAAGCGTTCCATGTAGGATCCTTCGCGAAACATCGTCACGCCGCCTTTGCGGGGCGATACATACGGAGCGAGGCGCTTGGTGCCGTTTCTGTATTCGACCAAGACGTCAATCGTAGAAAACACGTCCGTCGCGTCGTTCGTAGGGAAATAACGATCGCGCAAGAACGTGGGGGCGGGCAGGATCTGCTGCACCGCCATGAGAAGGGTGTGAGTATCGTAGATGTTCAACATTTCTTTGTTCCTCCCGGTTTTAATATGCTTTTGCGTCAGAGAGCAGGATGCCGACGCTACGAAGGGCCTCTTCATCGTCCGCGGTCAGGTCGTAGTCCTCCGAAACGATCAGTCTGTTCCGGTTGAAGTGCCCGGTGCGATATGCTTCCACGTCGACATCATCAGTACCGATGATGCAGTCATTGGCGAGGATGCAGTTTGCGACAGCCGGAGTGGTTTCCGTCTGACTTTCGCCGTCGTCTTCCACGACCTTCGTGACGTCGGAGCCGAGCACGACCATCTTGCCGTCTGCGTTGCGCGCCAGCACGGTACCGCGCTTGAGCATCGTCTCTGCCGATACCGCAGCCACCGTAACCGCAAATACGGTTGCCACCGGGTACACGTCGTGGATGAGGTTGTCGTATTCCATAGTTCCGATTTTCTCGTTCAGGTTGATCATTATTTACCTCCTTTCATGGCTTTGTACGCCGCGAATGCATTTGCCATCAGTTTGGCAGTTTCGCTCTCCCCTTCATCGGGGTTCCCGCCGTTCGGGACGCTTGCTACGGTCTGAGTACCCGATGCTTCCGCATCCTTCTCCAGACCATTCAGGAACGTCTGCCCGAGCTGGGCATTCCTCCGCATCGCCATGAGCGCAAGCTGCGCTGCATCGCAAGGCTTCTCGCCGTACTTGGCGGCATCGATGAGGCTTTTATCGGCGATCTGCGCTTCGATGCTTTCGATGTCCTGAATGCGCTTGCGTTCTGCCGCTGCTGCCTCGGTGCGGGCGCGCTCCATCGCAGCGCTTTCGATCTGCGCCACGAGCTCAGGATGCTGCACCCTCAGTTCTTGTTCTGTCATTTGGATTACCTCCTGATTTTGATTTTTATTTCCGGCCGTGACAGGTTCGGCATCGGTTTCTTTGATGACGGGGATGTCCCCCGGAATGTTGCGGAATGCACGCACGTCATGTCGAACCCCCGCAACCAGTAGCATATGCTTGTCCGCACTCACGCTGGCAGTCAGTCCGTTGTCGCCGAGCAAGGTGTCGGCAAAACCTTTCTCGACCGCCTGCGCACCAGTCATCCACAGCTCATTTGACATCATGCTTCGAAGGGTATCCTCTTCGATGCCTGTCTTCGCGCTGTAAATCGCGGCAAGCGCCCGTTCCACCGAGTCCACGGATTTAACCGCCTTCTTCAGGTCGGCTAATGTCATCCAGTCGACGAACATCGTCGACACGCCATGGATCATGATGATGCTCCCGGGATACACTTGCACCTCGTCGCCGGCGCAAGCAATCACCGACGCTGCGCTTGCCGCGAGCCCCTCCACAATAACGGTCTTGTGTCCCGACAGACCCTTCAACGCATTGTGGATGGCGATGCCTGTATATACGTCACCGCCGCAGCTGTTCAGCTTAATGACCACCTCGCTCTTACCTCGAACAGCGGCAAGGTCGTCCATAAACCCTTCAGGCGTAATGTACTGTCCTTCGATCACCTCATTCGTCCACCAATCGCGCGGAACACTGTCCAAAACGTCGCCGTACAGCGTAATTTCCGCACTATCAGCATCATCTTTTGTAACCACATTCCAAAACTTACACGCTTTTCCTGCACTCTGCGTTCCGTTTCTCAGCTTGATTCTTTTCATAGTCCGCTCCCTGTTTGTTTTAATTTGTTAAGCAAGCGAGGCAAAAGCGCCGCCGCCAGCCTGTCCAGTTCATCGTTCTCTTCTTCGCCGCTCTTTCCATCGGCTTCCGCCTCATCGTCGGTTGCAGAAGGCTGCGGCTGCTGTGCAGAGGGCGTTGCCTTTCGCCCGGACGCACCCTTGAGCAATTCGTTTTCCTTCTTGAGCTGTTCGGCGTTTACCTCGTAGCTGCCACCGTTTAAGCGCACCGTGGCTTGCTCACGGGTACTGAACCCATTTTCACAGGCAAGCTGCTCTGCCTGAATTTCTTTGACAGGGTCAAGCTGCCCCTGCGAAGGTCCCGTCCATTCCGAACCGAGCCATGCCGCCTTAACACGGGGATCGGAAAAGAAGCCGGGAGCCTGAATGCGTCCACGTGCCACCGCTTCGCACAGCCACACCTCATAGATGGGCTTGCAAAAGTCGTCTATGAACCATTCCCTGCGCATCTTAAAGGCTTTCCACGCCTCCAGCAAGGCCGCACGACTTGCGCTGTAGGAAGCGTTGAACGCTTTCAGCAGAAGGTCCGCAGGGATCTCCAAAGCCGCACCCACTTGCTTGAATACTGCATTCATGAACGCATCGAACCCGCCGGCTGGGCGCTTCGGCTCTGCAAAAGCGACATTCTCGCCCGGTTTCAGCATGTTCACCGTTCCGGGCCCCATCTCATACTCGTTTTCGTCATCGCTCACGGGCGGTACGCCTTCGCCGCCTACCTCGTTATAAGGCATGTCGTTCGGGTCAAGTTCGGTCGTAATAAAGGCAGTAAAAAAGCTCTCCACTACTGCAGCCGTTAGCTCGCTGTCCGTGTAACGACGAGCCTGCAGCAGCGGCTCTATCACTTGTGCAAGATAGGTCACACCTCGGTACTGTTCGGGACGCTCCGGCTCCATGATGTGTAAGATGTTCGGCAGCCCCGTCTCTTTCCCGTAGGCCTCAACGCGCACCCAATTCGTGGGTACTGCCGTCGCCTCGAAAGGATATGTGTTGCGAATGTAATAAGCAACGATAGCGCTGCTGTTCTTGTCCACCTCCACGCCATCGTAGATACTGTTGCCGTTTGCAGCAGTTCCCTGCGTATAAAATGTCGACAGATTGGAACCCAACAGTCCGGCTGGAGTCGAGATCCTATCTGCTTCGACCAGTTGAAAACGCAGCCCATACGGATTCTTATCGGTGACCGGCTCATGCCTTATGACTACGAACACATCCCCGGACAGAAGCTGCGCGCTGAACGCAAGCCCTTGCGCTGAGTAAAAATTACTCACTCCTAAGGCATCACAGTTACGCTTATCAGCTGCCCACAGCTCGAATTCCTCCTCCGTTTTATGCTGCCACTCACGCGCCTGCTCTTCTGTCAACCCGAGCGTAGCCCGATTGATGCGGCTGTTCAACCACAACCCGCTGCCGATTACGTTTGTCCGATTCGTCTTGATCGCCGAGGTCGCCATAGGCGCGCTCATGTACAGCATTCGGGCGCGTTGGCGCAAGGTGTAGTTGTGAGCGTCGATATCTTCCCGCGGCGAACCGCTGCGTGCAGTAAAACCTTTGAGAGACTTCTTCACATAGCTCGCGCCGGCATCACCGTATCCTTTGTTCGACATGGGCGGTGCGCCCGCTCTTCTTACTGGTACTGCTTTATGCTCGTCCACCTCGCACCTCCTTTACCAATCGCGCGGGATCACGCCCACCGCTTTACGCGGTCTTCGTCCGGATTCTTGCGCCTCCAGCGCCGCAAGCTCGGACTCAAGCTCCTTGATTGCTGCGCGAATGGTTGCAAGATCCACGTTATACCGTGCCACATTTCGGCTGCCGATTCCGTAGCTCTGTACGCCGCCGGAAAGGAGATCCCTCTCTTTTTCGCGATAGGCTTGCAAGCGCTCTCGCTTATCCTTTATCTGCTGCTGAATATGCTTCTTATCCATTTGTCCTCCTACCAATCGTCACCGTCCAGATGCCGATTCCGCCGCGTCCGCGTTAATCGAGCCGTCTGACGCCCCTCAGCCTGATACGGCTTATCTCCTTGTCCTTTCAGCCGACGCTCGATTGCGTCGAGGTCTGGGTTGACGAGACGAAACGCCGCATTTGCGTAATTCCTACAGTCAAGAGCTTCGTTCCGCTGATGTCCGGGCAGCTTCTCCCATGTCCAGCGATCCCCTCTGGCCGTATGCGTCAACACCAGCTTCTCCGAAAGCAGCCCCGAAAAGAAGTTGCTGTCGTATCCCTGATCCCCGCGAGGGAAGTGAGCATAGTTTGCCCCCGGCTCTTGCACCTTCAAGCTGGACATGATCTTGCTTTTCCCGGCATCCACGCCGATGGTGTATAAATAGCAAAATATCCGCTTATTGTCTTTCAGCGGCACCTTTGTCGGCACGTTCACGAACGGGATATCTGGCCCGCCTTTGCCTTTTATCGCAAACACACGTTTGTGCATCCTCAGACGGCACGCCGCGTACACCTCTTGCGTATAATGCCCGCCGGAGTCGACACACGTCATGGATACCTTCAGCCCCTTTCCAGATTTGAACTTGTAAACGTGATCGATGACCTCATCCAGCTTAGCCCATACCTCCGGATTATCGGGCTTGCCCATGATGAACCCTTTACGGATGCCCCAAGTTTCATTGTAGTGACCGTGTCCGACGACCTCGTACTCAAGCCGGTTATCCTGTGTATCCACTCCGCATGTCAGAGCCAGCACCCCCTCCGGGAGCTCCGCATCATAGTCCTCGCGGCGCGCCAGCATGCTGTCCTCGTCTTCCAAGTCGCCACGGTCCTCCCACAGCTCACCGAGGAGCGTGTTGTAGACGACCTTCAAAAGTTCGGGATCCTTCCGTGCTTCGAGAAAACGCTGCACGATTGTCGTCCACGGCATCCACGGGCTGGCGAACGCCGTCAACCAAAAAGAACGGATCCCGCGGGAATACGCATCCGGGTTATCTGCAACCCACTTTGCGGGCTGACGTCGCATTACATCCTCGGTCACCATGCAGCCACACGAAGGGCACAGCCAGTGTAGCGAAGTTATCGTATACACCTTTTTGCGGTTTATCACGCTTGTCGTAAACTCAAACTTGATTTGGTCGAAGCGTATTTCATGCCACTCTCCGCACTCAGGGCATTGATGGCACCAGCGCTCCTGTGTACCCCGATAAAACGATGCCTCGATGTTGCTCCTCCCTTTGATCGTGGGCGTCGACGTCTCCACGGACTTCTTATTGTAGAACGTCGCTTGTCTGGCCTTCGCCAACTCCCACGGATCGCCTTCCGTTCCTGCGTTTACTGCCCATCTGTCACGTTCATCGCCAAAAATATAACGCGCCGGGGTAGACGCGAGCGCACTTGCAGAGTTCGACCCTGTGATAGTAAGCATTCCGCCCGGGAAAGACTTTTGTAAGATCGTATTTCCGCTATCCCTCGTCTTTACTTCGGACACCTTCTCCTTCAACCGCTTGCTGTCTCTAATCATGGGGGCTATTCTCAGCCGCGAAAACTTTCGAGCATCCTCCAAAGTGGGGAGGATGAACATCGTGCTTGCAGGATCCTGATCGACCGCATAGGCTATGCAGTTGAGAAGGAACTCCGACTTGCCGACCTGCGATGCCGCAACCATCACGATGTTACTTACCTTCGGATCGTTGAACGCTTCCATCGGTTCTCTCAGATACGGCGTCCGCGCCGTTCGCCACGGTCCTGCTTCCGCAGAGCTTTCCGGGGATAGTTTTCGGTACTTCTCTGCCCATTCCGCGACTGTAAGGTCTTCGGGCGGAGCAAAATTCTTAACGGCGGGGGCGATGGCGGCATTCAGCTTACTCGTCGCCGTCTGTCTCGACCTTTTCAAAATCCTGCCAACCTTGGCGATCGCGCACGCGCTTCTTATACGCTGCGGCATCGTACTTATAATTCGCAAGTTCGTGCAGAATGACGTACACCTCTTGCTTGATGCGTTCCGAGACTTCCGACGGCGTCGAAATAGACGCGAGGTCTATCGCCAACCTGCCCGGCAGGGCGAGTAGCATTCCGCGGATGGTGAAGACAAGATCGGTCGTCATCGCCTCTACATCCTCGCTCCGATGCATCTGCCCCTGCAGTTCATCGCGTTCCAACGCGAGCATCGCCGCCTTTGCCTCTTTAATTTCCGCCTCCGCCTTGATTTTGCGGCTCTCGTTGTCAGTATCCTCTTTGCACGCACCTTTCTGGCTTAGCTTCTCCTGCAGATACGATATGTAGCGACGCACCGTAGGCATCAAGTCATACCCGCGCTTGCGTCCCACCGTTTCGGTCGCCAATACGCCATCCTGCGTCAGCTGCTGTATCCTTCGAACAGTCAGCCCAAACAACACAGCGACCGCCTTCGTCTCTACGAGCGTTTTCTTAGCGGCCGTTCCAGCTACGTCCGCCATGGTCATCCTCCTTTTTGCGTAGCGAAATGCCTGAAAAATTTATTTGTAAAACTACGCGAGTTTTGGGCTCGCCAGCACCGCAGTTAAAAATATCGCTCACAGTACCTACTCGGACAAAAATTCAGCCTCGATTCGACGGGCTGCACGTCTTGGTGACGTTCGACCTTTCCTTTTGGTACTGTAAGCGATACAGCAAACGCCGTGAATGCACAGACGTGCGCTCATGCCGTAGGCTTCCTACTTTCCTGCTTTCATCCGCTCTATATTGTGCTGCAGACGTGTGGTCAGAAGCTCATCGATTCTTCCCTGTATGTCCGTCGCCACTTGCTCGTTCTCTATCATCTGCGGAATGCTTGTCGTGTGTATTACATATACAGGCTTCCTGCTGTCCCCCATCCTTTGGAAGGGCAGGACAACACCCTGCTTTTGAGGGGCAAGGAATACGGGGGTATCATACTTGCCCTTCAGCGTTTTCTTTTGCCCTTTGAAAAAAGTAGCCTTCACGGTATACCGCCTCTTATTCAAAGGGCGCTTTTTAGGCGACATGGAAAAGTGCAGCGGCGTCAGCCGTCTCCCGGAGTAAACGAGTTGCAAGGTATTGACGTGTACGCCCCTGACCTTGATCTCGCCTACGGTTTTTGCACCCGCCTTTGCCGCCTTCCCTGCTGCAGCCACCTCGCTCGACTTGATGTTATAGACGGCGGTCACAGCTTTGGTAATTTGGGCGGGCGCCCTTGACTTGCAGTCGCTTATCGTGCGGTCGATCGCTTTTTGCATGCTCGCATTTTGCGATTCGATCTGCTTCGTCAGCTCCTGAAAATTCGGCACGGACAGTTGCAGATTTACCATACCCGCCTCCTTCGGCACATAAAAAACCGCCTCGGATGCTCTATACCTCCGCGACGGTTTTTAGGCGCCTGTCTTATAATCTTCGACAGTTTACATTATAGCACACCCTTTTACTTTCAATCACTTTCATTTACTTTCATTTACTTACATTTTTTGGGAAATTCCAGATTTTTTTCCGAAATTTACCGTTTCTCCTCCGCCAATTTGGCAAGTGACAACAACGCCCGGCCATGCATGATGAACATTCGGTTCTTATAAGCCTCGGCTTCGTCCTCGAAGCTATCCCTTTTCCCGTAAAGATTTTTGCAAACATCGGACCATTCCGCGGCATAGTAATACCGCAGCCGAATTACAAGCCCCTCCATGGGCTCAAGCCTGTTCACCAAGGGCTCTAATTCCCGCCAATCTGCAGCGACTTCAAGTTCTCTTTCGGATAGCCGCTCTTCCAGTTCGATCTTGCGGATGACCTGACGCTCGATTTTTCCGTTCCCTGTGGTACGACATCCGCTGGGGATTGCGTCAAGCCCCGCTCCGCCCACGGCTCCGTACTTTTCTATGGCAAAATCCAGCTCACGCCTTAAGGCTTCACAGTCCTCCACCATCTTCCTGTGTCTGTTCAGCCGTTGCTTTATTTTTCCTGTATCCATCATGCTGCCTCCCGTTATTCCTGAATAAGTTTTGATACCTCCCTGCGGCTCAGTTCTCTTCCGTCTCTTATACAAATGACATCGTCTTTTCCGGTCACAAGCATGTACCTCTTTACGATGACATCGACGTATTTGGGGTCAAGCTCCATCGTATAGCACACCCTGTCTGCCTGCTCGCAGGCTATCAAGGTGGATCCGCTTCCTCCGAACGGGTCGAAAACGATCTCTCCGCGCCGGCTACTGTTCTTTATCAATCTAAGCAACAACGGGACGGGCTTCATCGTGGGATGCATCGAATTTCTGATAGGCTTGTTTTCCCGGATTACAGTGGTAGGCTCGTCCCCGCTGCGCTGTTTTTCCAAAAGCTCTATCAGTTCCTGCTTCTTCAGCTTCGCATAGTCAACTGCTTCTTCCTCGACCACGGTAGCTTGCGTTCTATCCTTCACAAAATAATGCGCCCCTTCTTTCCAGCCATACAAACACGGCTCATGCTGCCACTGGTAATCCTGCCTGCCTATAACAAACGCATTTTTCACCCATATGATACACTGCCGAACGTGCAGTTCGGCGGCCTCGCACGTTTTTCGGAATATCAGCCCATTCCCGTCCGAGTGGAATATGTAGAACGCCCCGCCCGGCTTCAGATGCTCCTTCGCGTTCTCAAAAGCCTCTCGCAACAGCTTTTCAAAGGCGCTTTCGCTCAGATTATCATTCGCGATCTTGAGTTTTTCGCCCGTCCCGCCCTCATAATCGACATTGTACGGCGGGTCTGTCAACAGGAGGTCATACCCCCCCATGCCACATTTTGTCCACATCCTCGCGGCTCGTGCTATCGCCGCAAAACACCTTGTGCCGACCGCCCAGCACCCACATATCGCCCAATCGCGACACCGTTTCGGGCGGCGGCGTTATCTCGTCGTCCGGGTCTGCCAGCCCGTCTATTGCATTGCTCAATGCATCTGCGATCTCGCTGTATTCGGAAAAAGTATACCCCGTCATATCGATCGAAGTATCAGAAGATACGATTTCCTCGAAGATCTCCGCCAGCTTCTGCATGTCCGGGTCTGCAAGTTCCGCGATCCTGTTATCGGCCACAAGGTCTGCAAGTTCTTCTGCATCCGATGCATAATTCTGGTAATCCACCGGTACTTCCGTCAATCCCTCCATCTGCGCCGCCGCAAGTCTGCCATGCCCGCGAACGATCAGTCCCGATCTGGTGCTGACGGTTATGGGGTTTCGCCACCCGGCGCCTCGGATGATCGCACCCAGCCGTTTCAGCTGTTCTTCGGGGTGAGTGTTTGGGTTCTTCGGGTTCGGCCGCATCTCGCTTACAGGCACCACGGCATCATGCGCACAGTACACGGGGATCCCGTCCGCATAGCCCTTGACTTCGTTTTTGTTCTTCATGCTTCTGTCTCCTTTTTTTATTCCGCCTTTCGGGTTTTGATCCTTGCTTTTACCGCTGCTATCAGCTCATCCTGATTCAACGTCTTTCCCTTCAATCCACGCATGACTGATACATCCTGCGTTCCTTCCATCAACAGATGCGTGATCACGACCGTCCGCTTCTGCCCCTGCCGATACAGTCTCGCATTGGCCTGCTGATACCATTCAAGGTTATTCGGCAGCCCGAACCACACCACCATGCTTCCGCCCGCCTGCAAGTTCAAGCCATGCCCCACACTCGCCGGGTGTGCAAACAGAAGCCGTACCTCGCCTCGGTTCCACGCCTCTATATCCTTCCGGCTTCGTATGACTGCCGGATCGTATTTTGCAAACCGCGCCATAAGTCGTTCGAAGTCATGCTGGAAGCTGTAAAACACCACTAAGGGCTGCCCGTAGTCCTCTACTATCTCTTCAAGCGCATCGAGTTTTGCTTCATGGATCTGCACCCATTTGCGCTGCCAACCGGTAACGACCCCATCCTCATCAGCTTCGGGCTCCTCGTAATACACGGCGCCGTTTGCCATCTGCAGGAGTTTGTTCGTAACCGCGGCTTTGTTCCCTGCCACTACGTCGCCGCTCTCAAGTTCAAGGATGCACTCCTCTTCCATCCGCTCGTACTGTTCCTTCGCCTCCGGCGGCATCCTCAGCTTCACGACGTTATCGATCCGCTCAGGCATCTTCAAGTAATCCGCCGCCGTCAGGCTTATCATCATATCCGACAGTTTTGCAAAGATCGCTTCCTTCGCCCCCTCGCGCGGCAGCCATTCATAGATGATGTTCCCGTTCCTGCGCCCGGGTGTAAAATACCGATTTCGGTACTCGGTCAAAGTCTTGCCAAGCCTCTCGCCGCCGTCAAGGAGATACGTCTGCGACCAGAGATCCATCTCCCCATTCGGATCTGGCGTTCCTGTCAGAAGAATTACGCGGTCGGTGATGGGCGTTGCTTTCTTTAACGCTTTGAACCGCTGACTGGAATTGCTTTTGAAACTCGACGACTCATCCACTACCACCATATCGAATGGCCACGGTTTTTTCCGTTTGATATAATATTCGATAAGCCATTTCACATTTTCACGGTTAATGACGTAAACGTCGGCCGTCGCAGTCAATCCGGCGATTCGCTGTTTCTCCGTCCCAAGAATTTTCGACAGTCGTAGCTTCCGCAAATGATCCCATTTGTCTCGTTCGTCTTCCCATGTCACGTCTGCCACATAAAGCGGCGCGATAACCAGTGCTTTACTTATCTCGAAACTGTCATACATCAGTTTCTCTATTGCTGTTAAGGTACAAACGGTTTTGTCAACCAAGGCCCATATCTAACACTGCGAACAACTTTTTATCTTCCACCATTCGGTCAATTGCGTACCGTTGGTATTCGTGCGGTATGAACCTCATTCTGCATCACCTCCTTTTCTCGGATTGAAGTAGTCACCGTGCTGGGTGTGCCATTTGGTGTGTTCTGCGTTCGATGAAAAGACCATCAAATTTTCCGGACGATTATCTTGCTTGTTCCCGTTTATGTGATGCACTACCTCGCCTTTGTGAAGCGGACGTCCCAGCATTCGCTCAGCCACCACTCTATGTTCTGGCCTGCCACGAAAAAGTGGGTATGTCTGGCAGGTGGGATAATTCTTCTTTTGAGAAACACGGCATTTTTCGGAATTGATTTCATGCCGCAGCGGATCGCTATGCAATTCGGCGAAAAACCGCGACCCTTTTTCGGCATTATAGATCAGCGAACACTCGGTGCTGCAGCATTTGGTGAAACCCGCTTTGATGCGGCTTTGCGATCTATAGAACTCTTTTCCGCAAATCACGCATTTGAAAATTCCGCCGTTTTTAGGTGGCATCGTTTTTACCTCCTTTCGCTCTGACTTCCTCGATAAATTCTTCGACAGCCTCACCGGTGTTTATGACTCGCACGTCAAAACCCATCAGCCGAAGCTCTTTGTGCCGGTAACGTTGTATGTGCGACAGCCTGCCTCCCTTGGGTCGCTTGGTTTCCACGAATATCGCCTTCCCGCCCGGGATGCATACCAGCCTGTCGGGCATTCCTGCATCAACGGCCGCCGATAGCTTGTACGCTTTACCGCCTATTTTCTTTACTTCTTCTTGGAGCCGTTGCTCCACTGATTTTTCTCGCATATTCCTTCCTCGCGTAACATTGTAAACATTTTTTCCTATATACTATTTCTATACAGGCGTATTAGGCGTATACAAAATGCCTAATTGCCACTTCAGAAGAGTCTATTAAGAAAAAAATGTTACGAATGTTACGTTCTGCCTTTTTAGCCCTATTTTTGCCGTTTTATATATAAATACTATAGTATTTATATATAATTTTTCCGCCGTGGGCGTAACATTCTGCGTAACATTCTCCCGAAAAACGTAACATTCTCCCCTTTTTCGGCCTTGAGAATGTTACGCCCCTCGTCCGAGAATGTTACGCTTTCGGCGCTTTTTCGCGTTTTTCGCCGCGAAAATCCAAAGAAAGTTACGCTTTCAACCCTCTTCCGAGGCATCTTTTCGGGGTATTCCAAGTGCTTTCGCATACCTTATCTCCCTCGCCATTCCTTCACTTATGCCGTACTTTGCGCCCACTATAACGGCGTCGCAAGTTTCCAAAAATGCGAGCCCAGCGCGCATGCCCGCTTCGCGCTGTTCGGCATCGGCGTCGTCCAGAACGCCCGGCAAATACAGATGCGGCGCAAACGGCGCCCAGCCGCGGTTTACCGCCTGCTTGACGAGTTCCTTAGCGTAGTCCACGTTCCGCTTCCTGCCCTCGTCATCCGCCGCCCTGAAGGGCGAGCATATGTAAACGCGGATCATGCCGAAGGCCCCCATTTCCGCCCTCCGCAGGCCATGTACTTGTCCGTAGGCTCGTCCCATTCGGTAAGCACGACCTCTTCTTCTGCTTCGCAGAAGAAGTCGCCTTCGCAGATGTAGAGGCAGTTTCCGCAACTCTGGCAGCTCTTTTCCGAACTGCAGGCAAAGCCCTTATTTTTCGTCTTGCGCATGGGATTCGCCTCCTTCCAGCCTGGAGATCTCGCGGTCTATGTACCACCGCGCTTTCTTGAGGTCTTCCACCTCTTTGGCAGGATCTTTTTTGCCCGCACGGGAGATATACTTGACCGCATTGCCGCGGTGAAAGTTCAGCCCTTTGTCTTCTATGAAGGCGATGACCTCTATCTTCCCGTCCGTGTAATGCGCGGGATGGTTTACAGCATCATTCTTCATTTCAGTCCTCCTTTTTTGCTTGTCCTTTTTTGACGTACCCTCTTTGCACGCCATACGGCCCGAACCGCATGACGGCATCGCTCTTTTCCCACCCTAACTTTTCGAGGATGCTGCTGATCTGGCGGGTCTCGCTTTTCAGCAGCCTTGCCTCACTTTGCTGCAGGCACTCCGTCCAGACCTCCATGGCGCACACCTTCGTGCGCAGACTGCCGACCGGGGTATCGCTTTCCGCGTCGTCCGCTGCGCTCTTGAAAGCCTCCATGCTCTGATAGTATTGCTGGCGCTCGAACAGCGTGCGCTTCGCCCAGTCGTCCGGGATGGGGGTGTTCAGGTACTGCTCGACGATGCCGAGTCGCGGATCGTCACTCGTGTGCTTCTCCTGTTCAAACTGCGCGGCGGCGGCTTCCTCTTCTGTAAGTTCCATGATGTTTTCACCGGCGCGGTACAGCTCTAACGCCTCAGCCCAGATCTGATGCACCTCTTCGCTTGTCAGACCGTTCTTTCCCCACACCGTTTTTGTCCTTCGCTCGGCATCCGTATCGACGACCCAGAAGCGCCTGTTCCCAGTGTCGTCTTCGAGGAACGTGGATTCGTTCGTAGTGCCTATGAAGATGCTGTGCCGGCGGTTCACGGTGATGTTACGCGCATACGCCTTTCGGTAGGTATCCTCGGTCTTGCTTATGTAGTTTTTGATGGCGTCGCGATCGCTTTTCTTTAACGCTGCGAGCTCGCCCATCTCCACGATCCACGCGCCGTCGAGCGCCTCGTAGCTCTCTTTTCCGCGGATCTCTATGATGGAGTTGCTGAACCAGTCCGCTGCGAGCCGCTGGATGAGAAGCGTCTTGCCTATGCCCTGTTTGCCCACTATGGTGAGCATGTGGTCGAACTTACAGCCGGGGTCGTACACACGCGCCACCGCGGCTATCAGCGTCTTGCGCGTCACCGCTCGCACGTAGGCGCTGTCCTCGGCACCGAGATAGTCTATCAGCAGGGTCTCCACTCTGGGCTTCCCGTCCCACATCTCTTGTTCGATGAATTCCTTCACTGGGTGATAGGCGCGTTCTTCAAATACAAGCGACAGCGCGTCCAGCAGCTTGCTCTTCGCCTCTATGCCGTACACGGCTTCCATGTATTCGCGCAGCCCCGCATCGTCTACGTCCGTCCACAGCGTGCCGTCTCTCGGCCACGGAAGCGCCCCCAGCACCGTGTTCCTGTCTCGGAATAAGTCGCGCCCGCGTATCGCCTGCAGGTTCGGGTCTTTCTGAAGGATGAGCTTCAGGTTCCCTATGGTCGGCTCATAGCTCCCCGACTTGTTCGTCTTGAGCTTCTTCATCCACTCGGTGTCATCGGCTTCCATGAAGCCGCTGCCGAACTCCGCTTTCGCTCGCTGAAGACGTTCCTCACCGATCGTCAGCCGTACGTTCTCGTCCGTTCCGACCAGTTCCATCATCATCTTCCAGCTCGGCAGCTTGTTGACGGGAGTACCCTCCTTCGCATCGATGTCGGCATCACCGAACTTGTGGATCCTCACGAGATCGAAGGCGTTGCACAGTTGCCCGCCTGTCGGGTCCGTCGCATGATTGCTATAGGCGAATTTGTCCTCGTAAATGACAAGCCCCGCTGCCGTGCTTCCGCGGGTGTATGTGTATCTGTTCGGCGTTCGGCATTCCGTGTATTCTCCGGGGAGGAAGGTAGCGATTGCATCTTGGATGCTGTACGTTCTGCAGAATGCACCTATGAGACCCGTCTTTGCGAGCGGGTCGCCTTGCTTTTCTGCTTCCTTCTTCCGAAGCCCTTTGCTCCTACTCGATTCGGGCCAATTGGACACATCCCTCCAGTCCGTATATTTCGACAGCACTTTGTCTGGATCAAGGATGGGTGCGTCCACGAACCTGAAGAAGAACTCGGCGTCTTTCGATGTGCTCGGCCAGTACATCAGCCGTGCCGGCTGATATGTTGTGTCGTCGAAGTAATCGATGCCCAGTTCGCTGGCGATGTATCTCGCGATCGCCTCGTACTCTTCGGGGGAGACTGCCCGCGCCATAGGTATGACAAATCTCAGCCGAGGCTGTTCCGGTGTATGCTTATGGGTTGAATAAGCGGCGATGGCATAGGTAGTCAAAAGCTCCACATCATCCCAAAAGCCGACGGGGGCAAAGTCCGCATCCAAGGTGATAAGACTGCGCGATTGAACGTATCCGTTTACCCGCCTGCCTTCCCGCAGCACTCCGCCTACGAACCCGCCTATGTCCTTTATCTGCGACTGTTCGTCTTTTCTCATGTTGCGGTATTCTGCGGCTGTTTCGTGCGTCCTGACCGTTTCGGAGATGCGGGATAGCAACGCTGCCCATGTTACTGTTTTATTTTTCCACTTCTTCTCATAGCGGTTGCGCCCTACTGCGATACGCAGTTCGAGCCTCGCGCCATGCTTCAATGCGAACTCAGACATTGCTTCGCCTCCGTCAGTCTTTCTTGTAATACTCTGTGAGATACCCGTCCGCCTTCAGCGGCAGCCCTTCCCTCCAGTCCACGTCCGTAAGCCTCATGATTTCGCGTATTTCGGCCATATCGCTCTCCGCGCTCTCTTGGTCGACCTCTATGATCACTTCGTCATGAACATGGAAGCGTATTCCGTAGCCGGCGCGATCGAGCCTTAGCATAGCTGCACCGAGGCAGTCGCGCGCCACGGCCTGTGTTATGTTCTCCGTGATCTTGCCGCCGTAGGTATCCACTTCTTCCCATTTTTGCGTCTGCTGGTTCTGCCCCATGTACTTGATGCTGGTGCGCATCGCGACGCGCTCAAGCCTTGCGCCGTAATACGCTATGGCACGCCCCGACGGGAGGCGCACATAGAGCGATCCCCCGATCTGCTTGAACACTATCCCCAGCCTGACCGGGATACTGACTCCGGGGTGCGATATCGCCTTCTTTGCAGCCGCTTCAAACGTTTGCCACAGTCCTACGATTTTGGGGTTGCTACGTCTCCACACATCTACGATATCCTGCATTTCGCCTTCCGTGAGCCCCATATCTTCGCCACCCATTTTCTTCATGGCGCCCACCGAGCCCTGATAGCCGAGCGCAAGCTCAGCTACCTTGCCTTTCTTCCTGAGCGGGCTGTCCTTGGTGATTTGTTCTATGGGGACATGGAACATCTGACTTGCAGATGCTTCGTAGATCTTGCCGTGTGTATTGAACACGTGGAGCCGCCATTCCTCGCCCGCCAGCCACGCTATTACGCGGGCTTCGATCGCCGAATAATCAGCTACAGCGAAGGTATGCCCTTTCCGAGCGATGAAACTCGTCCTGATGAGCTGGCTGAACACGTCCATGGGGGATTCGTAGAGCAATTCCAAAAGCTCAAAGTCCCCGGCTTTCACGATCCTGTGGGCTAAGTCCAGATCCCTGAGCTTATTCTGCGGGAGGTTCTGCAGTTGGACGATCCTCCCCGCCCAGCGTCCGGTGCGATTCGCGCCGTAAAACTGGAGCATGCCGCGGATGCGCCCGTCGCTGCACTTTGCGCGAGCCATGGCATCATACTTTGCCACGCTCGTCTTCCCTAACTCCTGCCTGATCTGCAGGAATTCCACCACGTCCGGCTCTCGGCCGCTGTATTGCTTTATCAACGCCTTGACCGCCTCTTTATCGAGGCTGTCCGGGTCGATGCCTTTGGTCTTGAGCCATTTCCTGATCTGCTGAAAGCTGGACGGGTTTTCCATCCCGCTGAGCTCCTTTGCTTTGGTCTTCAGCGCACTTTCACGCTTTGCCGAGTATTCCAGTATGTTGTCGACGAGTTCTTCGTCGATAAGCACGCCTGTCTCGTTTATCTTTTGGTCGAGCGCCCACAGCTCCTTTTCTGCCTGAGTCGTCTGCGGCGCTTTCTCCATGGCGTGGTAAATGACGCGCTCGGTCACGACGTCTTGGCGGTTGTATTCCTTATACAGCGCCCATTTCCCCGGCTCGTGCGATGGTAAGTTCCGCCGCCTTCCGCCGTTCGTTTTTGTAGGGGCGCACGGCTTCGCGAAATACTGCACCAGCCGCTTCCCGATCGCCATCTTCTTTTCGTCTTCTTTCAAACCGAGAGCCTCACCTACATCCGCGAGGCTTCTGGGTAATCCGAGGGTAGAGGCTCTGATTGCCGTGCAATCCCATTGCATGGGATCCATATAGACCCCGAGCCATTTGGTCAGGCACGTTCTTTCGAAGTTCGCGTTATGCGCGATCTTACGCACATGCGGATCCGCCATGTCGGCGAGAACCTGCTTGGGCAGGCTCTCACCGCTGGCAAAATCCACCACCTCTACCGGGTCGTCGCCATAGGCGTATCCGAACAGCATGACCTCAAAGGACGGGTCGTCCACGTAGCGGTAAACGCCGCACGTTTTGAGGTCTGCTTCGGAATACGTCTCTATATCGACGAACAGCAGCTTAGTCGAGGAAGTCGTCATCGTCCCCGAACTCATCCCCGAAGCCGTCACCGAAGTCATCTTCTGCAGAGCCTCTGCCGCCCAAAGGCTCACCGTCCTTCAGTTTTTGCACGTGGTTGAGCCCCGCGGCGACACCTTTGTTTCCGCTCGCGTCGAAGGGATAGAAGTTGATCGAAACCCTGCCGTAGCACCCGGAGTACACCTCGCTCGCGTCCAGAATGGGATTGACCTGCTTGTCGACGATCCCGGGCTGCTGCTTACTGGTGCAGTTGATGAAGTAGCTGTCCTTGTACGCCTCGTCTTCGGGGCGATCCTCATCGCCGTCGCGCAGAGGGAGCTTGAGCTTTGCGGGGAGCTTGCCGCCCCATTTCCCGGATTTACCGAGCTCCTTGGCCGCTTCGATAGCGGATTTGACTGCTTTCAGCGTCTTCGTGTCGGTCTTCGGGATGATGATGCTGATACTGTACTTCTCGTCGCTGTTCTCGTCGATCGCCGTCGGCTCAAAGATATGTACGTAAGAAAAGCGCACCAGCCCTGTCACTACCTTCGTGTTAGATTCGTTTGCCATAGTTTGTCTCCTTTTTCTTAATAAATTTTCTCGCGCAATTTTCGCTGTGCGTCACGATTTCCAGATTCCTCTGGCGGTTGTCCTTTTTGTTCCGGTTCAGGTGATCGATGGATAGTTTCAGTTCCCGCAGGGTACCGTTATTGGGCGGTATCAAGTTCCCGTTGCGGTCTCCGAAGATCTCGACCACTTTGATATGGGTAAATGGTTGCACGCGCTTCCCGTCCACACGGATCGAGATGCGATAGTAGCCCGAGGAGTTTGGCTCCTGAGCCATGATCCTGTTTGTTCTCGCCGAATACCACCTCCCTTTATTGCTGATGTAGTAGCCGTCATACGCTTCTGCCCAGACCTCGTGAGGAAGCCTTCGCACTTTGATGGGGGATTTCATGGCCACCCCCCCCTCAATCCCAAGGCAGCCCCTCGGCAAAGTCATCGGCGGCGGATCCCCTGTACGGTTCGCGCGGATCGTCCTCGGGTACGAGCGCCGGCGCTCCTTTGGGTTTTTCGATGAAGGCGCCTACCAGCTTGGTGAAGTTTTTCTTGCCGACCAACGCCTCCAGCTTGGACAGGCTTTGCACCTTCCTCTCGTACAGCAGCTCTTCGTTGTATCCAGCGGCGATAAGGGCTTTGACGGCTCCATCTTCGTCCGAGAACTTGCGCCGCGTCCGGCCTTCGACCACTTTGTAGCCCTTATACTCTTCGCCTGCGAGAGCCTGTTTCAGCGCGTATTCCTGCACCCGTCCTGCCCAGTCGATGATCTCATCGAGCAGCGGTAGGAGCTGTTCGATCTCTTCCGTCGAGAGGAGATCGGGATCGCGCAGCATAGTCTTGTCGATCATTTCCGCGGCTCCTCCTTCTTTCCGTACAGCGCCAGCATTGCCTGCTCGCGCGTGGACAGGGTAAGCCCCAGCTGCTTCTTTGCGTAGATCCCTTTCAACCGTTCATCACGAGTCATTGCGGAGCTCGTGGTCGCCATAGTGTTGTCGTTCATTTTGTTCCTCCTAAGATTTCGGTGATTCTTCCGAGCAGATAGCCTGCTCTTGCGCGACATACCGCTTTGGCTTTGCAGAATTTGCATTGTGCGCCGGTCGCGTATTCGCGCGTCAGTTTCGCTGCCTTTTCGGCTTTGGGCTTCAGCTCTGTCTCCGCCCAGTGTAAAAGGTCTTTAACGGGCATTGTTTCATCGCTGATGTTGTTGATGCGGGGCTGGACGATGTGCATCGTGACGGTATCGAGGTTGTCGTAGATGCATTCCATCTCCTGCAGAAACCCGAGCGCATAAGCGCGGATCTGCGAGTTGTCTACGGCGCTGACGGGTACGCCTTTGCCGTATTTTAAGTCGACGATGTGCAGATGCGTTCCGCCTACGGCGCAGAAGTCTGCCGTTCCGAAGCCGTCCGGCACCCACCTGTCGAAGCATACTCGTTGCTCGATGTATGCCCGCACCGTATGCCCCTGTAGCTTCATCGTGTCTATGATTTTACCGCAGTAGTCATCGTAGCGTCCCACAAACGCCCACATCTCCTCGCCGGCTTCCGCCTCGGCTTCTTGTGCGCGGGCTTGCGCTTTCGCGTCCTGTGGGCTGATTCTCGCCCTCAGGCGGGCTTCCGCGATCGAGTGCGCCTTTGTCCCTTCGTCGGCGTAGATGCTGCCTACGTCTTCGAAGTAGCTCTCCAGCACTACGCTGCCCGGGCACTCCATCCACCGCTTGGATCCGCTTGCGCTTAGTTTTGCGTGATCGGTCGGCATCAGAGCAGCTTCCTCAGCTTTTCAGCGAATTCGTCAAGCACATTTTCGGGCAGCCCCGAAATATTCTTTGCCTTGTACTCGGTGAGCAGGTTCCTGACCGTGGCAGCGTCGTGCTTGACCTTCACATCCGCCGCCAGAGCCCGCACGTCTTCGATCGTCGTCTTAGGCTTGCCGCTCTTAACAGCGGGCGCAGAGACGGTCTCAACGGCTTCAGGCGCCTGCACAGTGGGTGTGGGTTTAGGAGCTTCCGATTCCGCCGTCAAAGTCTCTTTGGTTTGGCTCTCTGCATCGGGCTTGGCGCAGACCACCGTGGTGTGCATCAGCTTCAGTTCGTCCAGCATGCGGCTCAGTAAAGTCGCAGCCTTCTCGTCGAGTTTGATTGTTACGTTGATTTCCATTGTCATTCTCCTTTTTGTTTTGGTTTTGTCTTGATTTTAAGATCGAATGCCGCGCCTCTCCCTGCGACCGCATCTGCTATCGCCCCAACCAGCCCTCCGTTTGGCTCGCCCACGGTGATGTGGATGTCTGCCGTATCCGTTCTGTTGATGGCGTTGATGAAGTCAGCCAGCTCTTGTATAGTGAAATTCTCCATTGTCACTCTCCTTTTTGTTCGTATTTGCTTTCTGACAGCTTGTAGGCTTCCAGCACGTTCGCCCCATCGTTTGGCCCTTCGATCTCCGACTGTCGCAGGGCGCAGTCTAAGAGGATGTTCGCGATCCGCGCTACGGGGATCCCCGTGCGCAGGCTGATGTAGGTCACCGTGTCATAGATGGTCGCATCGATGCGGATGACGCGGCTGTCTTCTTTCGCAGACTTCTTTTGTAAGGCTTTGAACTTCAGTGTTTCCATAGGTGTCTCCTTTCTTTAATCCCTTTGTTCTGAATACTGGCAGTCCGGGCATACCCAGACGCCGCTGTCCTCGTCGAGTTCCATAACTCCGTCGCAGTTCGGACAAGTCATCGCATGTTCACCTCCTTTCGGCTTCGGGTCGAAAAGTAGCGCGAACAGCTCGTCGAGCCACCTCCCTACTTCCGCCGGTAATTCTTTGTCTTCCATTCGGTTGAATGCACCTCCATAATGGTGCTTTAAGCACCTTTTGATTGTAAAAAAAATATAGCTACTCTTTTACCGTGATCAGCGACAACGGATCGGCGTTGTAAATCTTTGCGATTTTCGTTGCCGTTTCAAGCGTGATAGGCGATACCCCTTGCAAGTAATTGTTTACTGTGGTGCGCGTCACGCCGAGCTTCTCGGCAAGATCCTGCTGGGTATCGCCATGCTCCGCCATCAGCCCTCTTATTCTTGCGGTATTTACCTGCACTGTTCTACCTCCTTTACCGCTTTCGCAGTTTATTTCGTTCTCTCTTCGAACTCCTGCACCGCCGTCTGGATGTCGCGGCAATACGTTCCGTGGCACCAGCTTCCGTCCCGCTCTATAGGGCCGCTTGCGACCACGAACGGGTAGGCTTCGACTTCAAGTCTCGCGACCAGTATCGTGTCTCTCTTCTCTGCGAGAAGGGCGCATCGTCCGCATCCTCGATTGGTGAATTCTTTCATTCGCTTCCTCCTTTGGTTCTTACTGCGATACCCTTCACCTTTGACAGCACCGCCTCCAGCATGGGTATCACTATGGTGTTGCCTGCCTGCTTGTACAGCTGCGAACTTGCCTTGCTTTTTCCGCCGTAATGCGTCCTTTCGAGCGCGGTCTTCGCGGCTTCGTATTGCTCGTCCGTAAAACCGAAGAGCCGCCAGCATTCCTTGGGTGTCAGTTTACGGACTACACACCGCTTGCCGTTCAAGACGATCACGCCGGCATCGTCGCAGCCCGCCCTGATCGAACGGCTCTTGTCCGGGAGCGGTCCGCGCTGGAAGGCGCTTGACGCTCTCGTGTAGATCCCTGCAGTCTCGATCACGACGTTGTCCTTCTGGACCGTGGTGATCGTGTTTGTGCATTCATCTTTGCGAAGTTCCAGCCTTTGTTCTGTAGGCGCTCCCGCCGTTCTGTCGCTTGGGTTCTCAGGGTTTCTACCTCTGAGCGCCCCTACCACTACCACCTGCCCTTCGCCTTGGGCGAGTATGGTGTGCGCCACTCCTTTGCCTACCCTGCCGCGGCGCGTTTTGCTGGCCGGGTAGCTGATGTCTATGCTGTCGCCCTCATAGGCTTCCGCATAGCCTTTTTTCGTTGCCTCCCGCACAACCACCTTGACTTCGTGGTTACCGCCGCCCGTTGTAGGTATTGTAGGGCACACGCCCTCTTCGTCATAGACTCTGCGGCTGATGTCGTGCATCTTATCCCGTTTATCGCCCGTCAACATGCCGACCGGCTTGAGCTGTTTCTCGTCCTCTTTCATTCTTCGTCGACCTCCTGCGCTATAATGTCCCATCGGTGCTTTTCGTCTCGGCTTCCGCGTCCGCCCACTCTGATAGTGCGACACACGTCGGTTCCTTGAACTCCCTCGCTGTTAGAGTACGGCTCACCCCCCCCCCGTCAAAATTGACCGGTTTCTATGGGTGAAGCCGCTATTCAGCTTGGACTTTATGGCAGCAGCACTTATGTAGTATTTCGGGTCGACCTCAGATTCGAGGAGGTCTTTCAGTTTTAATTCGAGCGGCACAGGCGCTGGGAAGTCATAGCCTTCGTCATCGTCCAGAATGGATACCGCGATCACCCTTTCACGGTTCTGCGGGATCCCGTAATCGGTGGCGTTGAGCACCTTCCAGTAGGTCGTGTATCCCAGTTCGGCGAGGCGCTTTACCCAGTCGTCAAAGTACGGCTTGAACCGCTTTTGAACGAGCGCTTTGACATTCTCCATGAGAAGGTACTTTGGTAAGTACCCCCCCCCATCTGAGGTATACGCCTTCAACAGTCGGAGCACTTCCCACAGTAGGCTGCTTCTCGTTCCGCTTCCTTCTGCCAGCCCTTGCCTTTTTCCAGCGGTGCTGATGTCCGTACACGGGAAGCTGTAGGTCAGAAGGTCGCAATTCGGGAGCCGTTCCACTTTCCTGATGTCGGTCGGCTTGTAGTTCGTGCCGTGGATCGCGTTATAGCTTGTGATGCAGTACGGGTCGATCTCTACGATCCCGACCAACTCCCACTCTATGCCCATGCGCTCGAGCGCGGCCGCCTGTGCGCCGATCCCCGCGAAAAGCTCAATCACCCGCAGCTTCATCGGTCAGTACCTCTTGCAGTTTTTCGAGCAGCATCTGGCGCCCGTTCCATATGAGCCGTTCCCAAGGATAGCACGGATCCCCGAAGTGTCCATATTTTGCTGTAGGTGCGTATCTCGTCGTCTTAAGCCCTAAGGTCTTGATGATCCCCTTCGGCGTTAAGTTGAATGCTCTTTTTACCATGGCGGCGAGGTATGCGTCGGTGGCGTATTCTCCCGTTCCGAACGTTTCTACGTTCACCATCGTGGGCTTTGACCGTCCTATCGCGTAGGCGATGGACACCTCGCATTTTTGCGCGAGTCCCGCCGCCACGATGTTCTTTGCTATGTACCGCGCCATATACGCGCCGGAGCGGTCTACCTTAGATGGATCCTTGCCGCTGAACGCTCCGCCGCCGTGCCGTGCTAATCCGCCATAGCTGTCCACCATGAGCTTGCGCCCTGTAAGCCCTGTGTCTGCCTCGAACCCTCCCTTTACGAACCGTCCGCTCGGGTTGATGATCAGTTCGGTCTTTCCGAGATTGACAGTAGGCAGAGCCGGCAGTATCACGCGCTTTATGACTATCTCTCGCACGGCGTCTTCTGTCATCGTCTCAGGATGCTGCACCGACACCAAGATGGACGCCACATGGCTGAGCCTTCCGTTGTTTTCGTAGGCTACCGTCACCTGCGCTTTCGCATCAGGGCCGAGTTCGAAGCCGCTTTTCCTGTCATCGCGCAGTGTCATGATCCTATTTGTCAGCCTGTGCGCAAGATCAGCGGCAAGAGGCAGCATGGATAACGTCTCATCGGTCGCGTACCCGTATACTATCCCTTGATCCCCTGCGCCTTGGTCATGCGCTTCGCTTTCATCGACTGCCTGCTTAATGTCCGGGCTCTGTGTGAAAATATCTTCGAGATAGCTGTCCGGCGGCGCGTAGCCCGCGTCCCTGATCGCCTTCTCCGCCACACCCTGATAGTCCACCTTCGCTTTCGTCGTTATTTCGCCCGCGACCATCAGCACTTCGTGGGAGAGCATCACCTCGCAGGCTACTCTGCTTTCCGGGTCCTGTCTCATGCATTCGTCGAGGATTGTATCCGCGATATAGTCGGCGAGTTTATCGGGATGCCCGACTGTTACGCTTTCTGCTGTTTCATACTTCATGCGATCTCCCCCTGTCCTGTAGTATTGTTTCGACCTTCTGCATTCGGCTTGATATAAAAGCCTGTTTTTCTTCGTATTCCTTTTTGAGCGTATCCGCTTCTTGTTCGAGCTGACGTTTGTATGCTTCGAGCGCGGATAGGATCACTTCCTCGTCTGCGTTCACACATACGCCATCCTCCGGTGCAATCTCGGTTTGGGGGGGGGACTTACGGGCCCCGCTTGGATCTTCCGTCGTTGCTACATTTGGCGTCTTTCCTGTTCTGGGCGCTCTGGGGAGCTCTCTCCAGCTGATGCCGCCCGCCACAAGCGTGGAGCGGATCTCTTCCACCGAGCAGTCGTTCAACTCTGCCAGTATGGTCACCTGCTTACGCCTGTCCTTTGCTTCTCGGAAACTTCTTACTATTTCGTCTGTGGTCATTTCCATGGCTCACCTCCTCACAAGTATTTTCGCAGGAAGTCTTCGGGTGCCATTGATTCGTAATCGTCCATGGCGTCGGTATCCTCGTCTACCATACAGATTTTCGATACAGACACCTCATAGGCGACCAGCGTGTGCTCCGACCCGTCTTTCTTCTTTTTGACGTATTCGCGGCTCTGGACGCGCCCGGAGCAGATGACCGAGCTGCCGATGCCGAACCCGCTCACGAATTTTGCGTTCCTCCCCCACGCGATGCAGGGGATGTAATCGGATTTTCCGTAGGCACGATTCACCGCGATCATCATGTCTGCGATCTCTCGATTGAGCGGGGTCACACGGTATGAGGGCTTCTTGCACAGATACCCCTTCAGCAGGATGGTGTTGCCGGGTACGTCTTCTGGCAGTTCGTCCAGCAGCTTAAGGACAAAAATGGAAAGCAGCAGCTTCGATGCGCCGTCCACTATTTTGTTACAGCTGCGGAACTGCCCGCTGATGCAGATCTCCCGTCCGACCGCGATGGCATCCGTCATCAGTCGTTCGGAGATCGTAACCGGCAGCTTGTCCACTGCTCCCGATGTCCGCTTAACGTCGATCGTAAGCCCGTAAAACTTCTCACCATAGACCTCATGCGAGATGACTGCTTCGGTCGATACAGTTCCTCTTATGTAAACTTGGTTTTTGTTGTCGGTCATGCGCCGCCTCCTTAGTTTTATTTGATTCGTTCAGCCGTTACGTTGTAGACCGGGCGGCGGAGATAATCTCTGGCAAACTTCTCAGTTTTCTTCTCCGCGTCCTTCTCGTTCCGCGCTTCCAGCATCTGTCGCATCGTATGGTCACCGCTGGGAAGGCGCATCGTGTAAGTCACCATATAAGTCTTCATGCTTTGCTCCGTTCCTCCACGTAGAACCCGCCGCCCCTGCCTAAGTGCGCACGGACGGGCACGCCGTTCTCCGCGAGCTCCTCTATGTAGCGGTAAATCGTTCGCGTGCTCACCTTGCACTGTTCGGCAAGCTCTGCCGCCGATACTTGCGGTTTCGCATACAATGCCTTGAGGATCTTGATTAGCGTCGAGCCTCGCACCTCTCCGTCGGATCGGCAGTCTGACCAGCCGAGCATATAATCAGCCGATACGTGGAAGTAGTCGCAGGCCCGTCTCAGGCTGCTGATCGAAAAATCACGGCGACCGCGCTCGATGTGTCCGAGCGTGGAGTAGTCAAGTCTCAGCGTGTCAGCCAGCTCTCTCAACGTCAGCCCTTTCTCCTTTCGCAACTCATTAAGTCTATTTTTCATGCATTTTCTCCTTCTCGCAGCTTTGTCAGTCTTCGTAAAAGTACAGTTCACCGTTTACGATTTCCCACTGATTTCCCATCACGTCGAAGCGCGCATAGTTCCAGTCTGTGGCGCTGTAGCAGGGCTCTCTCAAATAGGCTTCCGTCTTGATGATGCGATGTCCTTCCGAGTGGAAGGTCTCAGCTATCGTTTTCAGCTCTATTCGAGAAAACTCAAACCCGAAGTTCTTGTTGATCCAGCCCTTGATTTCAGCTTCTGAAAATCGCGTGTCTGTACGCTTGCAGTCCTCTTCCAGCTTAAGATAGTCGTCTTGGCTCATATGCGTGCCTGCAGTGTATTGGCTCATTTGGATGTCACCTCCTCGATTGCGACCACGTCTACGTTATATCCCGGGAGCCCATGCAGCCTTGCCATGTCCGGGGCGATTCTGCAGATGAGCGCGTCTCGTGCGCTATCTCTCAAGCTCTCGTCTACTGTTACCTCGAAGCAGTCTTCGCACCATTCGTCTTGTTCGCTTGGTGCTTGGAACGTTACGATGATTTTCTTCATTTCAGTCTTCCTCCTTGATCTGCGCCCAAACGCCCGCCGCCATGTAGGCTCTTTTCACCGCTCCTGCGAGAATTCCGTTCAGCCCCTTGGCCACCGTCTCATAGATGCCTTTGTCGCCTATGATCATTACCGAGTATGTCTTCATGTCTTTTGTGCCTCCTCTTTGGTGCTTTAAGCACCTTTTGCCATACATTATAGGGTGCTTTAAGCACCTTGTCAAGCATTTTTTGAAACTTTTTCGAAATTTTTTGACTTTTAAGGCGTTATGTGATACACTTTAAGCACCTTTGATTATTAGGAGGACTTGCATGAGCAACCGATTACGCTATCTTAGAAAAAAGGAAGGTCTTACCTCAAACCAGTTGGCTGATATTCTAAAGCTCAATGGATCCAGTCTTCGTTGCATCGAACGTGGCGACCGCGGATTCTCAACTGAAAGCCTCGCCCGCGCTTGCGACCACTTCCATGTGTCCGCCGACTACATGCTCGGCAAATCGCCGGAGGAAATGTTCAACGACTTCGTCGACTCGTTAAAGCGCGATTTTTCCGTGGACACCCTTCACAGCGATGGCGAAGTCACACAGTCGCTTGACGATTCCGTTCGTGAGCCGGTTCGGACGAAAATCAAAATACTGCTCATGCTTCGCGAGATCAACGATGTGGACAGGCTCAATACGATTTACCAAACCGCGAAGTTGCAGTCTGCCGCAGAAGACTTCTCTACGCCTGCCGGGGAGGATTAAGCTGTGGTCGTCGTAGGGTATTGTAGATTCTCCTCTGAAGCGCAGCGTGACGGCTATTCGATCGAGGCTCAGGTGCGCGCCATAACCGAATGGGCGCAACGCGAAGGGCACGTCATTCGCGACTTCTACATTGATGAGGCGCGTTCCGGCACGAGCGACAACCGTGAGAGTTTTCAGCGCATGATCTCCGATGCATCGACCGGCACGTTCAAAGCAGTTGTCGTTCATAAGCTCGACCGCTTTGCGCGTGACAGATACGACTCCGCCGTCTACCGTCACAAATTAAAAGAGCACGGTATCCGTGTGATATCCGTGCTTGAACCGCTTGACGACTCGCCCGAGTCAATTATGATGGAAGCCGTGCTTGAAGGCATGGCCGAATACTATTCCAAGAACCTATCGCGCGAGGTTCGGAAAGGGCAAAAGGAAGCTGCGCTGAAGGCTCAGCACGTGACCGGTCCCGTCCCCTACGGCTTCCGTATCGTCGACCACCACTATGAGATCGTCCCGGAGGAGGCGGCGAACATCCGCGAGATGTTCCGCCGTCTGGATGGCGGGGAAAGTATCGCCGACGTCACCCGCTGGGCGGTGTCGCAGGGTATCCGGACGCATAAAGGCACCCTGTTCAACGAGCTTGCCGTGACCCGGCTCACCTTGCAGTCCATTCTGGCGGGCAGGTACTCCTATGGCGTCAATAGCAAGGACGGGGCGCCGCCCGTCATCATCGAGAACGCCATCGAGCCTATTGTGGATCCCGCCGTGTTCTGGAGGCAATACGAAAAAACCACGGCGCGGCGCAAAGGTCCGCGCCCGAAGCTCAAGGAGGAAACGTACTTGTTGACTGGATACCTTTATTGCGAGTATTGTGGGGCGCACCTTTACGGGTTCAAGTCAAAAACGGATTTTCGCTTGAAAAGCGGCGAGACCCGCTCGTACATAAAATACGCATACCGCTGCTCTACGAAGGGTAGCCGCGGCAAAAGCTCCCGCCGCCTCGATCCTGATTACGAGGAAAAGCGCAAAAAGTGCGACTTGAAAAACATCGAAAAGGATGCGCTTGAGAACTTCGTTTTTGGCGCCATCTATCACTACTTCTTCTCCGGCAACACGTCTGACTGGATCGTGGCCGAGATGCTTGTGCGCTCCAAAAATAAAAAGCCCGCCGAGGACAAAAAACTCAGCGGGTATAAGTCCGAACTGGAAAAAATAAAAAAGCAGCGCGCCCGGCTGCTGGATCTGTATTTGACCGAAGCTATTACGAAGGATGCCTTCACGGAGAAGTCCGGAGAACTGGGAGCCCGCGAAGCGTTCCTCACCGGGGAGATCGGCCGTCTCTCTCCCGCCGTCCCTACTCAGCTTTCTGCAGATGACGTGCGGGAACGCCTGAACTCGTTCATCAATAGCGCGAATGCCGACAGCCCTCAATTTAAGAGACGGCTGCTTGCCACTTTTGTCCGGCGCATCACCGTATCGAATGAGCGGATAGTGATCTACTTCAAGTTCACGGTTCCGGGGCTTGGCGATAAAATTGAAAAAGATTTTGACGGCAATTTAGTGCGCAAAAATTCAAATACCCCATGAAACCCGATACGCTTATCTTCGGCGGGATTGCTAACAGCATATGAATATGATCGGGGCACACTTCGGCTTCTATGATCTCTACCCCTTTCCACCGACATAATTCCCGAAGTATTGCCCCGATCTCCAACCGCTTTTCTCCATAGAACACTTTTCTGCGATATTTCGGCGCAAACACCACATGATACTTGCAATTCCATTTCGTATGTGCTAAACTTCTTACGTCATCCATCCGGATGTCCTCCTTTTGATTTCTTTCGTTGCAACTGCCAGGTCGCAACTCCATTTTATCAAAAGGAGTTTTTTATTGCAAGTTCCATCGCTAAAGCTCTTTGTTACCCGCGGACTATCCGCGGGTTTTAGTCACCAAAAAAGCCGAGCAGATCGAATTGACCTGCTCGGCTTTCCATATCCTTAAACTATTCAATTTTTCAGCGATAATTTTTCCCGTTGACTTCCGCGAGAACTGTGCTACGATAGCCACAACGAAGGGCAAAAAATGAGGAGAATCATTCCTTTGGCGGCAATAAAAAAACTACCCGAACCCACTGTTCTGTGATAGTGGTGTTCGGATAGTTCCCGTTTGGTGGAGATGTTCCTTCCAAATCCGAACCTAATTCCGCGTTGATTTCGTCTATCGTGGCCGTCTTTGAGCCGTCTTTATAGTTAAACGTGAACACTACTTTGTCGTCATAGACGAATACGGCGTTCACAAAGCTCTCGACGAGCCGCTTGCGGCTTGCAACGTCCGTCAAATCGGTATCGCGGAATTTGCTTATCCAAAAGGCGATGTGCTCCTTCGTGATCTTCGGCTTTTGCAGTTCCTCGCTGTAAATGGCGACTTTGATCTCTTCTCTTTCCTGCTCCAACGCTTCCAACCTCTCCTTCGTGGAGGGAGTAAGAATGCCCTGCTGGATTGCATTGAGCATGTTCTGTATGCCGGTTTCGATTTCTTTCAGACGCGCATTGAGCTGCGGCAGCTTGGAGTTCTCTTGCGCAAGAATGTTTAGAATCGCGTCGGCAATGTGGTCGATGAGTTCGTCGTCCATGACGATCTTCATGATATAATGAATGACAGCGTCCTCGATCCAATCTTTCTTTACGGGCTTTTTATCGCATCCCATCTTGCGCTTGGCGTGAGAGCACTTATAATAGCGATGAACGGTTCCCGTATGGCTCTTGCCGCTCTCTCCGACCATGAACGTGCCGCATTTGCCGCAAAACAGCCGCGTCGTCAAGATATAGTCGTCCTCCGCTTTGCGCATGGCGGGGGCCTTTTGATTTCTCGCCATGATCTCCTGCACGCGGTTGAACAGATCTTCGGAGACGATGGGCGGAATGGCGTCGGGGATCATCATATCGCGGAATTTGTACTCTCCGATATACCGCCTGTTTTTGAGAAGGTAATGGACGACGTTGAGCGTGATCTTGTTTCCCTGCGACGTGCGGATGCCGCGCCGCGTCAGGTCTTTGGCAATGTCGGTCATTCTTTCGCCGTCGGCATAGCGGGTGAAAATTTCCACGACGACGGGAGCGGTCGCTTCGTCGATTTCCAAGCGTTGGTCTTTCATGCGATAACCGAATGTCAGGCCGCCGCCGTTCATCTTGCCCTTTAAGGCGTTTTCCGTCAAGCCGCGCCCGATTTTTTCGGAGAGATCGACCGAATAGTATTCTGCCCAGCCCTCAAGCATCGATTCGAGCAGCACGCCTTCGGGACCGTCGGAGATGTTCTCCTTTGCCGAAATGACCTTTACGCCGTTCTTTTTGAGGATGTTCTTATAGTAGGCGGAGTCGTAGCGGTTGCGAGCAAAGCGGTCCAACTTCCAGACGAGCACGGTATCGAACAGATTGCGATAGCTGTCCTTGATCATCCGCTGGAATTCGGGACGATTGTCCGTCTTTGCGGAGAGTGCGCGGTCGATGTATGTACCGAACACGGTAATGCCGTTCCGTTCGGCAAATTCCATGCACTCGCGGATCTGACCTTCGATGCTCTCCTCTCTTTGGTTGTCACTCGAATACCGAGCGTAGATGATTGCTTTCATTTGTTAGCTTATTCCTTCAAAAACATTTCCCAAATCTAATATCATTTTTCTTAACGCCACGCTTTCCGCCAAAGTAAGCTTGTATGTTTTTGTATCGTCTTTTTTATTCCGAAATATATAATCATCTCCATCTATTTCTTGCGTAATATGCGCTAACTTATTTCTTTTTGACAACAAGTCAGCATAAGACTGTATTTTTTTATAAATATCATTTTTACCATAAACAATGGAATAGATCAATGCTAATGTATGCAAATTTTGATTAGAATCTGTTATTTTAATATTTTCTACCAAATCGCTCAATGTAAATTGCTGATAACAAGCGACAAACTCCTCATTAGAAAGAGAACCCTTGGTAAATTCTATATTGAAAAAATTTTTAAGCGCTCTATTTCTTCCATCATTTGAATCTTTATAATGTTTTAAAATCCTTTTGCAAACCATTTCTTGTTTATCTTCTGGTACCTTTGAAAATAGTTCGATACATTTTTTTCGCACCATTTCATCTAGCTCTGAAACGCATTCCATTACGATACCCCGCATAGACCGCGGAGAATTGGATTTCATTACCATTTTATCTAAAAGCCGAGATAAAAGAGCATCAACTTCTCCCGAGTATTCATCCTTTTCTGCAAAGTAAACGCCCTGCATTGCAGCGTCGCCGCGATAACGCTGTATTGCATCAAAATCAGATGAGTAAAACAATATGTCCGTAAAATATTTTTCACGGATTAGCTTCACAAATTCTTGACCTTTATCATCCTGGCCAAACTTTAAATCTATCATGAACAAATCTTGATCTCTCAAATTAAACTGATCAAAATCGTCCATTGAGGCTATGTAATGTACAATAACAGCGAATCCGTTGCGTTCCAAGATGTTTTTAATTGTTTCCTTGTAATCAATATAGAACTCTTTTTGATCATCTATAATAGTCACATTGTATGTCAAGCTCATTAGCGTATCCTCGATTATTTTTTCCAAGACAAAATGAGTGATAGCCCACCGTTTTTATTTTCTTGTGCAGAAACCATTCCGTCCATCTGTTCAATATAAAGTTTTGAGTAATATAAACCTAAGCCTGCTCCAGAAGTAGTAGTAACTCCAAACTCAAAAATTCGTTCAATATTAGATATTTGAGGAGACAAACCCTTGCCGTTATCTGTGAATACAATCATATACTGTTTTTCATCGTCAAACATCGAAATTGTTAAATTTGTTGCCTGCGCTTTAATTGCATTACCTATCAAATTTTCTATAATAGATGTCAAAATCAATGTTTTTGTCTTTAAAATCAACCTATTAGAAAATCTGTCGTCTACAACTATTTTTATTCTGGATCCATATATCTTTTTAGCGATTCGATATAAATACTCCGCTATAAAATCGCCAACATCCACTTTTCGTTCAGCGCTTTCCACCAAATAATTAGATTTTGAAATAGCTTTTGAAATATACAATATCTGATTGTTAATTTCCCCTAATGACTCGATAATATTTCTAGCACCACCAGGGATTTGTCCCCAAAATTTTTGGAACTGAGCTATTTTTCTTTTTTCACTGATGGATAAATTATAAATACTATGCATGGAAGGTAGTACATTATTTTCTTTGACGCTACTTACCCCAATGATATAATCATTTCTCTTTCTTTCCGTTTGAACTTCTTTTTCCGCACGCTCTTTATCCTCAATAGCCTCTTTTAATTGATTTGCTGCTTCTGAAAGCGCTTGTGCAGTCTTTTCTTTTTCCTCTTCGTGTAACTTGTTTTCATAGTTAGTTTTTCTTTGATTTAATATTTCCCTTGCATCTATACGAGCACCGATTAACTTTGTTATAATCTTCCCGACTAAATCTAATAACAGTTTAACTCGCTGATCATCTTTTTTAAATCCTTCTCTACTTGATGTGGATATGTCTTCAAAATTATCATCATCCAGCACATCAAAGGATATCTCTCCTTCGATGTAATTCGAAAAAGCCTGAGTGCTCCCAACATACGACATCAGATTATCTACCGCTAATTTACCGCGAACATACAATCTCAATGCATTACTATGATAGATTATATTCTGATAATTTTCATCGTTTCGTTTTAACACTTCCCTATCCAGTGATGAATGAATACCTATCCAGCCCTTCATAATGTATGGAGCCGAAATCGTTTCTCCGATTAAATTTTGCATAGAAATGATTCCTGATTCATCATCAAGTTTAGTAATTTGATAAGTTGAAACTTTCTCATCAATGGCAGCCGGCATTTCAAATTGTTTTGTAATATAAACCGATTGGGGTAGTTTAGAAAGGTAATTACCCGTATTATCGAACATCCCAAACATGGTTTTAAATGAAATTTGTTTTCTTATAGGAATAAATTTAAGTTCATCTTCTTGATTTTGAATTATACAAATTCGTATATCACAATGAACGATCTCCGATAAATAGTAATCAGCCAAAATGACAGGAAGGGCTCTTAGCCTCGCTTCACCTATTTTTCTTAAATCAACATTACACAATCTTAACAAAGTACCGCTTTTGAATTGTTCCCACAAGCTTATGAGTTTACCCGAAATATTGTTTGTACGCATCAAACATGGAATATCGCTATCTTTGTAATCCGACACATCTATCTTCCATGCGCCGATATCGTCTGTCGTTTTTGTATATATAAAATAAGAACCCGTTAGATATAACGCCGCGAGTTTACCAATACCTTTCCTTCCTAAAATTGATTTATCACTGGGATTATCTAATCGTTTATTTCTACCAATTAATGTATATTTATTACAAAGATCATTATAATCCATGCCTATGCCATCATCTAATATTTCAATGTTTGCATGGAGTTTATCTGTTAAGTCTATTAATAAAAAAATCTTCTTCGCCTTTGCATCTATTCCGTTTGCAACCAACTCTGATACCGCAGTCCAAGGATTAGTGTACAAATTATGTCCTAAAAGTTTTAACGCATAATAGGTAAAATTGAACGGAATCGACTCGCTCTGTTTGTTTTCAAATTGATTGTTACTCATTTCCTCTTACCTCAAACAACTCATATACTTTATTAGCTATTTGCAACGCCAAAATTGGCGGAACTGCATTCCCGATTTGTTTAGTAACTTCCGTCCTTGTACCATAAAACTTAAACCAATCTGGAAAAGATTGAATACGCGCACCCTCTCTTGGACTTAGCGCTCTATTTTGTTCATAATGGATACAACGCAATCCAGACGGTGTACACATATTATTTGTAATAGTAGTTGATGGCTGGTTAGCTATCAATCTCCCATACGTATTATGATAACCTGATGTAAGACGATAACGTTCATCGATCACGCCCGCATCAACCAATAGGTTGAAGTCGTCTTTCCCTTGTCCTTGTGCAATATGCTCAATGACAGTACGAATTTTATCTCCGTAAACGCCGCAAAAGTGTTGCGTAATGACGGGGTTATTTCCTCTCATTAAGGCTTGAAAGTCATTTCGCGGAGTATCTGTATAGTTATATGTACATTCGCCTTCTCTTAAGGGAGGAAAATCTGATATGGCTTCTTCTATTGTAATATGTCGACTTTCCTCTATATCCCAATCGAAATCCGCATCAATGTCGTTTCGAATTCCTATAATAAACACTCGTTCTCTATTTTCAGGAACGCCATAGTTAACCGCATTTAAAACCTTTTTAGTAACCTTATATCCAAATCCATCCTTAATATTTGCGCACGATTTTTCAATAATATCGATAACTTTCTCTCCATAATGCGAAATAATAGGACGTTTACTTTCTTTTCCTGTATGTTTATTTTTTAATACTCTATATTCTATTTCTCCGTTTTCATCTCTCTTATAAAAGGTTTCTCTCATCGACAGAATTCCTTTTACGTTTTCAAACAAAAATACTTTCGGTCTAACGATTTGTAAAATACGCAAATATTCAGTATAAAGCATCGCTTTATCATCATAGATTCGCTGTCCAACGGTACTAAATGATTGGCATGGCGGACCTCCAATAATTATATCTACTTCTTCGTCGTCCGGCAAAGAGTCGTGTATTAAGCATCGAATTTTATTCTCATCTAAATTTCTTATATCGCAGTTTTCCATGCGTATATCAGGAAAATTAAGCAAGAACGCCTTCGCGGCGGCTTGACTGTATTCATTGGCAAAAATAAATCTATTATTGGATCTATGAAATTGCCCATCGATTAAATTATAATAAAACCCAAAGGTCAGTCCGCCTGCGCCTGAAAATAAATCAACGATATTCATAAATAATAACTCCTGTCTACGATTTATATATGCACACTGTATTACCCGCCTGCTTGTACTGCTCGCGCAGAGGAATGGTAGAAGGGAATGTAAAGCTCGGTGGAAAGCCTTGCAGGGCTAAACACTCCATCGGTGTTATGCGCCGAATACCGAACTTGTCTTTGATGACGGGAACGCGGTTCGGGTACGTTCCCATATTGGCTTTAAGCGTAAAAGCGATGCCGTCCTTGCTCGTCTGTATGCCGTAATCGGAAAAGCGATAGAGCTGGTTATCGTCCCGAATGGCGGCGACCATTTTATCGTACCCATACTCTCCGGGATGAAGGTAAAAGGATTCATCCGCTTTCTGCATGGTATCGATGACGTCGGTGATCCGTCTCGTCAAAGGTTTTTTGTCGGGGAAAGCAAATCGCCGGCATTGCTCCTCATCGCGAAAAGCCACCAAATAGGTACGAGTACGATGCTGCGGGATATTTGCATATTCGCAAGCATCCGCCACGAGATAGCGCAGGAAGTAATTGCGCCCCGCAAGCTCCTTATGGATGACATTAAACGTCCTGCCGCCGTCGTGTTCGGTAAGGTTTGCGACATTCTCCAAAAAGACAACGGAAGGATGTTTCGCATCGATCGTCTTTCCGATCTCGAAAAACACGTTGCCGCGCGGATCGGAAAAGCCCTTCTGTTTACCGCACACGGAAAACGGCTGACACGGAAAACCCGCGGCAAGGATATCGAAATCGGGAATGGATGACTTATCTATCTCCCGAATATCGCCCTCGACCAACGGAACGTGCGGAAAGTTGTGGCGATAGGTCATGCAGGCGTACTTGTCTTTATCGTTCGCCCATACGACGGTATGCCCCGCCTTCTCCAACATCAGATCGATGCCGCCGATCCCGCAAAAAAGGCTCGCTACACGCAGTCCGCTCATTTTTTCAATTTGAAGCGGAATTGCAACGCCAATTTCAAATAATATTTTCCGTCGTCCTTCTTATAGATCTCCATGTACTTGTGCCGGGAGCAGGAAGGGCCTTCAAACTTTAACTTGTCGATCAAGAAATCTTTGAACTCATCCGCGATGCAAGAGTGGAAGGCGACCACATCGCCATCGCGCTTTACGACGATATATCCGCCGCTTACATCCGAACGCCCCGACCACGGTTTACTGAACCGAAGTCCTGTAAACATGGCATAGAGCAAGTTTGCAATCTTAACGCGGTATGTATCGTATAAATCGTCAAACCCGTATCCGACATAATCGGTATCGGCAAGATATTTGATTGCGTCTTCTACCCCGACGGATGCCGCGCCACATTCAAAGTAATAATATTTCAGCATCCCGCCGAGAATTTTCGGCATCTCTATTCCGCCACAACGAACAAGATTTTGGCGAGCGACATCCTTAACGGGGTTGACAAAGCGAAGACCAACGCCGCAATCCTTTAAGTAGCGCATTCTGTCGCCCGTAGCAACCTCGTATTTTGTTACACCCTTTTTCGTAACCTCATGGAACATTCCGTTAAAGGCACTCATTTTCTCATCATCAAAGTTGCCGACGATTTCATATTCAAAGTTTGTATTGTCTCCGCTGGCATTGAACAGCGTGGCGGCAGCATCAATATCGGATTTACAGGAAAAGCCCATGATTTGGTTGACGCCTGATCGATAGTCCATTGTATCCAAGACAATATCGGCCGTACCACCGAAAAACTCACTCTTCTTCTGTGCCGGAGAAGAGATATTTTGTATGAATATCGAAGAGAGGAAATCAATGACCTCTTGATCGGAGAAAGTCGTATCCTTCTTGGATATGATCATATCCCAAACTTTCTTGGCGTTATCGGTGAAACGAGAGCTGTCAACCGTCGCAACCTCTTCCCCGTTCAGAGTGATTTTTACTACATCACCCGTGAAATACCGATACTCTTTTCCCTTGTTCTCCTCGCGGATAATGCTAATGATGTTCAAGAACACGTCTTTGAGGCGATTCATATCTTTATCGGCTACATAAACTTTGCGGTCGGACATGAGTTTAAAGAAGATATACATTTCCGACCATTCACCGATATTCTTACCTTTATTCGTTGCCATTCTCCAAAACCTCCCTTATCTTTTGTGCAATTGCTTTAATGACCGGTACCGTTACGCTGTTACCAAACTGTTTATATAGATGTACGTCGGCAAGCGGCAATATATAATCGTCAGGAAAACCCTGCAAACGCGCCCATTCGCGCGGCGTCATCTTCCGAATACCTTCCTTGTTAATCTCGCCTTTGATGTGAGTGACGGGGGTGAGGTCGGTTTGCCGCTTATCGACAATCAAATTCCTTTCACGCCCCATACCGCCGCAGACAATAGCTCCCGCGACATCATCGAGAGAACGTACCTCGTAGCCGAATCCATGTCCTTTGGCTTCATGGCGGGCTTTATGACGGCGCAATGTCTCTAAATAGCAGTCGCTCAAATAATAGCGGGAGGAAACCGGTTTTTCCTCCATGATATCGGCAATCCTCTTCGTGGAATCGGTCGGCGCGGGAAAATGAAATTCTTTCGGGGCGATGTCGTTGCGGAACGCCACGATATAAATGCGTTCGCGATTCTGCGGAACGCCGAAGTCTTTGCTATTCAAAACCTGCTCAAAGGGAGTATAGCCTATCTCTTTAAGCGTATTTTTAATGATATCGAACGTGCGGCCCTTGTCATGAATGGTAAGTCCTTTAACGTTTTCGCAAAAAATCACTTTCGGCTGCTTTTTCTCGCAGATGCGCGCGACGTCAAAGAAGAGGGTGCCGCGCGACATTCCCTTGTAATCGTCCGCAAAACCCTTGCGCTGCCCGGCAAGGCTGAACGCCTGACAGGGGAAACCCGCAAGACAGATATCGAAGTCGGGGATATCGTTTTCGTCTATCTTCGTAATATCTCCGGCGATTTCAAAGTCGTCGTGGAAGTTTGCTTTATACGTCTTTTGCGCGAACTCGTCCCATTCGCTAACGAATACCGTCTCTATCTCTTCTCCGAACGCCTGGTCGAATCCGAGGCGAATGCCCCCGATCCCGGCAAATAAATCAATCGATCTGAATTTCTGCATCTCTTGCCTCACTTTCCGTTCTGTTTCTGTATGCCTGCTCGATCTTATCCGCACACGCCGCCACGTCCTTCTTGATCTCGAAATCCCAAAAGCGAAGGACTAGCCAACCGAGCTCTATCAAATCTTGCGTGACTTCAAAATCGCGCTCCATATTGTGTTCGATCTTCGGGATCCAAAAATCCTGATGACTTTTGAAATCGTTCTTTTGACGTTCCCAATCGTAGCCGTGCCACATTTTGCCGTCCACGAACACGGCGATCTGCGCACGGAGGAACACAATATCCGGCTTACCCGCAAGCGATTTGTAGTTCTTGCGATACCGCAATCCGCGCCGCCAAAGCTCTTTGCGCAGCATCAGTTCCGGCTTGGTGTCCTTGCTCTTATTGCTGCGCATATTGCGGGAGATCTGCTCTTTGGTGTTAGCCATGATTTTCGTCAAAGGAAAGACCTTTGCGCTCACATAAGTCGCGAAAAGCCTTCTTTGCCTTGATGCTCGGCTCTACCTTACCCGTCTCCCAACGGCAAACGGTGATCGGCGTTACGCCCAATTCAAGAGCCAACTCCTCTTGGGTCATTAAAAGAGTTTCTCTTGCAAACTTTATTTTTTCGGGATAACTCATACTTAAACTCCGACTATATTTTTCATAACATCATTTTAACATCTTCTTGCTATTCTGTCAAGAGGATACACGGCATTTCATGCATATTTTACAAACATATGTTCTCATTTCTCTTGACAACGACGTGACTATATGATATAATGCAAAATGTATAGGTGTAAAAGTCGCCTGTATTCTTTTATCGTGCCGCAGAAGTGGCATGAAAGTATCTCCTTGCAATGAGGAGAGTTGCGCGGAAAGGATACGTTTCGCGTGTGCGGAGCAAGTTCTCCGCGATGTTTTCGGCGCACCATGTGCCGCACCCGAGCCGTTTGAAAAGACGTGCGATGACAGGCTTTTTTAGTTATACACTTTTTTAAGAAAGTACACCGTTGTCATTGTCAGTTTAAGAACGCGCCGTGATGGGCTTTTATAAGTGTACGCTTTTTTTTCGGAAAGCACGGCCCTCAGCGACGGAAACATCCCTACAACTTAACAGAATGGTTGACCACCATAGAGCGGAGAAGAACCGCTAAACAAGGTCAAAGTCGGTGACGAGGAAAGAGCAGTCAGCGGCTTTTTTG
>ERZ1643249.300-NODE-300-length-60612-cov-24.743779_pt1 | contig 60612 bp, 57 predicted proteins | sample MGYA00579263_ERZ1643249 | MGnify/ENA primary metagenome ERZ1643249 (study PRJEB29033, sample SAMEA4952264) | chicken gut metagenome | biome: Broiler Chicken; feature: Gastrointestinal Tract; material: Caecum | place: Ireland | collected 2018 | study: Broiler...
TCCAAATTGGCCAAAAGTGCTACAGGAGTTAAAGAAAGAAATCACATCCCCGATGTCGGAAGAAAAGAAAATAGATGGCGTCAGTAAGATAAAGAGATAATAGATGGCGTACAGTAAGATAAAGAGATTGAATTTTTTTAAATAGATTGTTATATTAAAATTAATATAGGTGAGAGTTGTAAAATGAAAAAAATTGGAATTATTTTATGTAGTATTTTTTGTTTTTTATTACCGAGTTCAGTATATGCAAGTATCGATGGTGCTACGTTAACGGGAAAAGACAGCGTGCAAATTGGGAGTGAGTTATCGCTCACACTCACAATTGATGTAAGTGACATTCAAAATAGTGCCGATACGAAAGGGATTTGGTACGTTTTGTATGGTGTTCAGTATGATCAAGATGCCCTTATTTTAACGGATATCGCATCTTCTAACTGGAATTCTTATTTAGTGGAATTACCAGAAGGGTATTTTGTGATGAGTGAAGTAATCGAAGGCAGTGCTAATACTTGTGTGAATGGAACCCTTTATTGCTCCGATTATCAAGCGACATTAAAATTTTTTATAGACGATACCAATTTGAGTGCAGCCAATGTGACGGTAGGTCCTGTAGCGCTTGCTCTTTTGGATATGACAGAAGATAGAGAGTACACGATAGAAGATATTATTGAAGAAGATAGTGAAGTAGTTGCCACCAAAACAGTTCAAATTTTAGAAGGAACCGTAACTTCTGTCCCGGAACAGGTAGAAACGAAACAAGACACGTCTGTAACAGAAAAAGAAACACGGGAATCTACTTATACAGCACCTGTGAAATCAAGTAATAGCAACTTAAGTTCGTTGATGATTGATGGTGTCGATTTCACATTTCAAAAAGAAAAGAAAGAATATCAAGTAGTAGTTGGAAGCGATGTCAATTCTTTAACCATTCACGTTGGATTAGAAGATGCCAGTGCTAGTTATACGATTACAGGTGCCGATGATTTGGTCTCAAACAACAACCAAGTTACGATTTTGGTAACTGCTCAAGATGGAACGACTTCTACCTATACGATTTATACCGAAAAAGCATCGACTGAAACAGTAGCAGCACCAGTAGAAGAAGAACAAGAAGAGCCTTCAACTTTCTCTTTCAATAAAAAATACTTGATGATTGCAGGTCTCGTTCTTGCTATTGTTCTACTCATTTGGATTGTAATTAAATTGATTATTTCCATCAAAGATAGAAAAATTAAAAAGGCATTAGATGATTTATAAAAGGATAAGCAGACTGTAAAAAGTTTGCTTTTTTCTTAAAAATCCGCGGAATTATTGGTCAATTGCAGTTAAAATATTGGTCAATTGCAGTCAAAATATTGGTCAATTGCAGTTAAAATATTGGTCAATTGCAGTTATCGTGGTATAATGAAATTGGTGAAGATTATGACGATTCAGGTAGACAATTTAAAGATTCGTTACATACAATATGGAGAAGGGACCGATATCGTTCTGCTGCACGGCTGGGGTCAAAATATCGAAATGATGAAACCTCTTGCTGATGCCTTACCAGGATATCGTTATACCATTTTGGATTTTCCGGGATTTGGGGAAAGTGAGGAGCCAAAAAGTGATTGGAATATGACGGATTACACCGAATTTCTAGAACATTTTCTGAAACAAGTAAACGTAAAAAATCCAATTGTAATCGGTCACTCATTCGGTGGCAGAGTAGCTATTTGCTATGCCTCAAGAAATGAAGTATCTAAAGTCGTTTTATTTGGGGCACCTTGTGTTAGAAGTGAACGCAAGAGTTTAAAAGAAAGTATTTTAAAAACAGCAAAAAAATTACCGGGAATGGACAAAATTGGAGAGTTTGCAAAGAAGTACATCGGTTCTACAGATTATAGAAATGCCACACCAGTCATGCGCAAAACGCTAGTAAACGTCATCAATCAAGATTTGAGTGAAGAGGCTAAAAAAATAAAAGCACCAACTCTTCTGATTTGGGGAAGTCTGGATACGGAAGCACCGATTGAAGATGCTAAGAAACTAGAAGCTTTACTAGAAGACGGCGCATTAATTACTCTAGAAGGATGTACTCATTATGCTTATTTAGAAGCATTACAACAAGTCGTAAACATATTGAAAAATTTTATATAGGAGGTTCATATGTTATTATTAGAAATTGCTTTGGTTTTTGCACTAACTCTTTACTATTATACGAAAGAAAGAAGAGCCCTTCATATGTTACAGCAAAACTTATATAACGAAAACAACCGTTATGTAAAATGGGTAATCAAAAACAAGCGCATTGCATTTGGATACTTTGATATCTTCTTAATCGTATTGCTGTTAGCAACTGTTTTGGTTCAAGAAGTGCCAGTGTATCGCAACATATTCATGATTTTAATGATTGTATTTGCAATTACAGAACTGTATTATTTAATGAACGCCTTAAAAAATGAAAAGACGAAAAAGCCATTAGTAACAACCGCACGTATTAAGCGCTTGTGGATAACATTATTTATTTTATTTTTAGTACCTGCCATCTTAATTTTTGTGAACGAAGAATTACGCTTTATCATGTTTGCAATTATGATGATAGAAATCGTTCTAGCATTCCCGATGGCATTCCTTGCAAACGTAATCAATAAACCAGTGGAAAAATGTGTTTACATGCACTTTGCGCATCAAGCCAAGAAGAAATTGGCTGGCATGTCACAGTTAAAAATCGTAGGAATTACAGGTAGTTATGGAAAGACCAGTTCCAAAAATATTTTAAATGACATTTTAAGTATTAAGTACATCACCAAACCGAGCCCTAAAAACTTTAATACGTATCCTGGTTTAATGGTGACAGTGAACAATTATTTGGATAAATTCGATGAAGTCTTTATCGCTGAAATGGGTGCGTATGCAAGAGGAGATATCAAGCAACTTTGCGATTTGGTTCATCCAAAATACGGAATTTTAACAACGATTGGGACGGCTCATTTAGAATCGTTCGGTAGTGAAGAAAATATACAAAAAGGAAAATTTGAACTGATCGAATCTCTTCCTGAAGATGGTGTAGCCGTGTTAAATGGTGATGATCCAAAGCAGACGTCTTACGAGATTCAAAATCCATGTAAGAAAATTTGGATTGGTATCAAAAATCATGATGTCGATTATTATGCGACCGACATCAAATGTAATTCTAAAGGAACAAAGTTCACACTTCACGTCAAAGGAGACAAAGAAACATACGAATTTGAGACGAAATTACTAGGAGAATACAGTGTTTACAATATTCTAGCAGGCATCGCTTTAGGTCGTGAATTTGGTATTAAATTTAAAGATTTACAGACGAGCGTCCATCGTGTAAAGCCGGTGGAACATCGTCTAGAAATTAAAAAGTTAGGAAATATGTATCAAATCGATGATGCATATAATTCCAATCCAGTCGGTGCCAAAATGGCAACAGAAGTCCTTGGTATGATGCCAGGAACGAAAGTCGTCGTCACTCCAGGAATGATTGAACTAGGAGAAAAAGAAGAAGAATACAATCGTATCTTTGGTACACAGATTGCCAAAGTGGCAGATTACGTTGTACTAGTAGGAGAAAAACGAACCCAACCAATTTACAAAGGATTATTGGATGCTGGTTACGAAAAAGACAACATTTTCATTATCAATGATGTACGGGATGCGTACCCATTAATTAGTAATAAATTAAAAGGTCAGGATGACATTTATGCATTATTCGAAAACGATTTACCTGACACATACAACGAGTAGGAGGTTTAAAAGATGAAAATTAGAGTAGGTGTAATTTTTGGAGGAGAAAGTGTTGAACATGAGGTAAGTATTATCTCTGCTGTTCAAGCAATGTATAAAATGGATACCAATCAATATGAGGTAATTCCAATTTATATTACAAAAGATAGAGAATGGTATACAGGAGAATGTTTAAAAGATATCGAAATTTATAAAGATATGGCATTACTAAAGAGAAATGCTAAAAACGTAGTTTTGTATTATCGTAAAGGAGAGTTCGTACTACAAAGCAAAGGATTGCTTAGAAGAGTAGTCAATACGATCGATATAGCTTTCCCTATCGTACATGGTACGAATGTAGAAGACGGTGTTTTACAAGGATATTTACAAAGCATCGGCATTCCTTTCGTAGGAAGTGACGTATATGCATCCGTAGTAGGGCAAGATAAAGTATTCATGAAAGAAATCTTCGAATGTGAGAACTTGCCAATTGTAAATTATACTTGGTTTTTTGATCATGAATATTTAGAAGACCCAGAAAAAGAAATTAAGAGAATTTTAAAGAAATTAGAGTTACCAGTCATCGTAAAACCTGCTAAATTAGGTAGTAGTGTCGGTATTTCTGTCGCTCATACAGAAGAAGAATTGAAAGAAGCAATCGATAATGCCATCACATATGACGAAAAGATTTTGGTAGAAGAATTAGTCAAAAATTTAGTGGAAGTCAACATCAGTACACTTGGTAACCACGAAAACTTTGAACTAAGTGAAATCGAAGAAGTGATGTCAGCAGAAGATTTCTTAACATATCAAGAGAAATACTTAGGAAATGGTAAAAAAGGTGGTACGATTACTTCTTCTAAAGGAAGCAAAAATGCGAGAAGTTCTCACAAGATTCCAGCGTCTATCGATGATAAACTAAAAGAAGAAGTTCGTCGTGTTGCTAGCATGGCAGTTCGAGCATTGAACTCATCTGGTGTTGCAAGATTTGACTTTCTAATCGATAAGAAAGCAAAGAAAGTTTACATTAATGAAGTAAACAGCATTCCAGGATCTTTAGCATTCTACTTATGGGAACCATTAAATAAAGATTATACAGAATTATTAGATGACATGATTAATCAGGGAATTAAAGATTACAAACGTAGAATTAGTAAAATCCATTCGTTTGAGACGAACATTCTAGAAGGATATCATGGCGGTGCCAAAGGATTAAAAGGAACAAAAGGCCTAAAAGGAAAATTAAAATAAGAGTAGACAAATTTAGAATAATCTTATATAATAATCCAAAAAGCTGGTGATTCCCACCATAAGAGGAACTGAAAAAAGCGGTGATTCCCACCATAAGAGGAACTGAAAAAAGCGGTGATTCCCACCATAAGAGGAACTGAAAAAAGAAAACTAGAGAGCACACTCTAGTTTTATTTGAAATTGATTGACAAACATATGTTTGATATATATAATAATAGAAAAAGAAAGGAGGATTATGAAACAAAGATTAATTTTAGTAAAAATAAATAGTGATTATTGTGACTTTTTAAGAACATTTGATAAAAGAGTGCCATACAATTATGATAAGAAATCAAATCGACCGTTTGTTGGTGTTTTGTTTCGTGTAGATAATTATCACTATTTTGCACCTTTATCTAGCCCAAAACGAAAACATTTAAAAATGCATAATACGATTGATTTTTTGAAATTAGATGGTGGAAAATTAGGCGCAGTAAACTTTAATAATATGTTACCAGTAACTACTAAAAATATTGCAAAAATTAATTTTGAACGAATCTTAAATAGTTCAGATCGTGCATATTATAAGTTACTGCAAGAACAAATTTATTGGTTAAATAGGAACCGTAATCAGTTATATAAAAAATCATTTCAATTGTATCAGAAACAAATTGCAAACCGTTTACCAAATTCCATCATGCAAAGATGTTGCAATTTTAAATTGTTAGAAGAAAAATGTACAGAGTACAATCAAAATAAAATGAATATCACAAATTGACATGTGTTTTATTTTAGGATATAGTAGACACTTTGAAAGAAGGGTTACTATGAAACAAGATAGACCAACACTCTTAGAAGATTTTACATGGGATGTATTTAAAAAGCGGATTAGACAGTATGAAATCGCTCCTGAAAAGATAGAAGATCAAATCGCACAAGAAATTTTAATAAAGTTTTATGATTTATGTCATCTAGATGCTACGCAAGTGGAACCCAATATGCGAAGTCTATTAAAAACGTATGTAATTGTAAAAGAAATTAATGATGAAAAAGCAGAAAGATTATTAACGATGTTGATGGAAGCAAATGATATTTGTTACCCATACGGCATTCGCGAAGCAACTGGTCGTATGCTGGCAAAATCAAATTCTCATTTGAGTTATTTAAGTCCGACTCTACTTCCTGGTGTAAAGCAAATTTCCCAAGATGGAGAATTGTATCAATTGGATACAAAAATTGGCACTATTCACATCCGAAAAGCAAGTGATGTATTTCAAAATACAAACTCATCTTATATTTTTGAAAGGACATTATTGCAAGAGTGCTATGCGAGAAGTTTTGATTTTTTAAAAGAGAATCAAGACACATATCGTGTCGTTTTGTCTTACTTACCGACGTTTTTTACAACCGGCTATTACCATGCTTTTTTAACAAACGGAACAGAAGTACTAGATATTGCCTCTAATGCTTTTTACCCAGATAAAAAGGAAGCCGAAAAAATGTTTCGTGGAAACACTCTAGGTGTCTTATCTTATGAAGAAGTAACAAAACTAGAGCAGAAGTTATTAGAGAAAATGTATCCAAATGAAAAACCACATCACAAAGACAGGGTCTTACATCTAGTTGCTCATTATTTACATGCAAAACAAAAAGTCTAGATTACTAGACTTTTTTTGGTAGAGAAGGATTACTTTGATTAGTAAGAACTTTGACTTTGCCAGACTCTAAAGACGCTGGACTTGGTCTTTGCGCACCAACTCTTGCCATAATCTTTCGTAACGGTTCCACCTCTAATGGTTCATTTTTCTTTGCTCTCCAACTGTAGTTAATAAGACAATCGACATCCTCTGATCCGCCCAAAGAAAGATAGAACTCGATCTGTTCTTTTAACCCTGGATCAGATGTATCGACTCCATATTGCATCGGAATGCGAATATCCGTTCCGAATTCTTTGGCAAATAGCATTGCTCTTCTAGGCCCAACACGGTTTGGGTCATGATCGATGATCCGATACATGATACAATTCAATAACTCATGATGTAAATAAGAATCATCACTATACTCATTAATTACATCTGAAACCTTATTTTTTAAAGCAACTAGGTCGTCGGGATTCCGAAGAGTAGGAAATTCTGCAACAATGTTTTCCTGTCCAGTCTTAGAATCGACTACTTTTCGAAAAGAAACCTGGTATCTGTTCGATAAACCTTCCATCATTCTACTTGGAAATGTCGGTTCGTATAGCAAGTACTTTTCTTCATGTTCTAGAGTTTCTAAGAACGTATCTTTATCGAATCCTTGTGACCAGATTGTTTGACCGTCACTCAATTTTTCATGAAACAAAATCTCATCCATATTGATGTTTTCACTAGAACCATAATAACACATCTGATTAATTTCATTTCTGGTGTATCGCATTTCATACCAGCAAGCAACTTTTTCCATCAAGTTTCGAAGCCGTTCTGGATAATGAAAGACACCGATATCCGTAAGTCCCTTTGGTGCTACGCATTTGGTAGCCCATTTAATTAATTTATCGACACGGTCAGATAATTCATAGTTGGTTGATGTAACTTTAGTCGGTTGTATTAACGGTACCTGCGTAATATAAGTTGTTCCATTTTGAATCACCATTTCTGTTTTTCTACGTGGAACTGGTAATAAATTTTCAAACATAATATAACCTCTCTTAATAAGATAGTATAACGGGAAAAATCGTGTAACACAAGAAAAATCATATTGAAAAAAGAAAAATAATATGCTATAATACGAAGTCCGCAGAAAAGAGGAGAGAATATGACATTTTTTGAAAGAAATCATGAAGAAAACAGTGATATCGTATTTACATTGATGAATCAATTTGATTTGACAAATGAATTGAGTAAGTTAACACCAGATAACTTTTATTCTTATATAGATGCTGTTATTAATTCGACAGTCCCATTAGAAAATTTAAGAATTGATCCTGCACAAGTAAATAACGAGTTAATCGATTATTTAAAACAATATCAGTATAAAGATGAAATTCTTGCAAATTTAATTGCCTATACAAGTAATCAAAAGGACTACGAGAAGATGTCCCCATTTCAAAAGGCAAGGCTAGTTGTAGCAAGTATTTCAGATACTTACAACTGTCATGGTAAGAAAATGACAAACAAAGATGTGAACTTTGGCATTACGGAACTTGCAAAAGATATTTTTAGAAATCAAACAGAATTTAAGACATATTGTAAAAAATAAAATATGTTTTGTGAAAATAGGACTTGCATTATAAGACAAAATGCGATAAAATAAATTTGCTTTTGATAAAAAAGCAAGTTGTCTCCTTAGCTCAGTTGGTAGAGCAACTGACTCTTAATCAGTGGGTCTGGAGTTCGAGCCTCCAAGGGGACACCAATTTGACAATCCTTAGGAAACTAAGTGAATAGATTGTCGTTTCTTTTTTAGAAACGTATATTTTTGCGATAAATGCAAAAAAATGCTTGCTTTCAATGTGATTTTATAGTATTATTGAGTAGTACTTGCATGAAAAAGCAACATAAATGGGCTTGTAGCTCAGGTGGTTAGAGCGCACGCCTGATAAGCGTGAGGTCGATGGTTCAAGTCCATTCAGGCCCACCATTTATTTGCCTCAATAGCTCAGCTGGTTAGAGCACTTGACTGTTAATCAAGGGGTCCTAGGTTCAAGTCCTAGTTGGGGCGCCATATATGGCCAGTTGGTGAAGTGGCTTAACACACTGCCCTTTCACGGCAGCATTCACGGATTCGAATTCCGTACTGGTCACCAATGAAGAATTAAGTCCTTAGTAATAAGGACTTTTATTTTGCCTAGATTGATGAAGCTGAACGGGTTTTTATTGCCTTTTCATCTACTTTCCATTATAATTATAAATAGAATAAAGAGGTGTTCCACATGATAGCATACGATATCTTTAGCTACTCGGATACTGGCTGGTTCATGAATGCTTTATCTTTTTTCAATTCGACAGATAACAAGATTATGGTAACGATTGTTTTAGTTGCTGCATTGATTGTTATCATCGAACTAGTAGCCCTTTGGGGCATCTTTACCAAAGCAAAAAAACCGGGATTTATTAGTTTGATTCCGATTTATAATATTATTAGTTTATTAAACTTAGCAAAGTTAAAAGCATATCATTTTATATTATTGTGTATTCCTGTCGTAGGACTGTATTCTTGGTATCGTCTTTCGATGAATTTAGCACAAGTATTTAAAAAGAACCCATCGTTCGGATGGGGATTATTCTTCCTAAATCCAATATTTACAATTATATTAGGATTTGGAGATTCTGAGTATGACAGAAATTATTACTATACAGAAGTAGAAGAAACACCTACAGTGAAAGAAGTCATCGCACCGAATCGAATGGTGTTTGAAGATTACAATCAAGGACTCATTTTTGACCCAGCTCAAAATGTTGATGACGTTGTAACGGCAGCACCGATGACGAATGATACAAATGAACTGTTTGAAAGTGATATGAATAAGGAGGGAATCAGTATGGCTTTTCAAGATATGAGCGAAGCGGCAATGAACAATGCAAATGGAGTAGGAGGAGTTCCAGAACTTGGCACACCACAAATGGATACAGGAATGATAGCACCAACACCAGAACCACCTAGATCTTATAGTGCGACACCAAATCAATTTTTTATGCCAGAGGCTAGTCAGGAAGTAAATGTGCCACCAGTAGCACCTGCACAAATGGAATCAACTGAAACAGAAAGCAAATTTGGAGCAGCCCCTGCTAAAATGACAGTCGAACAATTACTAGGATTACAACCTACAACAGGACCTAACGCACCAAAAGCCCCTGTTGAACAATCCCATATTAATGCAGATAACGTATTTGGTGTACAGTTACAAGCAGAACCTGTAGCTCCGGCACCAGTCACGCAACCAACATCTGATTTTTCAATATCGCAACCAGCACCGGATTTAATGGCTCAACAGCAAATACCACCACAGATGGACCAGTCATCCCAAGTAATGGCGCCACCAGAAGTGCCGAGTCAATCTTTTTCTGCGGATGCAATTATGAACGTTCCACTCGATACCACAATGCCAGCTCCTGCAGTTGCACCAGTAAATACACCATCCCAAAGTATGCCTTCTCAAGATGAATCAGTATCACAAAATATCAACCAAATTTTAGGAATCAATCCCAATGACTTGCAAGCTGTTCCATTAGAACAACCATCTGCAGTAGTTCCAGAAGTCCCTGCATCACAACCAACACCGACTACACAACCACAAAACGATGTCTCATCTGCTGACTTTAACGACGATATCAGTAAAATTTTAGGAATTAATCCAGCTGAACTGGAAGCAGTTCCACTAACGCCGGATGCGCCAGTTGTGCCAGAAATTAATATGACAGAGTCGAATTCGATGCCACAACCGCAGACTTCTCAGACAACACCTGCAACAATTTCTGCTCCTGTTGAAACTGGTGCCCCAATTGAAAATGTTACTCCAATGACACCATCTTCAACTTCAACAGTGGCAAAACCTAATGAAACTGTGCCGCAACAACCTATGCCTTCTCAAGATATATCTGTCAACCCAGAATCATCTTCGCCAAATGCACCGACGGATATTGATATTAATAGTTTATTAGGACTAGATAATACAACTCCGTCCGCTTTCGATACATCACAAAACTCTGTTCAGAACCCAGTATCTCAAACGACAAGAGAAGTTACAAATATAGTTGATACAACACAAGCAATGATTAACAATGCGGCTGCTGCCGCAGAAACCATACCGGCGACGGCACCTACTCCAGATGGTTTTAATTTAGATAATTTCCTATCGAATAATCAAATGGATGCGGAACCAAATATACAACAAACGGATGTTCCGGTTGGACAAATTCAAAGTTTTGTAGGTCAACCGGAACCATTGGATTCTCTACAGCCTCAAGCTCCAACAGAAAATTCATTTGTAGCACCTGTGGAGACTGTTGTAACAGATAATAGTAAAAAATGTCCAAACTGTGGTGCAAAATTACCGCCAGAAGCAAAGTTCTGTTACTTATGCGGCAAACCACTCTAATTTAAATCAAAAAAAGAATAAAAAGGTGGTGCGATATGCAATTAAAGTCAAAACGCAAGAAAAAAGGATTTACATTAATAGAATTATTAGTAGTGATAATGTTAATTGGAATTGTGTTAGGTATTTCAATTCCAGCAGTAGTCAATTTACAGAAAAGTCAAAATGCAAGAAAATTTGAGTACTTTACAACCGTTGTGAAAGAAGCCACAGATTTATATGTAGAACAATATGGAAAGAGTTTTGATGAAACGGAAAATTGTTTTGATATTGTCTATGACAGTTTAGTGGAAGAAAATCTAATCCAAGAAAGCGATATTACTTGCCTTTCTAGTGAGGGTCAACAAGGAATTATTCAAGCAACCCGAATTCCTGGAACGAACAATTTCACATACGAATATTTTTTGACCTGTAAAGATCAATCAACAGGTGAAATTTTTTATGAGTCTGGAATAGCACCTACTGGATGTAAAGGAGTCAATGGAAATTTCGTTGTCAATATCGATAGTGCAGTAAAAGTAGTGGATGGAGTAACGAGTGATTATACGTTTGATACTTGGACGAGAGGAAAAGTAATCGTTACGGTATCATCTGTAAACCCATACTTTTATAATATAGACCATTATGAGTATTCTTTAGATGGCTCCAGTTATGTAAGAATGACGGGAAACCAAGTAACTTTTGAAGCATCGATGAACAAAAAAGTGTATTTCCGAGCAGTAGATACGAACGGAAATTATTCCGGTGATACGGTTGCTGTTATTAAAATCGATAACGATAAACCTACTGCTACATTAACGTTAAATGGAACAAAAGGGAATAATGATTGGTATGTTTCTGATGTCACAGGAACTTGTACAAATCAAAGTGATGGTTCAGGATCTGGTGTTTCGTCTTGCACGGTTAATCCAGAAAGTTATACAGCAAGCAATTCAAGTGCAACATTTACATTGACCATTCAAGATTATGCCGGTAATACAAATACTACTTCTCAAACGATTAAAATTGATAAGGATAAACCTGTTATGGACCGTGTAGATTTAACTAAAAATAGTGGTGGTAGTTATTCTTCAGGTTCTACTTCTGATGTCCCAGTGACAATTACTGCTGTTGGACACGACAATGTAGGAATTGCAAAATACATCTATTCTCATGACTTAAATAGTTGGAGTGATCTTACTAACCCTTGGTTAATTAATTGGGATGGCTCTTGGCACTTTTATATTAAGGCAGTAGATGCTGCCGGAAATATTAGTGATAACTATATGGAGTTTGATTTAATAATTAGCCAAATTCCAATTGGTAGGAGTTGGGAATATGGTTATACTGGTAATGTTCAAACATTCAGTGTACCGTATACAGCAGAATATAAAATTGAGGTTTGGGGTGCTCAAGGAGGATGGGACACCTATGAAGGTGGTCTGGGTGGATATGCAAGTGGAACAATTAGATTAAATGCTGGACAACAATTATATGTCTATGTAGGAGGCTCTGGTAAGGTAAGCTTATACGGTGGAAATGGTTGGAATGGTGGCGGTATTGGTCGAGGCGTAACCGAACCTCCAGACAGAAAGAATGGACAATCTGGTGGCGGAGGTGGTGGTACTGATATCCGTATGAATGGCCAAGAGATTGCTAATAGAATTATTGTAGCTGGTGGCGGCGGTGGAGGTTCAAATTCAACCGGTGGAGGACCAGGTGGTGCAAGTGGAAATGGAAATGGGCAACTATTCCAAGGTTCAACGGGTGGCAATCCAAGTACTTATGAATACCGCGACGGCGGTGGTGGCGGTGGTGGCTACTATGGTGGAAATGGTGGTCAAGACCGGAAAGGATGTTATTATCCGAATGAAAGCCAAACATGTCAAGGTGGGTACGCTTCTACGGGTGGAACTAGTTACGTCGGTTCTCAATTTAGTAATCCGGTTATGACACCAGGTTTACGTGGTGGAGATGGATATGCAAAATTTACAATTGTTGGCAGGTGATAAAGTGAAGAAGAAAATTATTACTATTTTAATTATATTGATATCAGTTGCTTTAATAGGAACAGGGATCTTTTTATTGTTATCAAATAAACAATCTCCAAATGAAGTAAATTACGTTGAAAATACAAAGTCGTTGCAAAATTCTCAAATTAAGTTAGATATTAGCATCGATGAAGAAACATCTGTCAATGCTACTTTCGATATTCATGCAAATATGCAAGATGTAGCACTGACACTGACGAGACAGGGAATGCCACTTACATCGTACTATCTATTGAATTATGAAACGGGCGAAGTAATGCAACAAAATATTGCCAATGCAAACCCACAGGTTTTTGACACAAGTCTAAACGTAACAGATATTTTCGAAATAATCAAAGTAGATACATGGAACGATGAAAATGGTACATTCGAGTTAGAAACCAATTTACTAGTAACCAAATTAATTGCGGTTAACAATCTAATTCAGATGTTCCCAAGTTTCTTTGACTTTGATAATCAAACAAAAATTGTTGCAACAGTAACAACATCTAATGAACAAATTTCCACAATCGATTTCGATATCAATCAAATGCACTTTCATTTTGAAATTATGGATAGCAATGTAGAATCATAAAAAAGAAGTTAAATCAAAAAAATCTTGACACACTTTAGCTTTTAGGGTAATATTATAACTACGGAATGCCAAATGGATTCCCAAAACTTTGGTTTTGGAGCAGTACTCAAGAGGCTGAAGAGGCGCCCCTGCTAAGGGTGTAGATCGGGAATAAACTGGTGCGAGGGTTCAAATCCCTCCTGCTCCGCCATTATGTTTTATAAACTCTACGGAAGTAGGGTTTTTCTTTTGTAAGGATTTATGGTAAGATAAAAGAGGTGAATCATATGAAACGAACCATTCAAGACATTGCTTATTTTATTTTGCCACTATCCTTGCAGTTGCTAGTCTGGGCCTTTATCCATCTTAGTTGGATGGGAAGCACCGATTATGTGTTGTTATCTGCTTTATTATTGGTTTGTTTTTTATTAATATTGAGTGACTTTGCTTGTTTTGTAGTAGTCATTTCTCACATCATAAAAGATGGTTCTGCTCATAAATTGAAATTGCTGTTATTGACGATTTTTCTAAAACCTTTCTATGTACCATACTATTATGCGACAAAGATGAGAACTCCAAAATTAAAAGTAGTACCAATCATAGAAATCTTTCTTATCATTATTTTTGTAATTTTATTTATCATAGACTTTACGCTATGGATACAAACACCAATGGAAAGAGACGATACCCTATCGCAAACGATGACGTTTCATCATATGCAATATGAGTTACCAAAAGACTTTACTTGTGAAACCGTGGATAATACGATGACTTGTAATGATCCATACGAAACGTTCGGTACTTCTTTAATCTATTACACCAAAGCGGAACTAAACGATAAAGAAGAAGAGTCGTACTTCGATGCCATTTTGGCAACGTATGAGAAAGAAGAAGACTATCAAGTGATAGAACCAAAATCTTATCACGAAACAACTTTTATGACTTACTATACGACTAGATTTCGTGCTAAGGTAGAAGGAAGTCTTTACTTATTTCAGTTGTCCTTGTTTGAAAATGACAGTGACGAAATATACATATTGATTCAACTTTCTAACGAAGTGTTTCAAAACGATGCTGCTTTGATGACTGAAATTGAAAATAACATGAAATATTATAATATAGGTATTCTTGCCTAACGAATAAAAACTCTATCCTAGCATCAAGATAAAGATGAAAGGAGAGAGTTTTTTTATGTCACGCCATAAAGTAGAACTAACTGGCGTGAATACAGCGAATATTGAAGTACTGAGTAGTGAAGAAATGACGAAGTTACTAAGAGAATACAAAGCAGGTAACACCGCTGTGAAGGATCGTTTGGTAACCGGAAACTTAAAACTGGTGTTAAGTATTTTAAAACGCTTTACCAAAAAAGAAGAAAATATGGATGATTTATTCCAAGTCGGCTGCATCGGCCTTTTAAAAGCGATTGAAAACTTTGATACCAGTTACGATGTGAAATTCAGTACCTATGCCGTTCCGATGATCGAAGGTGAAGTAAAAAGATATTTGCGCGATAATTCTAGCATTCGTGTCAGTCGTTCTCTAAAAGATTTGGCATATCGTGCCTTACGGTTTAAAGAATCTTATTTCGCCAACACCGGTCAAAGTCCTAGTACAGAAGAAATTGCCACGGCATTAGAAGTAACACCATACGACGTCATCCATGCGTTAGATTCCCTAAAAGAACCGATTAGTATGTTTGAACCAATCTATAACGATGGTGGTGATACCATCTACTTGTACGACCAAATCGAAGATAAAAAAGGAAGAGAAGATGTTGCAACTAATATGGCCTTGCAAGAAGCTTTAAAGAAATTGACACCTAGAGAGCACATGATTATTGAAAATCGTTTTGTACTTGGCAAAACCCAAATGGAAATTGCAGAGTCGTTAGGAATTAGTCAAGCACAAGTGTCAAGACTGGAAAAAGGTGCGATTGCCATGGTTAAAAAATTAGTAAAATAGAGTATAATGAAGTTGGTGATAATATGAAACAAGAAAAATCAGTTGGTGCAGTCATCTACCAAAAACAAAATGATACAATGTACGTCCTATTAGTAAAACATACCGCATCTACTTTACCATCCTTGTATGCATCTCATTGGGGCTTTCCTAAAGGACATATGAAAGATGGCGAAACAGAAGTAGAAACAGCGATTCGTAAAATTAAAGAAGAAACGAACTTGGATGCCACAATTAATCAAACATTTCGTGAAACGACGCATTACGAGTCCGCTCCTGGCGTGCAAAAAGAAGTCGTTTATTTTGCTGCCACACCAAACTCTGAAATTTTACTACCAGTTCATGAAGATGTCGCATTACTAGGATTCTATTCCTACTTAGATGCCAAAAATATGATCACGTATCCTAGTGATAGAGAAGTGTTAGAAAAATGGCATCAATGGATGATGACGAAGTAGCATCTGTTTTACAAATTGGTCAAAATATGATAAAATAGCCCGCTAGAGAAGGGATAGTATGAAATTAACAGAAATTGAACCAATTTGTGAAAGTTATGTAGAACTTCTAAGTCGTGACGATTTGAATAAAATTATCGAACGTCCTCTTTTAGAAGCTTGTCAATGTCTATATGATAAAAAGATTCGTACTCTGATGACCAGTGCGAATCGTTATAACGTCATCGGGTTAGAGAAAATGAATGCAAGTATAAAAAATTGCTACTCGTACGGGGAAGGCTATGCTTGGATGTGGATCGACTATGGTTCTTTGAGTAAAGAAAACAGAGAACTCGTTCAGTCTTGGTATCGCCAAGATACTGAAATAGATTCTCAAAAAAGAAGATTTTTATGTACGATTAGTAACAATCCAGAATCGTGGGACTTTGACTCATTCCTAATCGAAAATCAAGTGCAACTAAATACACCCAACTATAGCGACAGCGGTTTTATCATGCGCTATCCAGTAAAGAAAGAGACGACCGTAGAAGAAGTACGTGATTACTTTACCAATCTGGCAAGTGCATTTTATCCACAATATGAAATGCAACAAGAAGGCCCGAGGAAATCTCTAAAAGAACTATGTGAACATTTCAAACCGTATTTAGATGCGATGAATTGGAATGTAGAGGAACTGCCACTAGATCCCACATTCCATTCCTATGACATTACAATCGATACCGCAGGAAAGTATCATACCGCACACGACGCGACATTAGAAAGAATCGTTTTACTACTGAGTGTCTTAGAATCCAATCGTATGTTAAAAATTGATGCACTACCAGAAAACATTCAATTGATAGAAGAAGAAAAAAGCATCAAAGGATTAAAACGAATTACATTTACGCTAGAGGGTAGACCGTATCAATTTGCTTTATCGGAAAAAGAGGCAGACATTCCAAATTTACAATTTGGTACGAGCGACAACCTAGAGGATTTAAAAAATGACAAATATTTGTTAAAACGTCTATCCCACTTAGATTGGAATGAAGTCTTACAACCAGCAACTAGTCAAATTCAGTATCGATTATGGAAAGAGAATCACTCATAAAGGATTCTCTTTTTTCATACAATAAACTGGTGATAGAATGAAGTTATCAGATTTAGAGAACAAAGATGTGGTCAATATGATGAATGGAAAAAATATCGGTCACATCGTCGATATTAAAATCAATCCTTCGACAGGAGGAATTTCATCTGTAATATTATCTCCCTGTAAACCCCAACGAGGACTCTTTAGTAAGACCGAATTTATGGAGTTATCTTGGTCAAACATCAAAAAAATTGGCGATGATGTTATTTTAATTCACTTGTCTTAATGATATAATACAGTTGGTGATATTATGAAACGAGTTGAGTTATTAGCACCAGCTGGGGATATGGATTCTCTCCTAGCAGCAGTAAACAACGGAGCCGATGCCGTCTATATCGGTGGTAAAAAATTTGGAGCAAGAAAGTTTGCCCACAACTTTGATGAGCAAGAATTAAAAGAAGCAATTCAAGTATGCCACACCCATGGGGCAAGACTTTATGTGACAGTCAATACTTTGATTCATGATACAGAATTAGAAGAAGCATTGCAAGAATTAAAATTTTTGTATGAAATCGGTGTCGATGCCGTCATCATTCAAGATATCGGACTGATTCGCTTGGCAAGGAAGTATTTGAAAGATTTGGAACTGCACGCATCTACGCAAATGCATACGACGAATGAAGAAGCATTGCAAGAACTAAAAGAATTAGGAATCAAACGTGCCGTTCTAGCAAGAGAGATGACGAAAGAAGAGATTGCCTCTCTTGACACAGATTTAGAATTAGAAGTATTCGTTCATGGCGCGTTGTGTGTTTCTTATTCCGGACAATGTCTATTTAGCAGTTTGGTATTAAATAGAAGTGGAAATCGTGGTGAATGTGCTGGAATGTGTCGTCTTCCGTACCGTTTGAAAGTAGATGGTACGGTTCAAAAAAAGGAAAGTTCGTACTTATTAAGCCCAAAGGAATTGATGACGTTACCAAAACTAAAAGAAATATTGGACTTAGATAAAATTAGCAGTTTCAAAATCGAAGGACGGATGAAAAATGCCACGTACGTTGGTTATGTAACAAAGTTGTATCGGACCGCAATCGATGCTTATTACAATCAGAAAGAGTACTTGCTGAGTACAAGAGAAGAGAACAATTTAAAATCTCTTTTCAACCGCGAATTCACACTTGGACACTTTTTTAAAGATAGTAAAAGAAATTTGATGAATCCCAACTCTCCCAACCACTTAGGTAGTGAGTTAGGAAAAGTTACAAAGGTGACAAAAGATAAAATTCAAATTTTATTGACGGAAGATTTGTATCAAGAAGATGGCATTCGGTTTGCAAATGGCACGGGTATGGTGGCCAATAAAATTTATCAAAATGGTCTCTTAGTAAGAGAAGGAAAAAACGGGTCTATCGTAGAAGTCGATAACAAAGTAAATCTAACCGAGACAGGCCAGGTACGAAAAACTTACAATGCTAAGTTAGAAAAAGAGATGAGAGAAGTTCCAGAAAGAAAACAAGCCATTCAAATTACCGTCGAAGCAATCATTGGGAAGCCACTAAAAGTAACAGTGAGCGATGGCACGCATACTGCTATGGCAAGTTCCTATATCGTAGAAAAAGCAAAAACAGCTCCTGTCACGAAAGAACGAATCGCATATCAGATGGAGAAGTTAGGAGGTACTTCCTACGTTGCTACAGAAATTCACGTGAATTCTTCTCCCAATGCATTTATTCCAATTGGAAACTTAAACGATGTACGAAGAAAAGCAATCGATGAACTAGAAAGACAAGAGACAAAAACGAAAACTGTGTCACTAAACTGGCATTTGCCAAAACGGACATCCAAAATGGTTACGAATATTGAACCGACGATTAGTGTTTCAGTAAAAAGCAAAGAACAATTAGAAGCAGTTTTATCGTTAGAACCAGACAGAGTGTATGTAACAGATGAAAAATTGTACCAGAAGTACCGAGAAAGAAAAAATGTGTACTACCGATATCCAAAAGTACATCCAAATTATCAAGAAAAAGAACGAGTAGTGATAGGTGAACTAGGTGGATTTACGAATAACCCAAAAGAGATGATTACTGATTACTCGTTAAATGCATACAATCATGAAACGGTCCATCAATATCTAAAAAAGGCGAATCTTGTAGGTTTATCTGTGGAACTAACGGATAATGAAATAGAAACACTTCTAGAGACATATTACGATGTTTATGGCACCCTACCAGCAGTAGAGTTACTTGTCTACGGTAGAACCGAATTGATGATGATAAAAAATGACTTTAGCGAAGTAGACTGTAAGAAAAAGTACGAATTAGAAGATCGTAATCATGCTTGTTATCCCTTAGAGTTTCACAAAGATGCCATGATTTTATATCACAGTAAAGTAAAAGATGAAATCGACCAAGTATCCAAGTGGCTTGGTAAGATTCGATCATTTCGAATTGACTTACTAGAAGAAGACGGTGAAACGGCTAAGAAAATTGTGAATCGTTTGAAAAAGATTTCACTTCATCCCTAAATATGATAAAATAAATGTAAGGTGATGCGTCATGTTAAAGAAAAAAGAAAAAGATAAAAAGCAGTTGCTAAAAAACTGGATTTTGTTAATTATCGTTTGCGTTTTGACGATTTTAGTAGCTGTATTTGTAAGAAATTGGTATCATTCTTACCGCGAACTAGTAGAGTCTGGTGTTGCTGTGATGGATTCTTCTTTAAAAGAAGTAAACGACGTAGAGTTGTACAACTACCTGCTAGAGTCCCCACATGCATTCGTCTATGTTGGTACGAGCGAAAATAAAAACTGTCGTACATTCCAAAAAGAATTGGAGACATCTCTAAAAGAAATGAGCAAATTAGATCACGTCATCTATTTGAACATCAGTACCGAAACAGATGCATTCTACGAAGAATTTAACACCAATTATATGACAACGGAAGCATTAGATTCCGTTCCTGCCTTTGTCGTTTTTGAAAATGGGAAAGCCACTGAAATCTACAAAGGCGATAACCTTACGATTGACCAAGTCAAAGAAGTATTAGAAAGAAGTGACAACCGTGATTAACATCGTTCTCTATGAACCAGAAATTCCTCAAAATACAGGAAATATCATGCGTACTTGTGTAGCGACAAATTCACGTCTTCATCTAATCGAGCCCTTAGGGTTCAAATTAGATGATGCCCATTTAAAGAGAAGTGCCGTCAATTACATCGAACATTTAGATTATCATGTCTATCCGGATTTTGAAACGTTTAAACAAAAGAACCCTGGCACTTATTACTATTTTACGAGATACGGACATAAACCTCATACGAGTTTTGATTACAGTAATAAAGACGAAAAAATCTATTTGATTTTTGGCAAAGAATCCACCGGTATTCCAAGAGAACTGCTACAAAAGGATTTGGAACATTGTATGAGAATACCAATGACGGATCACGTCCGAGCATTAAATCTTTCAAATTGTGTGGCAATTGTAACGTACGAAGTATTGAGGCAACAAGATTACCGTGATTTACTAAGAGAGGAGCCACATAAGGATAAAGATTATATTATGACAGGAAAAGAAACTCACGATTAATACAAGGGAAAGTAACACGCACTGTTACTTTTTTAATTTGGCAGAATACCTCTTTATTTTTTTGAAAAGTTAGGATATACTTATTATATGACAAAATAGAGAATAGGGAGGGATACTTGTGATACTTAGAAAACCGTATGCGTTTTTAATTAAGCACTTTAAAATGATTCACATCATCCTCTTCTTATTGGGATGCTTTGTACTGTATCAAACAAATGGTTTGTATTCAATGATTGAAGAATACCAACAGTTGATGATATATAATGAAACCGTAAATTCTGTTTTAACGTACGTATCGACACCGACGATTTTGGCATTAGTTGCTATTATAATCATTTCAGGTGTCTTAATTTATCTATTGTATTATAAGAAAAAACCTGTTATTTTCTACTTTTTAGTAATTGCTCAATACGGTTTTACATTAACGATAATGCTTCTTACTAAAAACTATTTTGATACAGCAAGTACCTTGGGAGACGTTGCCCAAATTAGAGCTCTGCATGATTTTACATTAATTACAATGGTCTTACAGTACATTTTTCTGTTTTTCTTACTAATCAGAAGTATTGGACTAGATTTAAAAAAATTCGGATTCAATGAAGACCGTGAATTTATTGCTGAAGCAGGTGATGATGAAGAAGTTGAGTTGGATGTTGAATTTGACTATCATGCAACATTACGATTTATCAAAGGAAAGCTAAGAGAACTAAAATATTTTTATGGTGAGCATCGAAAGTTAATCAATGTACTTTTGATTGCTTTTATTGCGTTTGGATTGTGGCAAGGCTATACATACGTATTTGTTACAAACCGCGTCTATGCTCAAAATGAATATTTCAAAGCGAACTCATATCGTTTTAAAGTAAATAATGTATATTTTACGGATAAGGATTATGCCGGCAACTTAATTAGTACAACAAACAAATATATTATCGTAAGTTTAGATATTGAAAATGTGACAAGTAAATCACCGATTACATTCGATTATGAGAGATGGTCTTTGGTAACCGATCGAAATCGTTATGTTCCATCCACTTCCAAAAGTGATGAATTTAGAGATTTAGGTACGACTTATAAAAATGATTTGTTAGAGTACCAAAAAGTATATACATTTCTTTTAATCTATGAAATTAAAAATGAAGATTTGGGAAGCAATTATACATTGTATTATGAAGAAGTTCAAAATGCCAATTCTGTCTATGACCGGAAAGTCAAAATCAACCCGATTGATTTAACAAACTATCAAGAGACAGATACGAAATATATTGGTGAAGAAATGACAATTCCGTTCTATGATGACACACAAGCGATATTTAACTTGACAGCATATCAATTAGTTGATCAAAGTGGTTATTACTATGAAGGCTGTGCTTCTGCTAAAGAATGTGGTGTATATTATCGTGAATTATTAGCATCGTCATTTGCTGGAAGCAACAAAATCATGTATATTCCATACACATCGAACTACAGTACAGGATTATTATTTAGTAACTTTATCGCCCGGCAAGGAAAACTAGTCTATAAAGTAGGAGATACGACGAAGACGACAACTATAAAATCCGCTGTAACTAGAAACTATCGTGGTAACTTCTTATATCTAGTAGTACCTGCAGAACTGCAGGATGCAACCGAAATTGAATTCCAATTCGTAGTAAGAGATAAACTATATCACTATGTACTAAAGAGTGAAGGAAAGGAAAGTGAGACAGATGAAAGTACGACTTAGAGATTTGATAGAAAAATACAAACGTCAAATTATCATTGCTAGTATTATTCTAGCAGCCATACTAGTACTTGTACTTCTTTACATCTTTGTAATTGGACCTTGGATTGAATTTAAAGGAAATGAGAAAAAGTTTACCAATGCCATCCAAGAATACTATGACCGAAATCCAGGTTACTTACCAAAGAACGATGGTGATTATCGGACGATGACATTGCAAGATGCATACGACAATGGAATGCTATCAGAAACGTTATTTATTCCGAATACGAAAAGAATTTGTTCGTTTGATAATTCTTGGGTAAGAGTATTTAAAGAAGGCGACGACTACAAGTATTATACGTATTTGGAATGCGGATTCTATAAATCTAGTACCGATCACGAAGGGCCAGAAATCACCCTAGAAGGAGAAAGTCCTGTACTGGTATATTTCAATGGCACTTACGAAGATCCTGGTGTCAAGAGTGTAATCGATAACAAAGATGGAGAAATGGACGTTGCATCCGTTACAATTGACACAAGTAAAGTAAATACCCAAGCAATCGGCACTTACAAAGTCACTTATGTCGCATATGATAAGATGCGAAATAGGAGTGAGGTAACGAGAGATGTAACAGTCGTAAGTAATTTAACGGATTTGGTAAAAGCCAATACTGATGATACCAATACGTACAAAGGATTCGACGTAAATAACTATTTACAGTTTTCTGGAATGTTGTGGCGAATCGTAGGAATCAATGATGACGGAACGATTAAAATTGTCTTAGAAGACAGTGTGGCGAATTTAATATATGGTGCTTCTTCTTATGATGATTCCAATGTCAAACGTTGGTTGAATAATGTCTTTTACAATGCGATTCATAATAAAGACTATGTAAAACAAGATAGTACATTCTGTATTGATACCGTAACAGATGTAAATAATCCGACATGTAATGAGTTGAGTGTTCCTGCGCCAGTTGGAATGCTATCAGCAACGGATTATAAAAATAGTTTTGATGTAAACGGCGAATCTTACTTACTCAATATGGTTGGATTTTGGTTTACGAACCATACGGGAACAGATACAAACGTCTGGGCATCATTTAGAGGAAATCCGATGGATTATGAACAAGATAATCTGGGTGCTGTAAGACCAGTAGTAAATCTAAATACTGATGAGTTATATGTACAAAGTGGAACCGGTTCTTATACAGAACCATATAAATTATATGACTATGAATATGGCAAAGAAAATGATGCGTTGAATACAAGACTAATTGGTGAATATGTAATGTATTCCAACAACTCATGGCGAATTACTAGTATTGATCAAGATGGTAATATTGAATTAACAAGCGCTGGAATTATCCGAGATAGTGAAAATCACGATATCTATGCTTCTTATGGCGAAACATTAGAATATCCAAAATTAGATCCAACAATGCAATACAACTTAGGTTATGTTTTAGATCAACAAGTAGCATTACAAATTAGTAGTCAATATTTAATTCGTCATGATTGGACGATTAAAGAACTATCGGATGCATATTATGACGAGGTGGAAACCACAACCATTACATCTTATGTGAGTATTCCAAATAGTTCGGATTTGTTCTCCGGAACAAATAGTGATCCGCTTTTTAAAATCACTCAATATTGGTTGGCAGATTACATTACGATGTACTCTGGAGTTGTTCCAGTTGTAAATGCAGTCAATGGTTATGGCTTCGTGGTATCATTTGACGAATATCGAAGTAACGGTGTAAAAGCTAAAATTTATTTATCAAAAGACGCCGTAATCAGCAGCGGTAATGGTACTGTAAACAGCCCATACTATTTAAAATAAGAGAGGTGTAAATATGAAGAAGAAAAGAGAGAAAAAGAATAATAATAAAGTCAATATCATTGTGATGGCAGTCTTCTTGATAGCAGTTGTAATTCTACTTGCGGTGGAAGGAACAAAACTATATCAAGAATACTCGAATACCACACCATACTATGAAGTGGAAGATCGCTTAACACAAGTTGATGAGACCACATTAGGAACACAATATCCAATCGGATGGATTCGTGTTCAAGGAACAGATATCGATTATCCACTTGTATATGAAAGCATCAGTATCTATGAGAGCGGAACCGATTATATATGGACAACTTATGTACCAGAAGGCGAAGAAAATCGTATGGTTGTTTACGGTCACAACTTGCGAAATGTTTCATCTAATCCTTTAATAGCAGATCCGGAACATACCAGATTTGAGCAATTGATGAGTTTTACAGATTACGATTTTGCTAAGGAAAATCAATATGTACAATTGACATTAAATGGAGAAAACGTTTTATATAAAATTTACGCAGTCAGTTTTGTAACAGAAGAAGGAGATACTGGGTATTATACAGAAAATAAAGAGGAAACAGAAACCTACATCAAACAAGCTAAAGAAAACAGCTTATACGACTATGATGTTGATGTAAATGGAAATGATAAAATTATTTCTCTAGTAACATGTACAAGATACTTTGGAATCGATGGACCAACTCAATTTAGAGTCGATTTGCGAAAAGTACGTGACGATGAAAAAATTACAAAAAGCAAGGTTACAACTACAGATAATTATGATATAATCAAATAAGATAGGAGGAACTTAAAATGAATCAAAGTAAAATAGACAAGTCATCGCATTACTTATTTGGTTTTATATTTGTAACATTAACAATTTTTTCTTTCTTTTTAACCAAAGAAGTAAGTGCACTTAGAAATACTGCTCCGCAGGTTGGCAATAATGACCAAATCTGCGTAGGCGGTTATCTTTATACGATTACAGCGACGAATTGGCATTATCAAAAACAACTTCAAAAATATGCGACATATATCGATTCGAGTGATATTGCTAGAGGATGTTTACAAGAATATGTTTTAAACAAGAAAACAGGAAGATATACATTACAATGTAGACATTACGATGGTACGAACACAGATATGACATTTAGGGTTGATAATACTCAAAATCGTTTGAGTTGTAAATCGAGTATCGATATTGACTCTAGTAAATTTACGAATTATGAGTTTACACCGAATTTGAGTTATCAATATCAATCTTGTCCGATTTCCACTTCTAATGTAGAAGGAATTGAACCAGACGATTGGGGACCATTAGATATTTCAGATAAGATTACACAAGATTTTGATGCTAGTACACAATTATGGCGAGTTACTGTAACAGGACTTAAAAATGTTTCTGTACGACTAATTAATGGTACGAGAGCCAATGCAAACGATAACATCAGATTTGTGAACGATTTAGGAATTGCCAATACAAGTTATGTGGCTGTAAACGGCACAGCTCAAAATACATCGTTAACTAACGCTCAGATTTCAGCTGGCTATGTTTCTAACTTATATAGAAGTGCAAGAGTAACAGACAATGGCGACGGTACCCAGACACTAGTATTTTATATGACACCGGGTAGTGAATACTACATTCAATTTGTGTTAAATAATGGTAACAGTGACTGTAATGGCCTTGAAGTTGCTCATGTAACTGGTGGTGTATCGACAATGGTACCATCTTCCATTTTTACGAATGGTACAAAGTGTCAAACGTATACAAATTGGGCCTTGACACAAAACAACAGTGTCATTTCTAGCCTTTATAAAAGCTTAGTTCCAGAGTGCTATAGTTCAGCAGATATCGATTATACTCGGATTGATGAATATGAAAGAAAAGTTGATCGTGCAACATCAGTGCTACAATCTGTAGCATCTTCGGCACAAAATGCTACGACTGGAACAACGACGATTGCCTCACAATGTGATTTTGATCCAGAAAAAAATGTTCAAACTTATACTTATGCATCAAAGCTGAGTTCTGCTGGTTATGAAGGAGAATTCGGAACTTATTGGGATGCGTTATGCACGGAAACGGTTACAGTAACATTTGATACCCCAAAAGCATTATCTGCAGCGGGAGCAGCATTTACGTATCCATCGACAATTACCGTCAGTAGACAATGTACTCCGTATCAAGTCATTGCTCCACAATTCAAAACCCAATGTAAATACACAGTAGAATGTTGGGGTGGCCCGGCAAACCATACTGGTGAAGCTGGAGCAGGACCAAACGATGAATTTGATTCTTGCATTATGCAATGTGATGGCGGTTCTTATACTCAAAACTGTATCGATTCATGCTATAGCAGCGTATATGAAAATCAAGCAACAGATTCTTTAATCACATCATTTAACTTCTTTGCGGAAAATTATACATCAACAGAAAAGACCGCTTCTATCAGTGGTTGTGGTTCAAGCAACATCGGAAAGGTATGGCCAGGTAAGACAAGATTACCACTTTCAAGTTGTAGTTATGATACCGGAAACGTCCACTCTGGTGGCGGAAACTGTACAGATACAACATGTACTTCTACACATGGTATCTCATATACATACTTAGATACTTGTAACGCAACTGGAAATATTTCTGGAACCGCATGTTACGAAGTATTTACGAGCTCACCATTGCCAAATTGTATTGAAGTATTTAATCGTGGTGGTACTTGGTATGTTGGTAATACAAACACACCTTATACTGATGCATATGCAATTCAGGAATATGAAAAATTGATTGCACAATCTAATTTAGAATATAGTAAGTTACAAGCTGCTATGCAGCAATTTAAAGATAACGAAAATAGTATTGACGTTGCAATTAAAGATTCTTACACAGGTGAAACTCATGGACCGGAAAGCGGTTATGAAGCGGTTATTAAATACAGTTATGTAGACAAGGCAACAGGCGAACAAAGCTATTTAACGGCTGAAGAATACAAACAGAAAACGGGAACTGATCCAACATTAGGTACTGCAGCAGCATACGGCTCTCCTCAAACGATTCAATATGCAAATCACGGTCAGGGAGCTGATTATCAATCTATTACAATTCAAGGATATGAAGTGAATAAATCTTACGAAATCATTTTACCTGAAATGTATGTATCAAATGTCAACATTGGTGATTATAAATATGGATTGACGACAAACGATGAAAAATCAGGATACACAAATGGTGGAAATAAGTATTATACTCATATCTTATCCCCAGGAATTAATGACGTATTAGTTTGGGACAATTATACAACAGTAAGCGATTTAAAACGCGAACATACGATTACAAACAACATTAAAGTTACTTATTCTTTAGGTACCTGGAACCAAATTCAAAATTCGACGATCGATTGTTTCTATGGAATTCCAGACAATTCGACATTTACTCCTGAACCAGAGTGTACTGGTGAAAATTGTTATGATCAACCGTGCGGACCAAATGATATATGTGATAATAATGGATTAATCTACATTTGGAGAACAATTGACTTGTATGATATGTTCCCTGCAAATGAGACGCTAAGTGGTGGTGAAAGACAACCACGTTGGAATTGGTCTTCAGCTGCAATCGATGTGACGAATCAACGTTATCCTGTTAATCCTCCAGAAGTAATTGAGGATGTTGAATCAAAAGGCGACACTATTTATGGAAATGAAGAGGAATTAGACTACCGTATTATACTGACGAGACAAAATCTTCGCAATTTACGTTCTTACAATGCCACTCATGGAAGTTATACGGATTTCGAAGATATGACATGTACGTATGATGAGATAAAAGGTGTTTCTATATGTACAAGTAGTTTATTGCCAACACAAGGTGGTTCAAGCGAATACATGACGATGGTTGATAAAGGAATCGCCGGATGTAATAATGAACAGGGTGAAGATTGTATCGATGCCTCATATACAATCACGAATGGAGGTTAATGTAAATGAGTAAAGGTGTAATGGCCGCAGGAATTATCATGTTAGGGGTTCTTACTTTCGGCTTAATCAACATTATTTCAAATTATACAACTGGAAACGAATTGGACTTTCAATTGTTAAGAGATACAACGGAGTCAGCGATGCTTGACGCCGTTGATCTTGGCTTTTTCCAAACATCTGGTGGACAAATCAGAATGGACAAAGAAAAATTTGTTGAAGGATTTGTTAGACGCTTCGCTCAAAGCGTTAACAACGATAGAAATTATCAAATCGAAATCTACGATATCAATGAAACGCCTCCGAAAGCAAGTGTTCGTGTTGGATCTAGCACAATGGCAACTTTTGCAGATGTATCATTCAATATTGAAAACAGAGTAGATGCTATCATTGAAACAAAGTATACGGATCCAAGAACATTGGACGAAGTAACAAATTATGATTAGGAAGGGATGATAAAATGGGAAACATAATGATTGGATTAAAAAAATTCTTATCCAACAAAAATACGGTAACCATCATTGGTGTGTTAGTAGCAATCGTCGTACTATACGTTGGTTATAACATGCGTGTTCAAGCCGCAGTTAATCCACAAGATATTCCGTGTGCGACACAAACAATTAGTCCTGGTACAAGAATTACTGAGGATATGATTGAAATTATTCAAGTTCCACCTTCAATGTTAAAAGGTAGCCCAATTACAGAGGTTGCTAACATTGTTGGTAAATATGTAGCAAACGACACGGTAATTCCGATTGGAAGTTTGTTCTATTCAAGAAGTGTTGTAGAAAAATCACAACTTGCTGATGCAATTATCCAAGATATTCCAGATGGATACGTATTGGTAAATATGTCAGTAGATACACAAAGTACGTATGGTAACTCAGTATATCCAGAAAATTATATCGATATTTACTTAAGAGCAACGAATCGTCTAGAAGAAGGAACTTCTGACGAAGAAGACCGAATCATGGTTGGTAAATTGATTGAAAACGTAAAAGTTATTGCCGTATTAGATAGTGCAGGTAACAACGTATTTGCTAATCTTGAAGATAAACAGACACCAGCAATGATCATATTCGCAGTTCCAGAAGAATACCATATCTTACTTCGTAAAGCAATGTACTTGAGAAGTTACGATGCTTCACTATTCATCGTACCAACAGATGAATCTTTGAAAGAGGAAAAAGGGGAAGTTAGAATTGCTAGCGAAGAACTAAGAGATTGGATTAATAGTGTAACTTACTGGACAGAAGATATGTCAGGTGGAAACATTAGTGCAACGACTGATAATAATCAAAATCAAGCTCAGACACAATAAAAAGAATAAAATTTGAAAGGGATGTGATTTATGAAAGAAAATATCTTTGACCAGATGGACTTTGGTCCGTTTAAAGAATACATTGATAACGACGATATTACCGATATTTCTTATAGTAATAATGGTCAAATCTGGATCAGATCCCTTACTCAAGGTTCTGTTCGTGTGGAAAATCCAAAAATCAACAATGCCTTCGTTGAAAAATTGGCATTTCAATGTTCTAACGTAATGGGAACAACATTCAACATGGCTAAGCCATTTTTGGACGCTGAATCTAGTGAATTGCGTATGAACTTCGTTCATGAGTCAATTGCAACGAACGGCATTGCTTTGGTTATTCGTAAAACACCCGCCAAAATCAGATTGAAAGAAGACACCCTTTTACAAGAAGATTATGTTACCAAAGATGTCCATGATTTTTTAATCAAATGTGTCGAAGGTCACTGTAACATTATCGTATGTGGTGAAACTGGTTCTGGTAAAACAGAATTTGTAAAATATTTAGCAAGTCATACAAAAGCAAACGAAAAGTTGATTACGATAGAGGATACACTAGAACTTCACTTGGATAAGATTTATCCAACGCGAGATATCGTTGCTATGAAAACAAACAACATTGCAAGTTATACCGATGTACTAGTAACCTGTATGAGACAGAACCCCAAATGGATTCTACTAGCCGAGGTTCGTAGCGCCGAAGCTGTATCCGCAGTTCGTAACTCCATTTCATCAGGACACAATATCTTATCGACCATCCACTCTGATAAAGCAAGTGCCATTCCATATCGTCTTTACAGTTTGATGGAAACGGATGTAGATGTTGACCAATTTTTAAATACGATTTATCGTTACATTCAATTGGGTGTTCATATTAAAGCATATTATAGTCAAAAGTATAAAAAGTTCCATCGTGAAATCGACGAAGTAACAGAGTTTTATGTAGATGATGATAACAAATGTGTCACCAATACAATTTATCAAAAAATGGGTGATAAAATCATCAGAAAAGCACCAAGTAATCACCTTAAGGAGTACTTGATGGGACAAAATGTCAGTCTGGATACAGATATCAATGCTGGTGAATCCACTGTCGATGAGGCAATGAAAGAATCCAAAAAAGCAGAAGAGGGAACTGAACTTACAATGGTAACCCCAGAGAATGCTCCGGCAATGAAAACGGATGGTCCGATGATGTATGATCCAAATCGAGTAGAGACGTTGAATACACCATCTGCTGTTTCAACTCAACCGACGTCAACACAACCAAGTAATTTGACAACACCTGTTACGACGGTAGCAACAAGTAGTATGGGGACACCTTCTGTATCTGTACCACAACCCGCATCGCAGCCTGTATCGCAACCTGTTGTAAATAATCCAAATCCAACATATGTCGCACCAACGCCGGCTCCTGTAGTGACACCACCGCCGGTAGCGCCAGCGAATCCAACAGTTAGCGATTTATTCTAATAAGGAGTTGATATTATGGAATTAATTATATTACTGGTCATTGCATTGTTTATTATGTTATACCGTAGTTATCGTGGTAATAACGTCTATAAGTACATTGTCGATCAAGTAAGTGTTGTATATGATAAGTTTGCTCCTTATTCATTTAAAGTGGTAAGAGAGAAAACCAAACAGTTAGGACAAGAATATACACCACGACAATACGCAACCCAAGTTGCTATGTTTGCGATATTTGCCGGTGTTATTTCTTATATGTACTTTTACAACATCATTGTATCCATTATCTACATTGTCGTTGCCGTATCGTTTATTCCATACTTAGCATTCTTAAGATGCAAAAGAGTATACAGTGAATTTATCTTTGAACAAGTTCAAGTTTATACGACCAACACGATTATGGAATTTGCAACGACCCAAAGTTTCGTTAAAAGTTTGGAAGGTGTTGTAAACAGTGGTGTACTAGAAGATCCTGTTTTGACAGATGTTCAACACATGATTGATTTAGCATACGAAAATGGATCTATCGATGAATCATTAAAATACATGGATAACTTATATCATTATTATATTGTAAAAAACATGCATCAATTGTTCTTACAAATCACCAAAGAAGGTGCCAGGGATACTGGTGAATCACTAGATAACATGCAAATGGATATCGATAACCTTGTTGAAAGCGTTTATCGTGACCGAATCGAACGTGCAACATTCCACAAATCGTTCTTAAAATATGGTATGATGCTATATTTAATGGTAATGTTAGTACAATACCTTTTAGGAAATGAGACGTATATTAAGATTCTAGATTTATGGTACATGCAACTATTATTACACGGAATCTTAATTGTCAATTCTTACTTCTTAATTAAAGGTGAAAAATACTATAACGAGAATGTAGGTGCTGAATAATGGAAATAATTATAATCGGTGGAATATTATTATTCGTGTTATTGTATAATCAAACAATCGACGGGCAAAAATTCATTCGTGACAACGAGAAATATTTCCAAATGTTAAAAGAGGACGATTATGAATTCTTGGTCTATGCAAAATATGGTGAAAGTGTAGATGTTAATACATTATTCAACAAACGAATCACTTATGGATTTGTGACGATTGTAATTTTCTTATTTATTTTCTTAACAGATTTGAATTTAATTAACATTATTTTATCAATTGTTGTAGGGTTTGTAGTTTTTAAAATGCCATATAATAGTTTGAGAAGCTTTTATAAGCAACATTTACATGATATCGATGTTATGCTGCCATACTATTTAAAAGGCTTAGAAATTTTAGTACAACATTATACGGTACCAGTAGCGCTTGGTAAATCGATTGAAGATGCACCTGATATTTTTAAACCAGGCCTTCGTACTTTGATTTCTAGAATCGATGCTGGTGACTCTAGTATCGATCCGTATATGGAATTCGCAAATACCTATCCGGTTAGAGATTCCATGCGTATGATGCGTTTGTTATATCGTCTTGGAATCGGTTCTCAAGAGAAGAAACAAGAACGACTATTGATGTTTTCTAGAACGGTTTCAAACTTACAAAACAAAGCCCGTGAAACAAAATATAAAGAAAGATTAAATCACATGGAAGGACAGACCATGTACATGTTAGTTGCTACAGGCGGTGGCGTCATGGTTTTAATCTTAGTTTCTATGATGTTTATGATGTAAATTGTCTAGTAAAATGTAAATAATATTGTTTCAAAAAGAAAATTATGGTATAACTAATAATAGAAAGGAGAGTAGTTAAGGATGAAGGAAGCGACAGGTGAATTAAATATGACAGTTGTAACCATCATTGCAATTGGTGCTATCATTGCATTTTTCTGGATTATGTGGCCAAATATTCAAAACACAATCAATGACCAATGGGGCGCAATTAGTAACGATGATGATTACAACATCGTAAATGATTAAAATAAAGTAGGTGTTGAAATATGAGAGAAGCGATTGGCGGCGCTATGACAATTCAAATTATTGTTATCTTTATGCTTTTGATTAATGCATATCTTGCTTTTTCGGTAAGTTATACGAGAGCATTTAAGATGAAAAATCAAGTAATTAACATTATCGAAAACAACGAAGGATATCCAACCAATGAGGATGTTGGTGGATGTATAGTCGATAATCCAGAAGGTGCAATTTGCCAAATTGTAAGTTATATCAACGAAATTGGATACAATGGAGATGACTTTCCAGAAAGAGATACGCTCTGTCCAACAGGCGCAAAAGGAAAGCAATTTGGATTGTGTATTATACCACATAAAAAAGATATTGCTGGAAACTCAAATGCCAGTCAATCGTACAGCGGTATATATTATACTGTTTATACATATATCAACATCAATATCCCAGTTATCAACAACCTGTTCAAGGGAATGCCAAACATTTTCCGAATTCAGGGTGAAACAAATACGATTTATTCGTCTGGGTTAACGAACATATTTACAGAATTGTAAAACAAAAAATAAAAGGAGAGGAACAAAATGAACGTAATTATAGCGAATCAACAAAAAGAAATCATTGCTGGCTTAGATATTGACATTATAAAATCTTTAGATGGTGAATTTGATGCTGATGAACTAGTCAGTATGTTCCAAAACTTTTATTTCGGTAAGATGATTTTGGATTTGACAGCAGTAAGAGATTACAAAAATTTACAAAACATTCAAAAATTGTCGATGGCATTAGATGTAGAAAAAATTATAATTCTATTACCAGCTAGTGATCCAGAATGTACATCCAATGCCTTTTTATCCCAATTGATTTCAATGGGAATATATAACTTTACAACTAATTTAGAAGGTTTAAAATACTTATTTGACCATCCAAATACGTATCGTGATGTTGCCCATATTCAACAACTTGGGCAATTATCTGCCGGTGAAACAGGAGATGGTGGCACTGGTACAGTAGTTAATGTTACAGTTCAAGGAGATGTCAATCAAACTGCAACTGTTCTTGGATTCAAGAATTTAACAGACCATGCCGGTGCTACTTCTTTAATCTATATGATTAAGAAGCAGTTGGAGCATCATGGCGTGCCAGTAATTGCAATCGAACTGAACAAACGTGACTTTATGTACTTCAATGATAAATCGATGCTATCTCTTTCAGTAGAACAATTGCCAGCAGAACTTCTAAAGCATAAGGATGTAAAAGTTATTCTTTTAGACATTAATGATACAAATAGCGAGGAATCTTGTGGTGACGTTTTCTATTTATTAGAACCTTCTACCATAAAATTAAATAAATTACTACGAAGAGACCGTAATGTATTCCAAAAAATGAAAGCAAAAAAGATTGTTTTAAATCGTAGTCTTTTATCATCTTCTGATGTAGCTGATTTGGAATATGAGGCAAAGGCAAAGATTTTTTATTCCTTGCCTCCTTTAAACGATCGAATCAACAATAATGTACTAGATGATTTTCTAAGTACAATTGGAGTATTGAAAGTAGGAAGTGGATCTAGCGGCAAGTCCGGTGGCATGTTCTCCTTCTTTAAATAAAATTTATTGACAATAAAATAACGAATCAAGTATAATAGATTTATACATAGGAGGTTATTATATGGATTTGAGTTTATTCCAAGTACTAGCAACAGATGCTTGCGGTGGAATTTTACCAATTGTTAAATTTATTAGACAAGGTATTTTCCCAATTATCCAAATTGGTATCCCAATTATCTTGATTATTATGGGTTCTATCGATTTAGGTAAAGCAGTTTTATCAAGTGATGATAAAGAAATTAAAGGTGCTACTGGTCGTTTACTCAAACGTGCTATTGCAGCCGTTGCAGTATTCTTTGTTACGACAATTGTAACAATCTTAATGGATATGTTAGCAAACACAGGTGCTGTCGATGGTGACGATGGTGATACAACTGGATGGGCAGCATGTTGGTCAGCAGCTAGAAATTAAAAATTTGAAATATTTAAGAGAAAAATAAATTATACAACAATTGTATAATTTATTTTATTTTGTTATAATGGATATGAGATGAGTATAGGAGGTTTATTATGGACCGTAGTAAATTATATAAAATAATTATTATAACAGTTGTTGTAATTTTATTGGTTATAGGTCTTTGTGTTGCGTATTATTTTATTTTTGGAAACAAAAAGAGTTATTCAGCTATTGAAACGATTATGGAAAATGCCGCTGAAAGTTATTATGATGATCATGCAGAAGAATTGCCAACTGAGGCAGGTGCAACTGTAATTATTTCTGTAGACACTTTGGTAAGTGGTAAATATATGGATAGCATTGCAACACTTAGTAAAGACGAAAAAACAAGTTGTACAGGCGAAGTTCGTGTTATGAATAACAGTGGAAAATATCAATATGTTGCCAATATTGATTGTGGTGATACTTACCAAACAAAAAACTTTAAAGATTATATTTTAGAAAATTCAAAACAGGTATATGATGGCAGCGGAATCTATGAAATGGATGATCCATCTGCTCCAGCAAATGCGGATGGAACTTTAGCAAAAAAATGGGTATTTAAGGGTGAAAATCCAATGAATTATATGGAGTTTTCTGGAGCTACTTGGAGAATTGTAAGCTTCAATGAAGATTCTGTTGAACTAATTTATACCTCAGCAATCTATAATAATGAATTTGATGACAGATTCAATACAGATACGAATGCTAATGATGGTATCAATAATTATTCATTAAGTCGTATGAGAGAGTATTTGAATCAAAATTATAGTAAGATTGTTGATAAAGATTATCAAGACTATGTCGTACCTCACACAGTCTGTGCAGGTATTCGTCCATTTAATGATTTATCTGTCGATGGTTCTAGCGAATGTGCGACAAAAATTACGGGTGAATTAATTTCTTCTGTTCCACTATATGAATATATGAGAGCAAGCTTGGATTCCAACTGTACTTCTTTAAATAGTACATGTGCAAACTATAATTATTTATCAAAATTAAGAAACTTCTGGACAATCACAGCGAGTGATATCAATTCTCATACTGGTTTCATCGTAGAACGTGGAGCTATCGAATATTATGAATTGAGTTACGCATATGGAATTTACCCGATTGTATATATTACGACAAACATTTCAAATGTATCTGGAACAGGTGCTTCTGACGATCCATTTGTAATTAATAACGCATAGGTGGGATAAAATGAAGAAAATAAATTATTTATTACTATCATTCATACTTTTTTTCCTCGTAGTAGGAAATGTTTATGCTGAAGATACAGGTGCAAATGGACAAGGAGCTGGATTAGGACTTACACGAAGAGATGTACAGCAGTGTGATTCTGTAGCATCTGATCAATGGATTTATACACATTCGTTTACGGGCTACAGACAGATGGGCGATTTTAATATGGACACCGGTCAAAGAGAAGAGTTGTACTCACCAAGCACTGGACCTGAGTACAAAGATGAAACTAGTTGGCGTCATTGTTGTGAAGTAGGTAATAATGTTGCAGATGGAATAATCTGGGCATGTGATCTTTACGAGATTAACAGAGATTATCTATCGGACAATACTGAAAGTGAAAATGGTGATAGCAATACAGTTAGTAATAACAATTTATTATCGGAAGAAGACCAAAAAGATTCCAACAAAGCAATTGTATGTGGATATATAACAGATAATTTTATATTCGATTGTAATTTCCTAACAGAGGGAAACCAAAAAGACATGTATGATGACAATAAAGTAATATGCTGTAATCCATCATATGAAGAAAATGGGAAAACATACACACAGTGCACAAAATATGTATCTCAATCTTTAATTAATGATGGATACGAGACAATTAGTGGATTTGGTGAACGTGAAAATATAAATGATATTACAGGCAATCTTGATGCAAGTTGTGATGCGATTTTCGATTCTGAAGCTCAAGCATTAATTGAACGTCTTTTCGGGATCGTTTGTATTGCAGTTCCAATTCTTCTCATTGTATTAGGAAGTGTTGATTTTGGAAATGCAGTTTTATCAAGCGACCAAGAAGCAATGCAAAAAGCTGTAAAAAGATTTACGACAAGATGTATTGTTGCAGTAGCGATATTCTTTTTGCCAATGCTCATCAATTTGATATTTAGTTTTCCAGGAATGGATGTTGTAAAAGATGTAGTTTTCTGCGATGTATAAAAAAGCGTTAAATTCTAAATAAAGTGCACAATTAAGTGCATTGCGACCAAAAATGTGTATTTTTATAAGAAAATGCACATTTTTTAGTCGCTTAAAGAAGAAAAAGTAAACAAACATTGAAAAATATGGTATATTATATACCGACAAAGGACTTTTGTTCCACGTCAAAAAGTGTAGAAATTGTACCTTTTTTAAAACTAAGTGCACAACGTCTACATTATATTCAATGATTAATTTATGGCAATTTGTTTGTCGAAAGAATAATTATAGGTGGGCTATAATTATTTTTTTAATGTTTTAATAAATTATCTGATAAATCAATGTTATCAGGTTCAATGTAATAACAATTTAAGATTTTTAATATATATTCATCACACAAGAATAACATTGCTTCATAAGGAGATTTACCATTTAATGAATCTCTACATAATGAATTAATATTATTCATAATTAAATTACAATCTTCTTGTGTAATATTTTTGAAAGAAGAACCTTTGGGTAAAACGTATCGAATAAATTCATGATTTTTTTCAATCATGCCCTTTTGCCTAGAAGCATGAGGATCACAAAAGAATAGATGAGTAACATATTCACCAGTTGAATGTCGATATTATTAACATCAAAGAATTCATGACCATTATCGGTAAGGATAACTTGAAATAAATATTTATAAATATCTAAAGGAATAAGAGTTTGTAATATCTCGAATATCCTTGTAACTTCTTCAGTTGTTTGAGATTCTAATTTAAAAATTAACATAAATTTAGATTTTCTCCAAAGTAATGTAAGAAAACAATCTCTTTCTTCTTGTAGTCCTTCAACTGTGTCCATTTCAACTATATTTAAATCAGGATTATTAGTGGTAAATTCAATGAAATCTGTGTATTTTCTATTAATTAATATTTCACGCTCTTCTCTAGTTCTTCTATTACCTGAGTTTTTTCTTTTTTTATATTTTACAATTCTAGGAAAATCTAAAGGACCAAATTTAAAAACACCATCGTTAATATATCGATAAAAAGAACTTTTACTAAAATCTAAAATATCAGGATGATTGATATATAAATGATTAGTTGTTTGTCCTTTCTTAACAAGAGGAGTTATAGTTTCATTAATAATATGAACTTCCTCTAAAGTTAAATTAATACCTTGTCTACAAGATTTAATTAATTCTTCATAAGCTTTTTGAGATTCTCTAGCATAATAAGTCCATCTAATTTTTCTACAACCACTTCTAGACTTACAACCATTACAAACATATGGAGAACGTTTTAACCTTTCACATGATAAATCTAAATCAGGATGATTAATTTTATAATTATTCCAAGTTGATGGTTCAGAATATTTTTTATTTCTATCTATTTCCCTTAAAATAGTAGAATGATTTCTACATAATTCTTTAGCAATTTGGTTAATGGATTTATTTTCATTTAATCCATCTTCAATATTTTTTCTATCCTCATAAGATAGATGACAATAATTTGTCACTTTCAATTCCTCCTTAATGATAAACAAATTGCTTAGGAAGATATTATATATGTTTTCAAAACTTATTGCACATTAATTGTGCACTTCCAATAAAAATCTACAATGTATAAAAAAGAAAACATAAAAGTTTTCTTTTTTGTTGGAATTTAACAAAATATGATATAATAGAAATATAAATTTATGCTTTGCGTATTGAGGAGGAAAAAATAATGTTAGATGGAATTTTTGATTTTATATCCGAAAACCTACTACAATTCTTTGGATGGGTTAGCTCCTTGATATATGGAATGGTTTCTATAGTTACGCAAGGATTTTTTAACTTATCATATATTGAAATTTTCACTTCTGAAACAATTCAAGATATTACAGCAAGAATTTACGTTGTATTGGCAGTGTTTATGATATTTAAATTGGCTTTTTCGCTAATTCAATATTTGGTAAATCCGGATCAAGTAAACGACAAACAAGCTGGAATGGGAAAATTAGTTTCGCGTACTGCGACCGCATTTATATTACTAATTGCTGTTCCTATTATATTTGATGAATTCGTCTTCGGTCCACCAAATGCTGATTCTAGTAATACATATCAAGCTATTATTGCAAGATCGATTCCGAGAATTATATTAGGCTCATCGGGAGGAGAAAGCGAGGCAAGCTCCTTAGGAGAAACAATGGCGGCAACTGCTTTTTCTGCTTTTGTACAGCCTCGTGAGGAGTGTGAAGGAGCTCCGCTTTTAACAAATGCAACTATTAGTGATATTGCGGACGCAACTTATGCAAGATGTTCTGAAGTAGTCGAGGGTGGTGAAAGTAGTGTTTTCGCATATGACTACAATTGGTTATTTGGACTTGCAGTAGGATTAGTTATGTTAGTAATTATGCTATTCTTTACAGTTGATGTCGCAATACGTGCAATTAAATTAGGTATTTTGAGAATTATTGCTCCGATTCCAATTATTTCTTATGTCGATCCAAAAAGTGCCAAAGATGGCTCATTTAACAATTGGTTAAAAGCTTTAATTTCCACTTTTGCAGAGTTATTTATAAAAATTGCAGTTATTTATATTATTATGTACGTCATTATTCAATTGACATCAGCCCAGGGTGGCGCTATTGATTTTGGAAATTTAAGTACTGGCGAAGCTTTATACGCAAGAGTGTTTATCATTATCGGTTTATTACTCTTCGCAGTTCAAGCCTCTGCATTTATTAAAAATATTTTTGGTATCAAAGATCAAGGTCTAGGAACTGGACTTGGAATGTTAATGGGAGGGGCAGGTGCCTTACTTGCCGGTGGCGGTATAGCAGGAATGGCTAGAGGTATGATTCAAGGTGGAACAGAAGGAGCCCAAGGTAAAGCTAGTTTTGGTAACTTTAACAAAGGAAAAGAATTGGCTGCTAAAACTGCCAAAGGTCAAGCCCATGCTCAAAGAAAAGCAGAACGACAAGCTGCTAAGTTGGGATATGATGATGCTCGTATGAGTGATTTAAAACAGGAAGCCTCTGCGGCAGAAGAAGAATTAGCAATTGCTCAAGCAGAAATGCAAGCAGACCCAACAAATGTAGAAAAGCAACAAGCATACAGAGCTGCTTTGGCTAGAAGCAAGAGAGCTAATAAGGCTGTAGAAGATGCAAAAGAAATCCGTAAGAATCCAGCACTTGCCAAAGCACGTGGCGATGCTTATTCTAGATCAGGCTATGCTATGGCATTAGCTCGTGAAAAAAGCGGTCAAGTTGCAAGAAATGTTGGTAATGCAGTAGGAACTGGTGCTCAAAAAGTTGGCAGCGCTTTATATAATAATGTTACTCCTGTTCGTAAGGCTACTGACTTAGCAACAGGTGCGGCTGCCGCTATCCAAGCTGGTATAGTGGAAAGTCAACCTGTTCAAGATGCTATTCATAGAAGAGAATTATATGATATCGATAGAACGCATGGTGGACAATATTTAGATGAGTTTTCAAAAGAAAATAGACAAAAGGAAGTGAACGGCGTGCCAAAAGGCGAGCCAGGAAGCATTGAAGATTATGCTAGTCAGCATCCGAATGTTTTTAATAACAACAATAATAATGGTCAAGGAGGTCCTGGCACTGGTGGCATGGGTGGAACTCCATAATTGCGAAAGTGAGATGATATAAATGGGAAGATATTTGATACCAGCAAATACCAAAAAAGGTACTTTAATATTTGGTCTATTTCGTGAAAGTGACTTAATTATATTTGGTATTGGAATCGGAATAACGTTTATAATGCTATTGGCATTTCAACAGCAACTAGCGGATACCATGACAGCAGTCATGTGTATCTGCCCTGCTTTGGTTGCAACTTTATTGGTTGCTCCTGTTCCTTATTATCACAATGTAATAACGGTTATTCAGGAAGCATACGAATTTATTTCTACAAACCAACGATTAATTTGGAAAGGATGGTGTTTTAAAGATGGCACAGATGCGAAAAAGTAATTATACAGAAGACTGGTTGCCAATTCAGGGGATAAACAATGGTATGATTTTGTTACCTGGTCAAATGCGTGTCACAGGTGTAAAAATCACTCCAAGAAATATCTTTATCTTAGATGAAGACTCACAAACAAATATATTGATAGCGTTAAAAAACTTCTACAATACGTTAGAGTTTGAATTCTGGTTGGTGGTAGCAGATAGACCGGTTGATATTTCTGTTTACTTATCGCAACTGCAACTTCTTTATAACAACACGGCAGATCCTGCTAGAAGAAAATTGATTAATGAAGATATTCAAAAAGGAAATAGCTTTATGAATAACAACGTTGTAGATACAGAATATTTTATTCTTTTCAAAGAAAAAAATATGGAGATTCTACAAAAGAAAGTTCGTTTACTAATCAACGGCCTTTCAAGTTGTGGTTTGGTTGCTGCACAAATTAGTAATGAAGATGCTAGAATTATTTTAGATAACTTCCTAAATGGTGGAAGAACGACTGAGTTTGGAACGGTGATGCCAATATGATAGATATCAAATCGCAAATTGCTCCGAAAGGATTACATTTTAATCCGAGTGATTTCTTTATCAGTGATAAATATGCAACAATTTTAACAATTGTTTCTTATCCAAAATACATCTCACCTGGTTACTTATCACAATTAACTAGTATGTCTGGAATTAAGATTGTCATTAAACACATTCCGGTTCCTTTTTCATCTATGTCTAAAATGTTAAATAAACAAATTGCAGACTTGAAAGTACGTTATCAAGATGAAAAAGATAATACGACAAAGGAACGAATTCGTCAAGACTATGAATCTTTGGAATCTTTCGTATCCATGTTAGCTGGAAGTCAATCAAAAATTTTCGACTTCCAAATGCACATCATGATTACAGCAGATACAAGAGAAGAGTTAGAGCTAAAGAAAGTTAACGTTAAGAACTACCTTGATGCGATGGAATTACGTGGAATCCCGTTACGATTTGAACAAGAAAAAGTGCTAAAATCAATTCTTCCAATATTCCCAAAACAGGATATTGAAGACCGTATCGGTACTCCAATTCCATCTGTGACGATAGCAGCAATGTATCCATTTATCTTTGATACAATCAAAGATCCAGGATTATCTACATTACTTGGTGTCGATTTTTCTGGTGGTGTTATTCTATTTAACCAGTTCTTATATCAAATTAAGAAAGAACCAAATAGAAATAATGCAAATTTAATTATTTTAGGTACATCTGGTTCTGGTAAATCAACTGCTGCAAAACTAATTTTACGTGGACATATTAGAAATGGTTGTCAGATTGTTGCAATCGACCCTGAAAACGAAATTGCTGATATGGCAAATGCTTTTGGCGGAGATGTTATCGATATCGGTAAGGGTGGAGATTTCGGAATGATTAACCCTTTGCAAATCGTATTAGATGCCGATGAAGAAGAAGTATCACAAGGTATGGGATATACAATTCTTACTCGTACACTACAATTTTTAAAAGCATTCTTAAAGTATTATGATCCAACAGTAGAGGAAGATGTATTGACACTATTTAGTGAAATTGTACAAGATACCTATGCCAGATTTGGAATTAACTTTACAAGTGACTTTTCAAATTATAGACCACAGGATTATCCGACGTTCTCGGATGTTTATGCAACAATCAAAGGTAAGTTATTATCGATGACGGATAAGACACACGAACGTGATATTATGGAACGTTTGGAACTTAAGATTCGTCCATTAACAAAAGAATTGAAGTATTACTTTGATGGACATACGACTGTTGCTACCGATAGTGACTTTATGGTATTCAACATCCGTGAATTGATGAATGCCGATGAAAATATCAGAAATGCATTATTCTTCAATGTATTGAAGTTTGCATGGGGATTATGTCTAGATAGAAGTAAAAATACAATTTTAATGGTTGATGAAGCCCACGTATTGCTATCTGGAAATAACGTTCTTGGTGCGGATTTCTTAGCACAAGTTCAACGTCGTGCCAGAAAATACAATACAGGTTCTATTATCATTACGCAACAACCAAGTGACTTTGCTAATCCAGCAGTTATTACACAAGGAAAAGCAATCTTCGATAATGCTTCTTATTACTTAATCATGGGATTAAAGAAACAAGCTACAGAAGATTTAGGTCAATTGATTGACTTAAATGATAATGAAAAAGAAAGTATTAAACGTTATTCACAAGGGGAAGCATTATTTGCTTGTGGAAATAGACGTATGAGAATAAATGTTATTGTAACTAAAGAAGAATTAGATTCTTTTGGCTCAGGTGGAGGATTATAGTTTTTCTATAATCCTTTCTTTGTAAGAGAGGAGGTAAACAGTGAATAATCAAAATGAGGGCAATTCTTTAAAAATGGTGTTGGATTTTATTAAACGAATTCCAAATTTTGTCAAAATAGGTTGTACGACCAGCTGCTTGCCTTTTCTTGGTTGTTTTGTCGTCGTATTTGCTATTATAATGATTATAGTGGCAATTACCGGTATGGTGTATGAATGGACTGCTAGTGTTTCGGATGGAAATGCTACTTTAGGTGAAACATTAAGTAACTTTTTTGATGGAAATGGCTGGCTGACCGATGAAGAGTATCGCGATGAACAAGAACGAAAATATTATCAAAAATTAGCGGATGTATATGAAAAATATAACTCAGAAGCATTCGATAATATTAAGATTAATACAACACTGATTACTGCAACTTTATTTTACAATAAAGCAGGCGGAGACATTCGAGATGACTATGTAAATCCTTCTTGTGATCCAAGTGATGATAGTAACGACTGTGCAGTTTCTTCCGACGAAGAAATGGGCGATTTTTACAGAAATGCACGTGGCTATGTATATACGCTTGCTAAATACATGGTTGTGTACAACAGGCCTGAAACACATTGTAATAATTATTGTGATTCAAATAGTCCTTATTATCCAGGAGGACCACTCCCAACCGAATGTACAGAGGGGTTAATCACAACAACTCCTGGTACTATTCGATATGACCCGGATGGAAGCAAATTTTTACCGGAATGTGCAAACGAAAATCAAGCGAATAATGGAATTTTATCAGAAGAATGTCAATCTGCAGCAGCTAGGGAATTAGCAGAAAAAGATTGGGAGTTTGGTGATAATATCTCTGGATTTGAAGGATATACTACAAGAGAGATTTATACGACGTATCAAGCTAATGTTGATGCGAATGGAAATGCTGTATCATATCCAGTATGTATGTACGATAATGTTTCTCAGAAAGAACGAGACGAAATTGAAAATCTATGTGTAAATAATAGTTTATATCAAAGTATTAGTAGCCTATATGGAAGTTTCGTCAATAGTGGATGCGATTCACAAGAGGAGTTATCTGCTGGTTGTAGTAGTTTACAGTCTCAAATAAGTCAAAAAGAAAGTTCTTTACAAGGTGGTACTAAATTTGGTGAATTTATCAGTATCAGTTATAATGGTGAATCCGGAACATCATGTGATTTTACTTGCCCATCTTCTTTCGATGTTTCGACTGGAACAGAATGTCAACAAGAAGAAGTAGAAGGATACTATTCAGTAGAATGGAAAAAGTATCAAGTTTATTATTATAAATTGATGACTCAGCCTTCTTTATTTTTAGGAATAGGAAAGCAAGAATCATTTATTGAAGATTATTATCATGACTATATTTCAAATAGCGATGACAAAAAAGAAGAGACAATCGTAGAAATTGCTGATGGTATTTACGATTTATTGTATTCCATTATTGGTTCTGAAGAAGAATACGAAATGTATGTGGCAGGTTCTGGACCAGGTGGATATATTACATCGTATATTCCAGGTGATTCTGGTCCATGGCAAACATGGACACAATTTGGACAACCTTGGTCGGCTTTAAGTCTAGGAGGAAGTTCTTTAACCGTTAGTAACGCAGGATGCCTAGTAACGTCAATTGCCATCCAGATTGCTCGGTCTGGTTTATGGCCAGGAGAATTTGATCCAGGTGTACTAGTAACACAATTAAATGCCACCGGTGGATTCTCATCCGGCGGAGCATTACAATGGGGACCGTTGCGTGCTGCTTTACCAGCCGGAATGACAATGGAATGTGATACACGAGATGGCACTTGTCCAGCTACTATCGAGTATATTAGTCAATCCGTAAGTGCTGGTAAATATGTTGTATTGCGAGCAAAAGTAAATCAACACTGGGTAGCAGTTGATTATGTTTCTGGAAATGATATTTATGTATACGATCCAGGAGTTACTCATACGACATCTCTTCCATTATCACAAATCAGTAGCAGTTATGATGGGTTGAGTAACTTGCGATTCTTAGTATTCTCTGTATCAGGATAAAAGGAGGACTTATTATGAAATTCAATAAGAACTTTATTATACTTGTCATTGCCGCAATTGTTTTATATTTAATTATTATGGCATTACTGTTTTTCCGCAACAATAGCGACAACTGGAACGAAGCACGTACAGATTATTTAATGGTAGGTTATAATGAATTGTGGCGAATTCGTGGCGAAGAGGTCACAACAGTAGATCAAAAAGATCGTGCCGAAGTTTTCGGTAAAAGAGTTTTTGATATTTACCAAAACACCAACTACATTGGACATTATGCATTAATTCCTTTAGATAATGGCATGTTTCAATATCGTAACGATGGGAAAGTACTAGTAGATATCTATCCAACTTTGATTGCATATTCTTCTATCAATAATACAGAATTTAAAGTGGTTGAAAATGTGGATTCGAGACCTGTTACAAGTGATGAGTTTGCAAGACTAGAACAATATATTCCAGAAGAGGCAAAAACTCCTTATATCTTTAACGAGCTAATGACAAATTATAAATTAACTTACGATTTTGATAAAGATGGAATGGATGAAATTGTCTATAGTATTGGTTCGCTATTTAATGATGAGTATTCAGATAGCGAATATGTATTCCAACTTGTTTTATACGAAGATGACAATGGTACCATTCAAGAAGTAGTAAAGGAATCAGTTCTTCGTTCAGAGCAATATCTAGATGCTTATCAATATGAATTTTTAGCAGTTTTACAATTCTCAAATTCTGAAAAATATAGTATAGTATTTAATGGATATCGCCCAATGGGCGGACTAAATGCTTGTCCAATCTTAATGTCTTTTGATGGATTTAATTCATTAAGAACTGTGAAATCGTGTCAGGAGGTTGAAAACTCATGAAATTAAAGTTTAAAGCAGAAGCACAAGATGTCATCATTTTTATCATCTTTGCCATTTTCTTATTGTATATTGTATGTTTAGCAGTTTTGAATTTGCCAAATCTTGCTGCCGAAGGAACGTTTTATGGCTTAAATCCAATCGATGCCTTTGATTCTGACCATGTTGCGGCCACCATCATGTTTTACTTACTGGCATTGGGTGGAATATTCGCTAGCGTCAGTTCCTATTTCTTTGAAATGGAATCCGGAATTGGTTTCGGTTTCGGTAAGAAAACAGAAGGTTACAGTAGATGGGCTAAGCAAAAGGAAATTACGAGTGATAAAGGAATCGAACGAGTAGACCCACATGCAGAACGTACGAATGCTGCTGGTGTTCCTTTGGTTTTAAAAGAAAATGAAGTTTACGTAGATAACGGTGAGTACCATACATTGGTAATCGGTGCTACTGGTTCTGGTAAAACACAGACCGTCATTTTCCCGATGGTGCAACTACTAGCCAAACATGGTGAGTCTATGATTATCACGGACCCAAAAGGTGAAATTTACGAAACAGAATCCAATATGTTACGGGAAAAAGGATATCAAATTTTGATTTTGAATTTCCGTGATCCGCAACGTGGTAGTTCTTGGAACCCGTTAGCACTTCCTTATGAAATGTATAAAAACGGCAATCAAGATAAAGCCATCGAGTTGTTGGATGACCTTGCTGCCAACATCTTGTACGATGAAAAAAGTTCGAATGCCGACCCATTCTGGGAGAAAACATCTGCAGACTACTTCTCAGGTATTGCCTTAGGTATGTTTGAAGATGCCAAGCCAGATGAGATTAACATCAACTCCATCAGTTTGATGACGACCGTCGGAGAAGAAAAATTTGGTGGATCTACTTATGTTAAAGAATACTTTAGTGCAAAAGATCCTAGCAGTGCTGCTGCAATTAATGCATCCAGTACCATCATGGCACCGAATGAAACAAAAGGATCTATCTTGGCAGTATTTAAGCAGAAGATCAAATTGTTCGCATCTCGTGAAAATTTAAGTGAAATGCTATCTCACAGTGACGTCGATTTGGCAAGTATCGGTAAACAGAAAACGGCTTTGTTTATCGTTATTCAAGATGAAAAGAAGACATATCACTCTTTGGTAACGATTTTGCTAAAACAATGTTATGAAACGCTAATTGCCGTTGCTCAAGAAAATGGTGGAAAACTACCTGTTAGAACCAATTTCTTACTAGATGAGTTTGCCAACATGCCACCATTAAAAGATATTACGACAATGATTACAGCCGCTCGTTCTAGATTGATTCGGTTTACGATGATCATCCAGAACTTTGCCCAGTTGGATGAAGTATATGGAAAAGAAAATGCGGAAACATTAAAAGGTAACTGTGGTAATATTATTTACTTGATTACATCAGAGTTAAAAGCATTGGAAGAAATTTCCAAAATGTGTGGTGAAAAGAAATCGAAAAAAGACGATAAAACGGCTTCTACACCACTGGTTACAGTTAGTGACTTACAACGTATGAAACAGTTCGAAGTTATCATTATTCGACTTCGTATGCAGCCGTTCCGTACGAAATTTACACCAAACTTTAAAATGAATTGGGGAAAAACGTATCCGAAGGCAGATTACCCAGAACGGGAAAAGCAACCAGTTCATACATTTGACATCCGCGAGTTTGTAAAGAAGCAAAAGAAAGAAAAAGTAATGCAGATGTTAAATGAATCATCTGGCGGCAATGCCGGAGGCTCTCTTCCAGGAGGTTTTGCGGGTGGCCTACCAGGACCATTTGGAAATATGGGACTACCAAATACGCAAGGAGCAGGCACTCCAAAACCAAATCCGTTTGCTTCTACTGTAAATCCGAATGTTCCAAATCCGACGGTATCATCTCCAAAATCACAACCGACTTCCTCAGTATCTAGTACCCAAGCTGCAAGTGCAACTGTAACTCCAAAGAAACCAGAGGCAACGAAAGTGGAAGATGAATTTAATGTCGATGAATTGGTTCGTAAAATCGATGCCAAGATTGCAGAACTAGAAAAACAGAGTAGTGAAGCAGAAAAGAAACCGCCTGTTGCTCCGCCAACACAAGTTTCAAAAGGACAACAAACACCATCTATTTTGGATTCAAAATCCGATATGGAACCGGTTTTAAATCAGAAACCAGATTTACTAGCAAAACCGCAAACACCAATTTCTGGCACAGCAACGGTTTCTCAAGCAGAAACATTAGCACCGTTTACGCAGACATCTAAGATTGCAAATGCTGTCAATCAGAAGTTTACGGAAGGACCTACGAAGGAAGTTGCAAAACCAGACTTGATGGCTGCACCAACTATTCCAGTATCAAAGCCAACCACAGTTGTAGAACACAAGCCATTGACGGCTGAAGACATCTTAGGAACTGCACCAATCCAAAGAAAACAGGATACAGTGATTAAACATATTAATGAAAATGAAATTGCACCTGTTGAATTAGAAGCAAGTGATGATACATTCTTCGATGACTTCTTTGATACAGATGACGAATAAGAGGGAAACCTCTTTTTTTCTTGGTTCATAAAATGTAGTAGGAGGATATTTATGAACTACGAAGTTACCATTGAACAAGTTTTACAATTATCCAATGCTATCATCATCGACATTCGTTCCAAGTACAAGTATTCATTAGGACACATTCCAGGAGCAAAACACGTATTAGTAGATGACCTTTTGGATGAACCAGCAGAGCATCTAAATTATAATGACACTTACTATCTGTATTGTGAATACGGTGCTATATCGAACCGCGTTGCAACTACTTTGTCTCGCTTGGGTTATCATACTTATAGTGTAAAGGACGGATATTATGCATATCTAGAACACGAATCTATGATATAATGAGTTAGAATGAGGTGTAGATATGGAATATGCAATACTAATATTACTAGTCATTGCAATCTGTCTGTTGATTGCAATCTTAGTTTTTTTAATGACGAGAAAACAAAATGAAACCGATATGACGGAAAGACTCGGTCGCTTTGAACTGAATATCAATCAAGAAATTCAAAAGTTCAAAGATGATTTGGGTCGAAACTTAAATCAAAATTTTAGTACCATTAATGATAGACTAGAAGAACGATTAAACTTGATGAATGACAAAGTCAATATGCGCTTAGATGCCAATTTTGAGAAAACGAATAAAACGTTTACTTCTGTCTTAGAACGATTGAGTAAAATCGACGAAGCTCAGAAAAAAATCGACAGTTTAAGTGGCGACATCGTTTCTCTACAGAGCATTTTAACGGATAAAAAGAGCCGTGGTATTTTTGGCGAAGTTAATTTAAATCATATCTTGACGAACGTCTTTGGAGAACATAACGATAAGATTTTCGCCTTGCAGTATACGTTGCCAAATGGAACGATTGCGGATTCTGTCTTATTTGCACCGGAACCACTAGGTACGATTGTCATCGATTCTAAGTTTCCATTGGAGAACTACCGTCATATGGTCGACAAAAAAATTCAACCGATTGAACGTGAGATGTACGAAAAACAATTTAAAGTTGATGTCAAGAAACACATCGATGCCATCGCAAACAAATACATAATTCCAGGCGTTACATCAGATCAAGCAATCATGTTTTTGCCAGCTGAGGCGATTTTTGCCGAGTTAAATGCATACCATGCCGATATCATCGACTACGCATATAAAAAACGTGTCTGGATTGCAAGTCCGACCACATTAATTTCTACTTTGACGGTCATTCAGATGATTTTAAAGAATATGGAACGAGATCGTTACACATCGATTATTCATCAAGAATTAAACAAACTTGGTCTAGAATTTGCCCGTTACAAAGCGAGATGGGATCATTTATCAAAAAGTATTCAAGCAGTCAACAAAGATATCGAAAGTGTCAACATTACTACCGATAAAATCACGAAAAAATTCGATGCTATCAACAGTGTAAAAGTAGAAGAATTCGAAACGGATAATATGGAAAACGAAAAAAAATTAGAAGAGTAGAAAATCTTCTAATTTTTTTCATATACTGTAATAAACAAAATGTGTATAAAAAGATATGGTGGTGCCAAAATATAAATGACACTTATAAGCGTTTTATTATATATTTTAGGCGTATGTCTATGTGTATATGGACTTTCCTATTTTATCATCTATTTGAATCTCTTGACAGTAGGATTTTCATTGCTGGACTACCTATGCTACATGATAAAATCCGTACCATTTCATCTGTTGCTAATTGGACTCGGCATGATTTCATGGATAATATGGAGAAAGAGGGGATAACTATGTTGTATGTATACGATATATTACTGAATTTTACGGATGTGCATACGTATTTAAACTTTTTTGAATGGGAAAATAAAAAAGAATTAACACACGTCAAAAAAATACCCTTACTGAAAATACCAAATTACCAGTTGAAAGAAATTTATGAAAATAGAATCCAGTTACAGGATGCTATCTGGGCCAAATTACAAGGCAAAGCAAAAGCATCCGGCAAGAAAAATTTAACGACCTTCTTGCTGACTGATGGAATGAAAGTTTTTGCCGTTGCCTTTAACAGTAAATCCGTATTAGAAATGAGAAGTGAACTTTTAGCAGACGATGAAGATGACATCGTCCAACTAGGAGACGATTTACCTTTTACCAAGTTAGAATATCGAATATTAAATAAAACTTATCAAAAACGATTTTGTACAAGAAAAGAAATGACGATCAAAGCCTATTTAAAATCCGAATTTTTAAAAGCCTATCAAAAAGAAGACAAAAATAAACTTATGTATTTATACAAAGATTACTTTAACCAAAACGAAACCGATATCAAAACGATGTACGAATCATTGACTTCTTCCTTAGAACAAATTGATTCCAAACATAAAAAGTTATATGACCTATTGCAATTAGTAAAAAAATAAAGACTGCCAAAGGCGGTCTTTATTCATCTCCATAATCGATTTGCATTGCTTTCTTAACTTGCTTCATCGTCTGTTTTGCTTTTTCTCTTGCGCGTTTCGTGCCTTCCTCTAAAATCTTATCCACTTCTTCTGGATGAGATTCATAATAAGAACGTTTTTCCCGGAACGGTTGTAAGTATTGATCGATGGCCGCAGCAAGTTCTCGTTTACATGCGACGCATCCTCGTTTACCTTGTTTACATTCTTTACAAACGGTAGATAAATGTTCTTCATTAAACAGTTTATGATAATAGTAAACCATACAGACATCTGGATTGGCAGGATCATCTTTACGAATCTTGTTCGGATCTGTAATAGCGCCCATCACTTTTCGATTTACATCCTCAGGAGTATCTGCAAAGTAGATGGCATTACCCAAACTTTTTCCCATTTTTTCGTTTCCATCGAGTCCCTTAATTCTCTTATTTTCACTTAAATATGCTTCTGGCTCTTTTAATGTATCTCCATAGATAGAATTAAACTTCCGAACAATCTCACGACATTGTTCCAAAAGGGGAAGTTGATCTTCTCCAACAGGAACGAGTTCCCCCATAAATGCCGTAATATCTGCTGCTTGACTAACTGGGTATCCTAAAAAGCCATAAGTAACAGACTCACCACTTTCCCCAAAAAGTGCCTTTTTCTGCGCAACTTCCGTCTTTACGGTCGGATTGCGGAATAATCTAGAAACGGTAACTAAATTAGAATAAAAAACAGTCAACTCCGCAATTTCAGGAATTCTAGATTGTACAAAGATTGTCGCTTTCTTTGGATCAATTCCCATCGAAAGCAAATCCATCGTAACTTCTCTCGTATTGATACGAACTTTTTCCGGATCATGAAAATTATCGGTTAAAGCTTGCACATCTGCAATTTCAAAGTAAGATTCATAATCATTTTGTAACAGTGCCCAATTTCTAGTTGCCCCAAAATAATGTCCGATGTGTAACTTTCCAGTCGGTCTAATTCCTGTCAAAATGATTTTTTTCATGTTTCCTTCACCTCGTAATTAATTTTACACGTATTATTGACAAAGCGCAAGTAAATCGTTATAATTAAACCTAATAAAAACGTTGAAAAAGACGATGATTTCATAGAATGGATAGAGAGTTCGTGGCTGGTGGAAACGAATCATTCAGAAATCGGAGAACACTTTGGAGTTGCTTGAAGAAATCAGTAGACCAAGCCGGGAAATACCGTTATACAAAAATGAGAGGTTGCAAAAGAGTATCGTTTGCAACAATCAGGGTGGTACCGCGGATTAAACAGAAATTCGTCCCTAGTGGATAGAGTTTCTGTTTTTTTGTTTCCAAAAAAGATGATTAGGAGGAATGTTTATGCAATTAGATGTAAAAGAAATTTATCAAGATACAGACAAATATATGGATCAAGAAGTAACTGTCTCTGGATGGATTCGAAATCATAGAAAACAAAAAGAGTTCGGGTTTATCGATTTCTCAGATGGTACTTGTTTTGAACATTTACAATTGGTGTACGACCACGAATTAAAAGATTTTGAAGAAATTCAAAAATATCGTAACGGCAGTGCCATCACAGTAACAGGAACGTTGATTGCTTCTCAAGGTGCCGGTCAAAAATTTGAAGTTAAGGTCCGTCAAATCCAATTAGAAGGAGATTGCCCAGAAGATTACCCAATGCAGCCGAAAAGACACTCATCTGAATTTTTAAGAGAGCAAGCCTACTTACGTCCCAGAACGAATTTATTCCAAGCAATTTTTAGAGTGCGTAGTGTAACAGCTATGGCCATCCATACTTATTTCCAAGATCATGGTTACGTGTATTTTCACGCCCCATTATTTACAGCATCTGATTGTGAAGGTGCCGGTGAAATGTTCCATGTTACAACGCAAAATTTGGATACGATTGCAAAAAACAAAAAGAACGATCCAGAAAAAGAATTATTCGGTCGCAGTATAGGTCTTACTGTTTCTGGACAATTAGAAGCCGAAACGTTTGCTACAGCATTTAAAAAGACATACACATTTGGGCCTACGTTCCGGGCCGAAAACTCCAATACTAAATTTCATGCCAACGAATTTTGGATGATTGAACCAGAAGTCGCATTTTGTGATTTGAAAGGCATCATGGACATCGAAGAAGAATGTTTAAAATACATCATCTCTTACGTCCTAGAACACGCCAAATCAGAGATGGAATTTTTAGATAAATTTGTAGAAAAAGGTCTGATTGATAAATTAACGAAATTGGTAAACAGTAAATTTACAAGAATTACCCATGAAGATGTAATCACACTGTTAAAAGAGGCTGAGAAGAATGGCACCCAATGGGAATTTAAACCAGAATATGGCGAAGATATTGCCAAGGAGCATGAGAAGTATATTACAGAATATTTTAATGGTCCAGTATTCATTACAGATTGGCCAAAAGACATCAAGTCATTTTATATGAAACAAAATGCTGATGGCAAAACCGTTGCCGCAGTCGATCTAGAAGTACCGGGGGTAGGAGAATTGATGGGTGGATCTCAAAGAGAAGAAAACTACGACAAACTATGCACCCGTATGAAAGAATTGAAAATGGAACCAAAAGATTACGAATGGTACTTGAATCTAAGAAAGTACGGAACATGCGTCCACAGTGGATTTGGAATCGGTTTTGAAAGATTATTAATGTACTTAACAGGAGTCGATAACATCCGCGATGTCATTCCGTATCCAAGAACTCCAGGAAACTGTGAATACTAGAAGAAAACTGGCATAAGCCGGTTTTTTTATGATTTTCCATAATTTGGTATATTTTAAGTGCTGAATTCCCATACTATAAACGGAGGATATTATGAAAAAGATAATTATTATAGTATTGGGAATTTTATTATTTACTGGTTGCGATGACGTAATGAATACACCAACCAAACGAGTAGAAGAATTTTTAGGAAAATATCAAACAATGGATAGTGAAGTCATCAATGATTTGGAATCGGTTTTAGATGATAATCCATATTTAAATGACGAATCTAAAAAAGAATATGAGAAAGCTCTAAAGAGACAGTATCAGAACTTAAGTTATAAGGTGAAAGATGAAATATTCAACGGCAGCAATGCAACCGTCGAAGTCGAAATCGAAGTTTACAACTATAAAAAGGTAAATGACGATGGCGATAGTTATGTACTAGAACATCAAGATGAATTTCTAAACGAAGATGGTACTCTGAATGAAGAAAAAGCAACTGCTTACAAAATCGACCAGATGAATAAAACAAGTGAAAAAGTAAAATACACGATTACATTTTCTTGTACAAAAGAAGGAAATACTTGGAAATTAGACCCGATTACGGAAACAACTCGACAAAAAATACACGGATTGTATTAAAAAACGCAAAAAACAAGCATATACTTTGTTAGGTGATTGAATGAAAAAGTATATCCTTGTTTTTTTTATGGTTCTGATTTTAGGTTTGATATCTTCGATACATCCAGTTTACGCTTTAAACGATACAGCATCTTCCAGCATTGTCATGGACATCTCATCCGGTCGCATCCTGTATGAAAAAAATAGCCATTCACAACGTCTAATCGCATCGACCACAAAGATTATGACCTGTATCTTAGCAATTGAAAATGGTAATTTAGACGATACGGTTCAAGTTGGCGAAGAGGTTCTAAAAATGTACGGCTCCAACATTTACTTGGAGTTAGGTGAAAAGATGACACTAAAAGATCTCTTATATGGAATGATGTTACGAAGTGGAAACGACGCTGCTACAGTAATTGCTACTTATATTGGCAAAGATCAAGAGACATTTGTTGAAATGATGAATCAAAAAGCAAAAGAAATTGGAATGCAGGACACCATTTTTAGAAATCCAACTGGATTAGATGATTATGAGGAAAACTACTCGACCGCGTATGACATGGCTCTGCTTTCAAAATATGCCTACCAAAACGAAACATATCGCGAAATTGTAGGTACGGAAAAGTATCGTGTCGAAGGTGAAAAACTATACATTTGGAACAATCGTAACGAATTACTAAAAACGTATGATTATGCCACAGGCGGAAAGACCGGTTATACACCACGAGCAGGCCATACACTAGTAACTACTGCATCTTACAACGGATTAGATCTTACAGCAGTAACATTAAATGATGGCAATATGTACTTGAATCAAGAAGAACTGTACGATTATGCGTTTTCCAATTATGAACGAATCACAATTTTAGATAAAGACCACTTCGAAGTATCCGATAATTATTATCAAGATAAAATTTATATCAAAAACTCATTTCAATATCCTCTAACGAAAGAAGAACAAGAAGAGGTAACTACCTTGTTAAGTTTAACGAAAAAGACAAAATTAAAAGATGGTGACGAAGTAGGCAAGGTCGAAGTCTATTTAAAGGGCGAAAAGATTCACGAAGAACCGGTATTTGTAGAAATCAAAAAGAAAAGAACATTTTTGGATTTTTTAAAAGATTTATTTTAATTGCTAAATTACTAAAATCCGAGTATAATATCGCTAGGTGATACAAATGGAACGGTTACAAAAAGTAATAGCAGAGGCAGGAGTTGCTTCTAGACGAAAAGCAGAAGAACTGATACGGGCAGGAAAAGTAAAAGTAAACGGTGTCGTAGTAACGCAATTAGGAACTAAGGTAACGGGAAAAGAAACCATTATGGTCGATGGAAAAGTTTTAAACAAAGAAGAAAAGGTGTACTTTTTATTGAATAAGCCACGTTCTGTTGTGACGACGACAAGCGATGATAAACATCGTAAGACGGTAGTCGACTTAATTGATACGGATGCTAGAATTTACCCAGTCGGCAGACTAGATTACGATACAACAGGAGCCTTACTTTTAACGAATGATGGCGAATTTGCCAACTTGATGATGCATCCCAAAAATCAAATTGAAAAGGTTTATGTTGCCAAGGTAAAAGGAATTGCTAAAGCAGAACACCTCATCCCACTATCAGAAGGAGTTGTGATCGATGGCAAAAAGACTTCCCCTGCAAAAGTAAAATTGCGTAAAGTAAATCGTGATAGCAACACATCGATGGTAGAAATTACCATTCACGAAGGTAGAAACCATGAAGTAAAAAAAATGTTCGCAAAGGTTGGCTTAGAAGTAATTAAACTAAAAAGAGAGCGAATTGCATTTTTAAACTTGAAAGGATTAGAGTCAGGAGAGTATCGTAGATTGACACCGAAAGAGTTAAAAGAACTATACTTCTTGACACACCCCGAAAAATATCAAAAAGAAAAACACTAGTTTCGACTAGTGTTTTATTCTTCTGTAATGGCACCTACAGGGCAACTTTCTTTTGCATCCTGTGCATTGGCAACATCACTTTCTGGAACTGTATCTACTTTTGCAACTGCATGCCCATCGTCGCCAATTTCAAAAACATTTGGGCAAATTGCTTGGCATGCACCACAACCGATACAAGTATCTTGATTTACTTTTACTTTCATAATTTCCCTCCATAAATATTATAAATCAAAATGTACAAAATACCAATAAATAAATGAAACTCTATTTTTTTTTGTGTCAAGTTATGGTATGATAATAACAGAAAGTAAGGATGTGAGACCATGGCAAGTAGAATGGATCGCTATAACAAACCACAAGAACCAGAATCAAAGTCTCGTATCGCTAGACATCATTCTTTATATGATGACTTTAGTCAAAATGCACGATATACAGAATATACAAACGTCGACAATGGTATTCCAATTGATTTGAGTGGAATCAAAAAGGAACCGAAAAATAGAGAGGATTATCAACGCAACAAAGATGTAGAAATGCTCTTGGACCGTGTTACAGATAATGCCGATTCCCTGTCATCTATCCTAAACCAAGAACCAAATAAGGTTTATGATATCAATAGTGTTTTGGCAGAAGCAAAGAAAAATCGTGGTCAAACAGATGACTTAGAGCAAAAACGAAAACTACGAAATGAAAGTCTAAATATTTTGACGAGCATTGACAAAAGAGAAGAGGAAGAACGGAAGAAACCTCCAAAACGGAAAGAAGATTCTGGACTAGATGAAGAAGAGAGCAAGAATTTAGAAGAGTTAATTCATACAATTTACGATGCAGCTATGACGCAAAAAATTAAGATGGAAGAAGAAAAAGAAAGCGAACCAGATCAAGAGACAGAAGATTCTCAACAAGAAAAAGCATCTGCTGATAAAGAAGAACATACACCAGTAATCGGAGATAAACAGGATGCCTCTTTATTAAGTGATTTAATGCCTAGTAGCAATACGGAAACAGTGTTAACAGGGGAAATCAGTAAAGAAGTAATCGAGGAAATGTCGAAAACTGAATCGACGGAAGAGAAGACTGAACAAACGACGGATACGAGATTCAAAGATAAAAATGTCGACCAGTCCTTTTATACACGTTCGATGGATTTAAGTGATGCCGATTTTACCGAAGAAGACGATTTTTTTGTAGAGAAAAAAAGTTCTGTATGGCTATTTATAAAAATACTTCTTGTCATTATATTAGTAGTAGGCATTGGTATTTTAATCTTTATTTTAATTAATCAATTGTAATTGGAAATCAAACAAAAAATAAGATAAACAAACATATAATAAAGTGGTGATGATATGTGAAACGCTCCACTTTTTTTGTTGTTACGATGGTAATGATTATTGCAATGACCGTGGGTTACCTGTATTGGATTAGCACAAGAGTTTGGCCCGGCGTTGAAAGAAGGGCAGTTCAAGAAGTGGAGAATATCATTTCAAAAATGGTAAATGCATTGGCAACCGAAGAAGATTATGATGTTGAAAAATTATATATTGTAGAAAAAAATGCCAACGATGAAATTATTATGATTGACTTTGATCAAAGTGAAGTAAATAGGGTATTGGAAAGAATTACTGCGAATTTAGGAACTTATTTAGTGGCACTCGAAAAAGGAAACATGGAGGAACTTGAGAAACATAACATCTATTTTACGAGTATTATTAAAAATCACGATGATGACATCTATCAATACTACTTACGAATGGGTAACGTAACCGGAAATTTATTTTTAGAAAACCTCGGTGCCAAAGTTCCATTGCGGATTAATTTTATTGGAAATATTAACAGTAGCATCGATTTTGAAACAGAGGAATACGGAATTAACAATATTATAACTAAACTGTTCTTAAAGTTGGAATTAAATGTCTCCGTTATTTTACCAATGTCAGTAAAACAAAGCACAGTATCGACAGAAATTCCAATCGCGATAAAAATGGTACAGGGTTTAATTCCGGATTACTACCAAAATTTACCAAATAGTGTTACTGCATCAAAAGAATTGAACATTGATGAGTATCGTGATAAAATAAATATAGAGTAGAAGAGAGTAAAGGACATGATAAGATGAAAAAAGTAACATTAAATGGTAAAATTTACCAATTAATCGAAAACAAAAGTAACTGCTTTAATGAGGAAGATGTAATTCCTAAGTTTACAGAATATTTTGATACATTCGACTACGTACTAGGAGATTACTCATATGGTAAATTGAGATTAAAAGGTTTCTATGATTCTACGAGTAACAAAAAAACCAAAATCAATGACGTATCTCGTTGGAAAGAATACGTAAAGAGTTATTGTGCTTACGACTGCAACTATTTTTTACTAAAAAAAGAAAAATAAGTGGTTGAAATCTGATAATTATATGGTACAATTATATATAAGAAGAATAGAAGAGGAGGATCTTTTTTATGAATGATAAAAAAATGATGTCTATTGTTTTACAAGATGGAACCATCGATGAAGTGGAAGTATTATTGACGTTCGAGTTGGTTGATTTAAAAAAACAATATATTGTATATACAAAAAATGAAGTAGATGAAAATGGTAATGTTACGATTTATATTTCAACAGTAACTGGTAGCGATGATAATGTTCATTTAACGAATATTGAAACAGAAGAAGAATGGACTAGAATTAAAGAAGTATTAAGAGAATTATCAAAAGCATAAAGATATATGATAGAAAGTGAGGCCGTTTGATATGAGTAATGTAGCAGAAAGATTGAGTACAAATGGAACTGTTGTAGATTTTAGACATGCTGACAAGGTTTATGGAGATGGGACTCGATTAATTAAATTGTCCCCAACATCTATGAGTGGAGTAAAAGCAAATATAATAGATTTAAGAAATGCATTTCAAGCTATGCAACAAAATGCACCCGCTCCAGCTCAATCAAATGTACAACCAGAAACCACATCAACACCAGTTGAACAAGCTACGGTCGCTGAAAATACGCAAAGTGCTAGTCAAAAATTATCTAAAATCGTTCCGCTAAATTTTTCGAGAGCAACTGCCGATGAAGATTATCATCGTGGGGTAAGACTTGGAAGTGCCGGTAAACAAAATATTAAGAGCCATTTAGTTGTTTCTGATACTGCAATGATGCAAACACCAGTAGAAACTGCTGTTACTACAACGCCAGAAGAAGCTAACTTGCGTCACGAAGAAACAGCAGCCGACAATGCTAATATACCACCAGAGGAAAAACCGGTAGAAGCAACTGATGAAAGTAAAGAAATGTTAAATAAATTACATACTAGTACAGAAAATTTAATATCAGTCAATAATCAAAAACAAGCTAATCAAGCTATTCGTGATCAAGCCAAAGCAACAAATGATGAAGCAATTAGAACTGCTGAGATGGCTGCCGCAGATTTAGAAGAAGCAAGAAAGAAAGAAGAACTTGCTAAACAGGCAGAGGAAGTTGCAAAACAAGAAAATAAAAATTTAACAGTTCAAGTTGGAGTGATGATTTCAACGATTTCTAATGCAACGAGAGCAACTGAAGTGAAAGCAGCTGAGTTACAACAGGAAGCTCGTGACTTAGATGATGATACAAAACAACAAAATGCTAAAGCCGCAGCAGATAAAGATGCCACAGCAGTGGCTTTACAGAGTGCTGAAGCACACAATAAAGTAGCAGATGAATATAGTACAAAAAATATGGAGATTAGAAAACAATTAGATGAAGCAAAAGCACGTATCCAGGCTGGAAACATTCAATTACAACCTGTTGATATGGATAAAATAGAAGCAGAGCAAGGTAATTTATTTGCTATGAATGATAATAATTACGATAATGATTATTCTAATGAAGATAATTATTCGTTTATTAGAAGAGCAGCCTAATGGTTGCTTTTTTTTTTGCATTTTTTTTATCTATGGAATATATATTAAAATATAATTAGGTGATCTTCATGAAAGAAAAAATCCAATATTATTATAATATGATGCCAATAAACTTAATTTATAGAGCAGAATATATAGAATTTACTAGTAATAATGACCATTAT
>ERZ1643249.301-NODE-301-length-60416-cov-5.586571_pt1 | contig 60416 bp, 59 predicted proteins | sample MGYA00579263_ERZ1643249 | MGnify/ENA primary metagenome ERZ1643249 (study PRJEB29033, sample SAMEA4952264) | chicken gut metagenome | biome: Broiler Chicken; feature: Gastrointestinal Tract; material: Caecum | place: Ireland | collected 2018 | study: Broiler...
AACATCCGCTTCAGTCTGAAAAAATTCACGCTCATCGGCGCGACGACCAAGGCGGGCATGCTCGCCTCGCCCCTTCGCGACCGCTTCGGCGTGATGTGCCGCCTCGAGATGTACACGCCCGACGAGCTCTCGCAGATCGTCACCCGTTCGGCAAAGACTCTGGGCATCTCCATCGAAAAGAGCGCCGCGGACGAGATCGCGCGCCGCTCGCGCGGCACGCCGCGCATCGCCAACCGCCTTTTGAAGCGGGTGCGCGACTTTTCGGCGGTCAAGGGCAACGGCAAAGTGGACTATGAAGACGCCCGCTATGCGCTCGCCCGCATGGACATCGACGAGCTGGGACTTGACGACACCGACCGCGGGCTTTTGCGCGCGCTGATCGAAAAATTCGGCGGCGGCCCCGCGGGGCTGGAGACGCTCGCCGCGACCATCAACGAGGACGCGAACACCATCGAGGACGTCTATGAACCCTATCTGATGCAGCTGGGCTTCATCGCGCGCACGCCGCGCGGCAGGGTGTGCCTGAAGGGCGCATATGAGCACATGGGCATGAAGATGAGCGAAAAACAGAGGATGCAGACCTCCCTGTTCGACGACGAATGAACGGCGGGCAAGGCAGGCAGGAGAGGCAAATGTTATTAAAATCCGATTATTACTACGATCTGCCCGAAGAGCTGATCGCACAGACGCCTGCTCAGCCGCGCGATTCTTCGCGGCTGCTCGTCTATGACAGGGCGACGGGCGAGACGCAGGACCGCATTTTCCGCGACGTCACGCAGTTTCTGCGCGCGGGCGACGTCCTCGTCGTCAACAACACGAAAGTGCTCCCCGCGCGCATGTTCGCCTATACCGAAAACGGCGGAAAGGTGGAGGTGCTCCTCTTGCGCCGCCTGGACATCGACCGCTGGGAGGTGCTCGTAAAGCCGGGCAAAAAGGCGCGCCCCGGCACTGACCTCGTCGTCTCGGAGGAGCTCTCGCTCACGGTGGAGGACCGCACGCCGACAGGCGAGCGCATCGTGAAATTCCGCTTCGACGGCGTGTTCGAGGACATCCTCTCGCGCGTCGGCACGATGCCGCTCCCGCCGTACATCCACGAAAAGCTCAAGGACCAGTCGCGCTACCAGACGGTGTACTGCAAGACGGACGGCTCGGCGGCGGCGCCCACGGCGGGCCTGCACTTCACCGAGGAGCTGATGCGGAAGATCAGGGAAATGGGCGTCGAAATCGCGGAGGTTTTGCTCCACGTCGGGCTCGGCACCTTCCGTCCCGTCAAGGAAGAAGACCTCACGCATCACGTCATGCACAGCGAATACTATAAAGTGGACGAGTGCGCGGCACAGATCGTCAATGCCGCAAAGCGGGAGGGGCGCCGCGTCATCGCGGTGGGCACCACCTCCGTGCGCACGCTCGAGACGGTCGCGGACGAAAAGGGGATGCTCCGTCCCTGCAGCGGCGACACCTCCATCTTCATCTACCCGCCGTACAAGTTCAAGTGCGTGGACGCGCTGATCACCAACTTCCATCTCCCCGAGAGCACGCTCATCATGCTTGTCTCCGCATTGATGGGCAGGGAGCAGTGCCTCTCCGTGTACAGGCAGGCGGTGGAGAAGAAGTATCGCTTTTTCAGCTTCGGCGACGCGATGCTCATCTTATAGACAGGGCGCAGTCTCCTATTGCCGCTTCTTCGGAAGGCGCGGCAAAAGGGGTGGATGCGTCTGCGGATTTTTTTGATTTTTTCGGAAGGCAGGAACGACATTGGCAGAAAAATTTTCCTTTGAACTGATAAAAACGGACCCTGAGACGGGGGCGCGTGCGGGCATCTTCCACACGCCGCACGGCGACATCGAAACGCCCGTCTATATGTCCGTCGGCACGCAGGCGACGGTGAAGGGGATGCTCCCGCGCGACCTCAAAGAGGCGGGCTCGCAGATCATCCTCGCGAACACCTATCACCTGTACATGCGCCCCGGGCACGACCTCGTCAGGCGTGCGGGCGGGCTGCACAAATTCATGAACTGGGACCGCCCCATCCTCACCGACAGCGGCGGCTTTCAGGTCTTTTCGCTCGCCAAGCTCAACGACATCCGCGACGAGGGCGTGTGGTTCAGTTCGCACATCGACGGGAGCAAGCATTTCTTTACGCCCGAAAAGGTAATGGAGATCGAAAACGCGCTGGGCGCGGACATCATCATGCAGTTCGACGAGTGCAGCGAGTACGGGGTGGAGAGAAAGTACGCGGAGCGTGCGCTCGACCGCACGGTGCGCTGGCTGGAGCGCTGCGACAAGGCGCACAAAAACGAGGCGCAGGCGCTCTTTCCCATCGTGCAGGGGAATTTCTTCAAGGACCTTCGCATCGCGAGCGTGGAGGCGGCAAAGCCGTACGCGAAATACGGCATCGGCATCGGCGGGCTCTCCGTCGGCGAGCCGAAGCCGCTCATGTACGAGATGCTGGACGCCATCCGCCCCGTCCTCCCCGAAAACGTCCCGCGCTACCTGATGGGCGTGGGCAGTCCCGATTGCCTGATCGAAGGCGTCCTGCGCGGCGTCGACATGTTCGACTGCGTGCTCGCGACGCGCATCGCGCGCAACGGCACCGCGCTCACGAGCAGGGGAAAGGTCGTCGTGCGCAACGCCGTGTATAAAGAGGACTTTTCGCCGCTGGACGAGGCGTGCGACTGTTATTGCTGCAAAAATTACAGCAAGGCGTACCTTCGCCATCTGGTCAACGCGGGGGAGATGCTCTCCTCGATGCTCCTTTCCCTGCACAACATCACCTTCCTCAACCGCCTGATGCGCGGCCTGCGCGCCGCCATCCTCGAGGGGGGCGTGCGCGACTTCGTGCGCGATTTCTACGCGCGCTACGGGCAGGTCTGATTTTGGCGGATTGTGTCTGTTTTGCGAAATTCGGGCAAATTTACATTTTTTAAACAAATTTGGCGGACAAAACAGTTGCAAAAAACGGGCAAACACGCTATTATATTGTCAAAGCAAAAATCGAATCGAAAAGGAGTCTGATCTATGATCTTTAACTTATTGGCGGAAGAAGAGGCGACCACGCCCGGCTTTACGAGCTATATCCCCATCATCATCATCGTCGTCCTGCTCGTCGCTTTCTTTGTCTGGTCCTTCATTTCCCAGAGAAAGAAGCAGAAGGCGTTTGCCGAGACGGTCAACGCCGTGAAACCCGGCTGCAAGGTCAAGACCATCGGCGGCGTCGTCGGCGAAGTGGTCGAAGTGGACGAAGACAGCTTTGTCCTCAAGACGGGTGTTGAAGGCAATTACAGCTATATGCGCTTTGACAAGCAGGCGATCTACCAGACGGACGCGAAGCCCGAACCCGTCGAAGTGTCCGCGCCCGAAGCGACTGCGGATACGGCGGAAGAAGCTCCCGCGGAGCCCTTCGAAGAGCAGAAGGCGGAAGAGGAGAAGCCCGCTTCCGACAAAGAGGACAAGTAATTTTTTAAAAACCGCATAAGAGAGTATGCCTCCGCATAGAGATAAAACAGATCCATGCGGAGGTATTTTTATATGGAAAGCGAAGGCCGCAAGGCGGTTACCGAGATCGCAAAGGGGGTATGCGCCGCATCGCTGTTCACGCTTGCGGCGGTATTGCTGTTCGCGCTCGTGATCAAGCTGTTTTCTCTGGGCGGGGAGGTGATCTCGCCCGTCAACCAGGTCATCCGCCATGCCTGCGTGTTTGCGGGCTGTTTTCTCTGTCTGCGCCCGCGCAGGGCGGCGTTCAAGGGCGCGGGCTGCGGCGCGCTCACCGCTCTCGTCACCTGGATCCTGTTTTCCGCGATCGCGGGCGAATTTTCCTTCGGGCTCGGACTTCTGCTCGACGTTCTGTTCGGCGCCGTCGCGGGCGCGCTGAGCGGCGTGATCGTCACCGTCGCGCGCGGCAGGAGCTGATTTGCGCTCTTTCTTTCAAAAAATGCTTGCAATTTTCGGCGGGGTATATTATAATGATAAAAAAGCGACAAAGGAGACTCGACTATGAATAAGATCAAAACGGTCGCCCGCCCCGCGCAGAAAAAGGTCACGGGCTGCGGCGAATGCAGAAGCACCTGCCAGTCTGCGTGCAAGACCAGCTGCACGGTCGGCAACCAGTCCTGCGAGAGGATGGGAAGGGAAAACGACCCCGAAAAGAATAACTGAATCAAACTTTTTTAAGGGGCAGTCGTCACTGCTCCTTAAAATTTGCCAAAAAGCGCCCGAGCGCGGGCGCAGGGAGTTCCATGGTACACGTTTTTAACTACAAAGAACATTATTACATATTCGACACGGGCAGTTCTTCGCTGCACGAATGCGACGAAAAGGCGGCGCTTCTTCTGCGCGAGCGCCTCGGCGAGGCGGTGGATACCTCCTCGGTGACGGACGCCGAGCGCAGGGAATACGAGGCGGACTTTGCCGAACTCGAGCGCGCGGGGCTTCTCTTTGCGGAGGAGGTCAAGGCCGCGCCCGTCAAATCGGACGAGGTCAAGGCGCTCTGCCTGCACATCTGTCACGACTGTAACCTCCGCTGCCGCTATTGTTTTGCGGACGAGGGCGCCTACCACTCTCGTCGCGAGTTCATGAGCCTGGAAACGGCAAAGCGCGCCATCGATTTTCTCATCGAAAATTCGGGCGACCGCAAGGTGCTCGAGACCGACTTTTTCGGCGGCGAGCCGCTGATGAACTTTGACGTCGTCAAAGAGACGGTGTATTACGCCAAGGAACAGGCGAAAAGGCGTGGCAAAAAATTTCTGTTCACGCTGACCACGAACGGGCTTTTGCTAAAAGACGACGTCGTCGACTTTCTCAACGCGGAGATGGAGAATGTCGTGCTCAGCCTGGACGGCCGCAAAGAGGTGCACGACGCTGTCCGCAAGACGGCGAACGGAAAGGGCAGCTTCGACCTCGTCATCGAAAACATCAAAAAATTTGTCGCGGTGCGCGGGGACAGGCATTATTACGTCCGCGGCACCTTCACGGCGAAGAATCTCGATTTTTCAAAGGACGTGCTCTTCCTTGCGGACAACGGCTTTGACTCGCTCTCGCTCGAACCCGTCGTCACCGACATTCCCGACCTCGCGATCACGAAAGAGCATCTCTCCGCGATCTGCGCGGAGTACGACAAGCTCTGCGACCGCTATCTCGAGCGCGAGGCAAAGGGCAAGGGCTTCAACTTCTTCCACTTCAACGTGGACCTCGAGGGCGGGCCCTGCCTCTCCAAGCGTGTCAGCGCGTGCGGCGCGGGCAACGAGTACTTCTCCGTTCTGCCCAACGGCGACATCTATCCCTGCCACCAGTTCGCGGGAGACAGGGATTTCCGCATGGGCAGCGTGTTCACGGGCGAGATCGACGCGGACATCCGCGCCAAGTTCAAGAACTCCTGTCTGTTCACCCGCAAGAAGTGCGGCGACTGCTTTGCGAAGTTCATCTGCAGCGGCGGGTGCAGTGCGAACAACTACCATTTCAACGGCGACATCGACGAGCCGTACGAGATCACCTGCACGATGATGAAAAAGCGCATCGAGGACGCGATGCACATCCTCGCGGAGCGCAAGCGCCGCAAGGGGGAACTGTGAACCTGCTCGGCGACAAACTGGTGCGCGGCGCGGGCAGTTTCGTGCACGAGCGCGCGTGGATCTCGGGCGAAGTGACGCTGGGCGAGGATGCGAACGTCTGGTGCGGCGCCTGCATCCGCGGCGACTTTGCGCCCGTGTTCATCGGCAGGGGCACAAACATCCAGGACAATGCGACCGTCCACGTCGGCAGGGGCGTTCCCGCGGTGATCGGCGACGGCGTGACGGTGGGGCACAACGCGGTCGTGCACGGCTGCACGGTGGGCAACAACGTGCTGGTCGGGATGGGTTCGGTCATCCTCGACGGAGCGGTGATCGGAGACGACTGCATCGTCGGCGCGGGCACGCTGATCCCGCAGAACAAGCGCATCCCCGCGGGCAGCCTTGTGTTCGGAAATCCTTTCCGCATCGTGCGCGCGCTCAGCGAAGAGGAGAAGGAGGGCATCCGCGCGAATGCGCGCGACTACGTCCTGCTGGCGCGCCAAACGCAGAAAAAAGAATAGAACGGACAAAAAATTGTCCCATCCGCCCGCCGCGCGCATTCGCGCGCGGCGGGGCATCCCCTTCTGCGGAAGGGGATGCCTGTTTTTTATGATAATCGGGTAAAATTTGCAAAAACAAATCATTTACACTTGACTAAAAGAGAGAACTTTATTATAATAAATGAGTATATTTCCGTTTTTCCGAAGGAAGGACGGCGTGATATTATTTGCCGCGGCAAGCCCGCGGCGCGCATTTCAAACAATTCAGTTGCAGGAGGAAGCAATGGGCAAGAAGAAGTCGGTGGTACTGATCGTCCTCGTGACGATTTTGATCGCAGCGCTCGCATTCATCAGCGTAGCCACGTTCGCGGTCCCGTCCACCGTAAATATTTTTAATTCGCTTCTCAACACCGTGGAGCTCGGCACCGACCTGGGCGGCGGCTATTACACCGTCTACTACCCCGAGGGCGTCATCACGCAGGACGAGTATCAGCTCATCGAGTCGCAGTACAAGCAGGCACAGGAGGAGGGCAATGCGTCCGACTATGTGAACCCTGAGGACTACACGAAGCACAAGGGCATCTATCTCTCCAACGACATCATCGACGCGCAAGGGAATGTGGACGAGACCTTTGCCGCCGAGTTCGAAAAGGCGTACAAGGCGCTCTCTTACCGCTTCGAGCACAAGAATCTTTCGGGCTATTCCGTCAAGATCCAGGACGATTACACCGTTCTCGTGCAGGTCCCTTATACCGACGAGAGCGTGGACGATCTCTTCACGATGTGTTCTTACCGGGGCACCCTCCTGTTCACCGACGATGAAGGCAACGACATGTACGGTGAACCCGAATACATCTCCAAGGCGAGCGTGATCTCGGCAGGGAATGCGGGCTATGCCGTCGAAGTGCGCTTCACCGAAGCGGGCGCGGAGGAGTTCTACAGCCTCACTTCCGCCATCTTCGATACGGCGAACGCCGATCAGGAGGAATCCTCTTCGGGCTCGCTCACGACCGCCAACAACGGCACGCTCTACATCAAGCTGGGCGACGAGACGCTCATGCAGGCGGAAGTGGAGAGTGCAATGACGCAGAGCGCCATCTACATCAGCGGCTCCTTCTCCACGCGCGGCAGTGCGGAGACGGTCGCGAGCATCATCAATTCTTCTCTGCATGAGGACATGCTGTTCGACATCGAGCTCAGCGCCCCGCAGATCTACACGTTTGAACCCACGATGGGCGAGAACGTCGCGCTCATCGCGGCGATCGTCATCGGCGTCCTCGCGCTTGCGATGATCGTCTATTCGCTCATCCGCTACAAGGGCATGGGACTTGCGCACGTCTACGGATTTTTGACCTTTGCGCTCCTTTACATCGCGGCGCTCGCGCTGATCGACCTGGTCAGCCTGAATGCGGTAGGCCTTCTTGCGGCGGTCTTCTGTGCGGCGATGTGCGTCGGGCTCAACTTCTATGCGTTCGGCAACATCCGCAGGGAGTTCTACGACGGAAAGACGCTTACCATGTCCGTCCGCAACGGCTACAACAAGAGCCTGGCGCTCACCATCGAGGTCCACGCCGTGCTTCTTCTCGCCGCGATCGCGATGTACTTCATCGCCACGGGCACCGTCCACTTCATGGCAATGGTCCTGATCATCGGCACCGTTCTGTCGGCTGCGGTCACGCTGGGCATTACCCGTTTCTATCTCTATATGTTCCTGGCACAGCCCAAGAACAAAATCGCATTCTGCAATCTGAAGGGGGTACAGACGGAAAATGAGTAAGCTCCTCTCCAAAAGCAATCTGATCGCATGCCTCGTCGTCAGCCTCGTGCTCATCGCGGCGGGCGCGGTCCTGTTCGGTGTGTTCGGCTTCAGCGTCGATTCCACCATGAAAGACTACACCGTCATCGAGGTCTCCGACACCGGTTACATGTCCCTCAATGACGAATTCCGCGCAGAGCTCACCGAGTTCTGCCGCGGCGAGATCGAAGACGCGGGTTACACCGTCGTCAGCGAGAAATACAGCGAATCCACCTCTGCGGGCGGCATCCTCACTTTTGAGATCGATGCGACCGCGGAAAAGGCAGGGGAGCTCGCCGATCAGCTCAAAGCCTCGATCGACGCCTCTTCCATCGAGGGGCTTGACCGTGCATACGTCGCGGTCGCGGGCCACGAGATCGTCAACCAGCCCGCCTACGAGTACATCTGGCGCACCGCGATCGGCGCAGCCGTCCTGCTCGTTCTGGTGTTCATCTGTGCGGCGATCCGCTACGGCGTCGGCTCGGGCGTGACCTCTCTTCTCGCGGGCATCCACGATCTCGCGCTCACTCTTGCGCTCGTCGCGCTCTTCCGCATCCCTTCGGGGGTCGGTCTGATCGGCGTCGCATTCCTTGCGATGCTCCTGTCCGCGCTGTTCAACATGCTCGTGACGGGCAACGTCCGCCGCGATCTGCGCAACGAGTTCTTTGTCGCGAAATATCCCGACCTGCGCGGGGCGATCGCGGCCTCGGTCGCGAATTGCCGCAAGACGGTCATCTCGATTGCCGCAATGGTCGCCGCGGTCATCGTCGTTCTCGGCGTCGTCGGCGTGTTCATCGCGACCGACCTGCTCTTCTTCATGCTTTCGGCGCTCATCGCCGTCGCGGTCACGAGCTATACCGCTCTTCTGTTCGCACCTTCCTTCTATGCGGGCATCCGCATGAAATGGGACGCGCGCCGCGCGGAGAGATCCAAATACAACTACGAGCAGGAAAAGAAGAGAGAGAAAGAGCGCAAACAGGCAGAGAACGCACCTGCCGAAAACGCTTGATCTTATACGGAACGGAAAGGCGGGGGTCACTTCTCCCGCCTTTGTTTATGGTTCGCATTTTTTTGAGCCGTACTTTTTTTGCCCCTGTTCGGGCGGGTGCGGCGCGTACGGCGCGGCGTCTTCGGCGCGCGCAGCGAGGTGAGGTATGAAAAAGATCACATCCGAATACAGCTTTACCCCCGCGCAGCGCGAAGCGGTGGATTCGCTTGCCGCCGCGTGCGGCCTGCACAGGCTTACCGCGTCCATCCTCTTTTCGCGCGGCATCGACACGCCCGAAAAGGCGGACCGCTTTCTGCACCCTTCGCGCAGGCATTTTCTCTCGCCCTTTCTCATGCGCGGGATGCGTGAACTCGTCGACGCACTCGCGGACATCCGCGCGCAGGGCGGCACGGTAGGGGTGTTCGGCGACTACGACGCGGACGGCATCGGCGCCGCGTCCATCCTCTGCAACGCGCTCCGCCGCTACGGCATCGCCGACGTCGTCGTGCACGTCCCCGAGCGCAGCGAGGGGTACGGGATGAGCGTCGAAGCGCTGCGCGAGATGATCGACGAACACGCGCCCTCGCTCATCGTCACCGTCGACTGCGGCGTCAGCAACCGCGAAGAGGTTGAGTACATCAAGTCGCGCGGTGTCCGCGTGATCGTCACCGATCACCACGAACTGCCCGACACGCTTCCCGACTGCGTGGTCATCAACCCGAAACTTGCGGACGAATACCCTTACGACAACCTCTGCGGCGCGGGCGTCGCGTTCAAGATCGCGTGCGCCCTTCTCGGCGAGAAGGCGTACGACCTTCTCGACCTCGCCGCCGTCTCGACGGTCGCCGATTCGGTGCCTCTCGTCGGCGAGAACCGCGACATCGTCAGCGAGGGTCTGCGCCTGATCAACCGCCGTCCGCGCGAGGCGTTCCGCCAGCTTCTGGCGGGCAAGAAGGACGAGGCGACGGCGCAGTCTCTCGCCTTCACCATCGCGCCGCGCATCAACGCCGCGGGCAGGATGGGGGACGCGAACTGCGCGCTCCGCCTGTTCACGTCGCAGGACAAAGCGGAGATCTACGATCTCGCCGCCCGCCTCAATTCGTACAATCTGGAGCGCCAGCAGGTCTGCGACGAGGTCTATCGCTCGGCAAAGGCGAAGATCGCGCGCGAAGGCGCTTTCGGCAACATCATCATGCTCTATGACGAGAGCTGGAGCACGGGGCTCGTCGGCATCGTCGCGGCGCGCATCGCGGAGGAATTCAACCGCCCCGCGATCCTGTTCGTCAAGCGCGGCGACGTGCTCAAGGGCAGCGCGCGCACCATCGAAAACGTCAACATCTACGAGGCGCTCAAGGCGTGCTCGCAGTACATCGCCGAATTCGGCGGCCACGCGCAGGCGGCGGGCGTCAACGTCCGCGAGGAGGATTTCGCGGCTTTGCGCGACGCGCTGGACGATTACCTCGCCTCCGCTTATGTGCGCGAGGATTTCCTCCCCTCGCTGAGTGTCTGCGATGCGGAAGGGGAGCGCTTCGACCTCGCGCTCGCAAAGGAGCTGGAACTTCTCGAGCCTTGCGGCGTCGGCAACAAAAAGCCTCTCTTTGCGCTCGAGCTGGCGTCTGTGCCCGCGCGCAGGCTCAAAGACGGCTCTCCGCACATCTCCCTGCGCACGGACACGGCGGAGCTCGTGTGGTTCGGCGGGGAAAAGGCGCTGCCTCTTCTCGCTTCCGATATTCCGAAGCGGGTGGTTTTTGAATGCGGCATCTCCCGTTTCCGCGGCGAAGAGAGCGTGCGCGGCATTGTGCGCGACATGGTCTGTGAGGGCGTTTCGGGGGAAAAGACGGCGCTTTACGTCTTCCGCAACAACCTTCTCCGCCTTCTCTCGCCCCGTCCCGCCGTCTCGGTCATCCGTGCGGGCGCCGCGGAAGTGTGCGAGAGCGTGCGCATGGCGCGCGCGGCGTGCGATTACGGCCTGCTTCTTTTGTGCAGCGAGCGCGTGCCTGCGGAGTTCTCGGAATGTGTGCGCGGGCTGGACACCGAATTTTTCCGCCTCGGTTCCTCCAACGTCGGAAATGCGCTTCTCGTCTCGCCCGCGGCGGACGCGGATTTTTCCATGTACCGCGACATCGTCTGGCTGGATTCGCCCGCCGATCTGAACGTCGCTTCCTTCGACGGAAAAAAAGTTCTTGTCAACCGCGAGATTTGCGGTTATAATAGTATTGCGGGGCTGGAGACCTCGCGCGAGTTCCTCGGCGAACTGTACCGCTGTCTGCGCAGCGGACTGCGCGGCGAGGACAGCGTCGCGGCGGCTCTGGGCGCGGACCTGCCCTGTTCGCACGAACAGGCGGTGTTTGCGATCGAGGTATTCCTCGAGCTCGGGTTTGCCCGCTTCGAAGGGGGCAGGCTCGTCTTCCCCGCGCGAAAAAAGACGGAGCTCGGCCGTTCGGCGATCTACCGCGCGGTCTGCGCTTTGAAGGAAAGAGCATGAATACCGTTTTGCAGACGATCTACGACAACTACACGGGCGCGGACAGGGAATGTCTGGTCCGTGCCTACCACTACGCCGAACAGGCGCACAGCGGGCAAAAGCGCGCCTCGGGCGAGGCGTACTTCATCCACCCGTGCGCCGTGGCGCAGATCCTCATCGAGCTGGGGCTGGACAGCGCGACGGTCGCGGCCGCCTTTTTGCACGACGTGATCGAGGACACGCCCGTCACGGAAGAGGACATCAGCCGCACCTTCGGCGACGAGATCCTCGCGCTCGTCTCGGGCGTCACCAAGCTGGACAAGATCGTCTTCAAGTCGCGCGAAGAGGAAGAGGCGGAAAATTTCCGCAAGATCTTCGTCGCGATGGCGAAGGACATCCGCGTCATCATCATCAAGCTCGCCGACCGCCTGCACAACATGCGTTCGCTGAACTTCCTCTCCAAGGAGCGGCAGATCAAGATGGCGCAGGAGACGCTGGACATCTACACGCCGCTGGCGGGCAGGCTGGGTATCTCGCAGATCAAGTGCGAGCTGGAGGACCTCTGCCTCAAATACCTCGAACCCGAGGCGTATGAGTTCCTCGTCGAGAACATCCACCAGAAACTGTACGAGCGTCACAACTTCGTCGACTTCGTCGTCAAGGAGATCAAGAACATCCTCGTCGAGAGCAAGATCGAAGGGGAGGTGTTCGGCAGGCCCAAGCACTTCTATTCCATCTACAAGAAGATGAAGACGCAGAACAAGACGCTGGACCAGATCTACGATCTGACGGCGGTGCGCGTCATCGTCGGCACGGTAGACGAGTGCTACGAGGTGTTCGGCAAGATCCACAAGCGCTGGAAGCCCATCCCGGGCCGCATCAAGGACTACATTGCGACCCCGAAGGCGAACATGTACCAGTCCCTGCACACGACGGTCGTGACCAACTTCGGCCAGCCGTTCGAGATCCAGATACGCACGTTCGAGATGCACCGTACCGCCGAATTCGGTATCGCGGCGCACTGGAAATACAAGGAAAAGAAGACGGAGGACTCCACCTTTACCGAACGCCTCTCGTGGATCCGCGAGGTGCTCGACTGGGAGGGCGGGCTCAAGGACTCCAAGGACTTCATGCAGTCGCTCAAGACGGAGCTGTATTCCAACGAGCTCCTCGTCTTTACGCCCAAGGGCAAGGTCATCTCCCTGCCCAAGGACGCGACGCCCATCGACTTTGCCTATGCCATCCACAGCGAGATCGGCAACCGCTGCACGGGCGCGCGCGTCAATTCCAAGATGGTCCCGCTCAACTCCACGCTGCAGACGGGCGACGTCGTCGAGATCATAACCTCGGGCAACTCCAAGGGCCCGTCGTGGGACTGGCTCAAGATCGTAAAATCCTCCTCCGCGCGCGCGAAGATCAAGCAGTTCTTCAAGCGCGAGATGAAAGAGGAGAACGTCAAGATCGGCAAGAGCATGCTCGAAGCGGAGGCAAAACACCGCGGCTACAACCTCTCGGACATCCTCACGGAAGAGAGCTTTGCCAAGGTCTCGGAAAAGTTCTCCTTCTTCTCGCAGGACGAGATGTTTGCGTCCGTAGGCTACGGCGCGATCACCGTCAACCAGGTCCTGTTCAAACTCATCGATTTTTACAAAAAAGAGATCCCCAAACAGCCCGTCGCGCGCGGCGGCGAGACGGCGGATTCGGGCGGCGTCATCGTCAAGGGCATGAGCGGGCTTCTGACCCGCTTCGCGGGTTGCTGCAACCCCGTCCCGGGCGACGAGATCGTCGGCTATGTCACGCGCGGCAGGGGCGTCGTCATCCATCGCGCCGACTGCACCAACATCCTCTCCCTGCAGGACGAGGAGGGCAGGATCCTCCCCGCGGAATGGGCGGACACCATCGCGGGCAGATTCGTCGCGGGCATCGTCATCAAGGCGAAGGACCAGGGCGTTGCGCTGTCCGTGCTCACGGGCGTCGTCAGCGACATGCGGCTGATGATCACGGGCGTCAATTCCCGCTTCGACAAGAACAAAGACGCGGTGATCGAGGCGAACATCCGCCTCAACGGCAAGGAAGACATCGACCTGCTCATCCGCAAGATCCGTTCGGACGACCGCATCGACGAGGTGTACCGCACCGCGGCGAGCAAATAAGGAGGGGACATGACCGTCTACACCGTTCCCGCAGGCATTCTGCGGGCGAACTGTTATCTTCTCACCGCGGACGCAAAGAACGCGGTGCTCATCGACTGCGGCGGAAACGAGCCCTTTGCCTTCGCGGAGAAGAAGGGGCTGAAGATCGGGCATGTCCTGCTCACGCACGGGCATTACGACCACATCGCGGGCTGTGCGCGTGCGCGCGCGCTCGGCATCCCCGTCGGCTGTGCGGAGGCGGAGCGCGCCACTCTCTGCGGGAGCGGCAATCTCGCGGCGATGTTCGGCGCCGACGTCGGGCGGTTCGAGCCCGATTTCACCTTTTCGGACGGCGACGCGCTTTCGCTGGACGGGCTGTGCCTTCACGTGATCGCGACGCCCGGTCACACGCCCGGCGGGGTGTGCTTTCTGTGCGGGAACGATCTGTTCACGGGCGACACGCTGTTTTTGGAAAGCGTCGGCAGGACGGACTTTCCGGGCGGGAGCGGCGCACAGCTCCGAAACAGCGTGCGCAGGCTTTTTGCGCTGGAAGGGGACTGCAAGGTCTGGCCGGGGCACGACGACCCCACCACGCTCGGGCACGAGCGCAAATACAACCCCTTCCGCTGAAGGAGACCGCTTTTGCGGGGATGAAGAAAAGAAATGCTTAGCACGAACACCGAATTTTTACAGGCAGAACTGATGGACGTGATGCGGCTGTACGGGGAGGAGGTCCCCGACGCCGTGCACGTCTTTTCCCATGCGGACGGGGAATTTTTCAACGCCGTCGAGATCGGCGGAAAGCGCTACGAGTTTCGCGAGCGGCAGGAATGCGCGGGTGCGCTCGAGTACAAGCGGTACGCAAAGCGCTTCGCAAAGCTCGCCCTCTACGAGGCGCTCCGCGCGCACACGGGGCGCTCCATGCCCTGGGGCGCGCTGACGGGCATCCGCCCGACCAAGCTCGCCTACGCCGAGGAAGAGGCGGGCAGACGGTTCGAGCCGCTCTTTGAAAAGTTCGGCGTGTGCGCGGAGAACATCTCCCTCGTCTCGGACGTGCTCGCCGCACAGCGCGGCATCTACGAAAAGCGGGAGGGCAACGCCGACCTGTACGTCGGCATTCCGTTCTGCCCCTCCAAGTGCAATTACTGTTCCTTCATCACGGCGGACATCCGCCGCACGGCGCCCCTTCTGCCCGCCTACCTCGACGCGCTGGAGTGCGAGATCGCGGCTTGCGAGGGACTGTACAAAAACCTGCGCAGCCTGTACGTGGGCGGCGGCACGCCGCTCGTGCTGGACACCGCTTCGCTCGCGCGCGTGCTGCGCGCCGTCGCGCCTTATTACAGGGAGGGCATCGAATACACGGTGGAGGCGGGGCGGCCGGACGTGTTCACGGAGGAAAAACTCGCCCTTCTGCGCGATTTCGGCGTCACGCGCATCTGCGTGAACCCGCAGAGCTTTTGCGACGCGACGCTCGCGCGCATCGGCAGGAATCATACGGCGGACGACATCCTGCGCGCCTATGAGATGTCCCGCAAGTTCGATTTTTCCGTAAACTTCGACCTGATCGCGGGGCTGACGGGGGAGAGCGCGGAGGAGTTCTGAGACAGTGTTGACCGCGCGGTCGCGCTTTCGCCCGAGAACATCACGGTGCACACACTCTGTCTCAAAAAGGGCGCGAAACTGCGCGAGGAGACCTGTTTCCTCGCGGGCGGCGGCATTTCCGAGATGATCGCCTATTCGCGGCGCAGGTTGTACGAGGCGGGGTACGTCCCGTATTATATGTACCGCCAGAAATACATGGCGGGCAACTGTGAGAACACGGGCTGGACCAAGCCCGGCAAGGCTTGCGTGTACAACGTCGACGTGATGGAGGAGATCTCCGACAACATCGCCTGCGGCGCGAACGCGGTGGGCAAAAAGCTGTTCCTTGCCGAGAACAGGATCGAGCGCATCGGCTCGCCCAAGGACATCCCCACCTACATCGCGAAGACGGAGGAGCTGATCGCACAAAAGCGCGCGCTGTTCTCGGGCAAATAGGCAAAGAAAGCGGAAAAAATGCGCAATATGCCTTCAAACAGTTTACTTTTGCGCACATATATGGTAAACTAATACCATGCGTGATCAAGGGCGTGCGGTTCTCCTCGCCGATCTTTGATCTCGTGAATAATTATTTCCAAGGAGTAAAACAATGGAAAAGGAAAGAAAGACAGAGATCATCAACGAGTACAAGAGACATGACGGCGACACGGGTTCTTCCGAAGTCCAGATCGCCCTTCTCACCGAGCGCATCAATCACCTCAACGCACATCTGCAGGAGCACCCGCACGACAACCACAGCCGCCGCGGTCTTTTGAAGATGGTCGGCCAGCGCCGCGGGTTGCTCGACTACATCAAATCCAAAGACATCGAAAAATACAGGGAAATCGTCTCCCGTCTGGATTTGAGAAAATAAGGAATTATTTAAGGGCGGAACAGGTGTTCGGCCCTTTTATAAATTGCAGGGCGGCAAGGGCTTCCCTGCGGAACAAAGAGTAAGGAGTGCAGAATGACAAAAAATTTCAGACAATTCGAGACGGAAATCGGCGGCAGAAAGGTCATCATCGAGACGGGGAAATACGCCGAGCAGGCGAACGGTTCCTGCGTCGTGCGCTGCGGTGACACCGTCGTCATGGTGAACGTCACCATGTCCGAGACGCCCAGAGAGGGAATGGACTTCTTCCCCCTGCAGGTGGACTACGAAGAGAAGATGTACGCCGTCGGCAAGATCCCCGGCGGCTTCAAGAAGCGCGAGGGCAGGGCGAGCGACAAGGCGATCCTGACCTCCCGTCTGATCGACAGGCCCATCCGCCCGCTCTTCCCCAAGGGACTGTACAACGACGTCGTGGTCATCGCGACCGCGCTCTCCGTCGACACGAACATCCCCCCCGAACCCTTCGCAATGCTCGGCAGTTCCATCGCGCTGAGCATCTCCGACATCCCCTGGGCAGGCCCCACGGGTTCCGTGCAGGTCGGTTTGGTGGACGGCGAGTACGTCATCAACCCCGACAACGCACAGCGTGAGAAGAGCCGCCTTCTGCTCGGCCTCTCCGGCACCGCAGACGCGATCATGATGGTCGAGGCGGGCGCAAAGGAGATCTCCGACGAGGAAATGGTCGGCGCCATCCTGTTCGGCCACGAGGCGATCAAAAAACAGTGCGCGTTCATCGAGAACATCCGCAAGGAGATCGGCAAACCCAAGCGCGAAATGGAGCTCTATCACATCCCCGAGGACATCGACGCGGCGGTCCGCGCCTACGCCTCCGCGAAGCTGGACGCGGCGCTCGAGGAGTTTGATCGCCAGGCGCGCGAAGAGAAACAGGACGAAGTCGAAAAGGATGTGCTCGCGCATTTTGCGGACGTGTATCCCGACAAGGCGCGCGAGATGAAGGACAGCCTCTATTATCTGACCAAAGAGAAGGTCCGTGCAAAGATCCTCGACAAGGGCATCCGTCCCGACGGCAGGTCTTTGACGGAGATCCGTCCCATCTGGTGCGAAGTGGGGGTGCTTCCCCGCGTGCACGGTTCGGGCGTGTTCACGAGAGGACAGACGCAGGTGCTCACCTCCTGCACCCTCGGCACGCTCAGCGAAGTGCAGAAGCTGGACGGCCTGGACGACGAAGTGTCCAAGAGATATATGCACCAGTACAACTTCCCCGGCTATTCCACGGGCGAGGCAAAGGGCCTCAAGAGCCCCGGCCGCCGCGAGATCGGCCACGGCGCCCTCGCGGAGCGCGCGCTCGAGCCTGTCGTGCCCAATGAATCGGAGTTCCCGTATGCGATCCGCATGGTCTCCGAGGTGCTCAGCTCCAACGGCTCCACCTCGCAGGCGAGTGTTTGCGGCTCCACGCTTGCGCTCATGGACGCGGGCGTCCCCATCAAAGCGCCCGTCGCGGGCTGCGCGATGGGCCTGATCAAGGACACCCAGAGCGACCGCATCGCCATCCTGACCGACATCCAGGGCCTCGAGGACTTCCTCGGCGACATGGACTTCAAGGTCGCGGGTACCGAAAAGGGCATCACCGCCATTCAGATGGACATCAAGATCAAGGGCATCTCCGAGGACATCCTGCGCCGCGCGATCAAGCAGGCGAACGAGGGCAGGCAGTTCATCCTGCACAAGATGCTCGAAGTGCTTCCCGCACCCAGAGCGGAGCTCTCCAAGTACGCGCCCAAGATCATCTCCTTCAACATCCATCCCGACAAGATCCGCGAGGTCATCGGCAGCGGCGGAAAGGTTATCAACAAGATCATCGAGGAGACCAACGTCAAGATCGACATCGATGACGACGGAAAGGTCTGCATCGCGACGTACGGCGAGAACACCGGGAACGCGGAGCGCGCAAAGGCGATCATTCTCTCCATCGCGCGCGATCCCGAAGTGGGCGATATGTTCATCGGCTCCGTCGTCCGCATCCTCTCCAAGGTCGGCGCCTTCGTCGAGCTCGCGCCCGGCAAGGACGGCATGATCCACATCTCCAAGATGAGCGATAAGCGCATCGCGCAGGTTGAGGACGTGCTCAACATCGGCGACACCGTCAAGGTGGAGATCATCAAGATCGGCGAAAAGGGCATCGACCTCAAACTCCTCGAAAAGATGGATGTCTGAGCATTTCGATAAAACACGGACGGGGCGGTTTTCCGCCCCGTTTTTTCGCGCCCGCGGCAGATTCCGCCCGCCTTTTGATATGCAGGCGCGAAAAAAGACAGCGTTTTAAAAAAGGGCGCCGCGCAGAAAACGCACGCCCCCGCGCAAAATTTTTGCGCAGGGGCGCGTTTCATTTTCAGTGCAAAAAACTTTGTTCCGGCTTGTCCGCCGCGCAAAAACATGCGTGCGCAAAAAGCGGAGGAGACCTCCGCTTTTATCAGATCTTTTTGAACACCTTTTTGGGCTGTCCGCAGACGGGGCAGGTCCAGTCGTCGGGGAGCTTTTCAAAGGGGATGTTCCCGCTGTACTCATAGCCGCAGACCGAGCAGACGTATTTGCCCGCAGGCGCGCTCTCCTCAATGTAGGTGGGTGCGTTTTTCGCCGTCTTGCCCTTGATCACGCCGTGGTAGTAGGCATAGGTCATGGGGGTGCCGTCGCTCGTGCGTTCGGCGCCGATCACCTCGCCGAGAAAGACGGTGTGCGTGGCGGTCTCCATCTTGTCGACGACGCGGCAGGCGATGTAGGCGCAGCTGTCCGAGAGGACGGGCAGGGCGTCTTTGACTTCATATTCGACCTGCGAGAACTTGTCGAAGTCCTTGCCCGAGCGGAACCCGAACGTCCCGATGATGGCAGGGTCGCTGTTCTCGGCAAGGATGCTGATCGCAAAATGTCCGCAGTCGCGGATGCAGGAATTGGTGTAGTTGTCCCTGTTGATGCTCACCATGACGGTGGCGGGGGAGGAAGTGATCTGCGCCGCGCAGTTTGCGATGCAGCCTGTCGGCCTGCCTTTGTCCCAGGTGGACACGACATACACGCCGTAAGACAGGGAGTGAAATGCTTTCGGATCCATTTTCGTTTTACCTCGGTCGTCTTTGATGTTCCGCGCGGGCGCGGTAGGGGAAAAGAGCCGCAGAGCGCTTGCGCCTGCGGCGATGTTCTCCCGAAAAAGATCAATAGTTCTCCGCTCTGAGCTGGAAGTAAGCCTTCGGGTGCGAGCAGACGGGGCAGATATCGGGCGCTTTTTTGCCGACGACGATGTGTCCGCAGTTGGAGCACTGCCAGATGCACTCTTCGTCGCGGGAGAAGACGATGCCTTCCTTCACGTTTTTGAGCAGGGCGAGGTATCTCTTCTCGTGCTCGCGCTCGATCTCGCCGACCTTCTCAAAGAGGAACGCGATGTGGTCGAATCCCTCTTCCTTCGCCTCTTTGGCAAAGGTCGCGTACATGTCCGTCCACTCGTAGTTCTCGCCCGCCGCCGCGTCCGCAAGGTTTGCCTCGGTGGAGGGGACGTCGCCGCCGTGCAGCAGCTTGAACCAGATCTTTGCATGCTCCTTTTCGTTGTTCGCCGTCTCTTCGAACAGGTTTGCGATCTGAACAAAACCCTCTTTCTTCGCCTTGCTCGCGTAGTAGGTGTATTTGTTGCGCGCCTGCGATTCGCCTGCGAACGCCGCCTGCAGATTTGCTTCCGTCTTGGTGCCTTTGAGCTGTTTCTCGTTCATTTTTTTATTCTCCTTTTTGTTTGTCAATACAATCGGGGCAAACCCCGACGAATTCAATATGAAAATCCTCCACGCAAAAGCCGTGCGCGTTCAGCTCTTTTGTGGGATCGCAGGGCGGCATGTCCGCGTCGAATGCGTGCCCGCACACCCTGCATATAAGGTGCGGATGCCGCTTTGCACACCTGTCAAACCGATCGGATGCGCCGCTTCCCGTCTCCACTTTTCCGATCACGTTCTCCTCATACAGCAAGTTCAGATTGCGATAGACGGTCGCCTTCGAGATGTGCGGATGCGTCTTCTGCACATGCGCAAAGATCTCTTCGGCGGCGGGGTGGTCCAGTTCACGGATCGCATCCAGAATCAACTGCCGCTGTAATGTATTTCTTCTGGTCACCATATTAATTCCCTATTAGTAATTATTCCTAATAAATATTATACACAAAATTTTGTGTTTGTCAAGAAAATTTTCGGATTTTTTCTCAGCTGTTGACAAATCTTTTTACTTGCTCTATAATATTGACAAAGAGGGGGGCGCAGACGCCATATGGAATTTAAGGACAGCGAGTTGCATTTTTTGGAGCATGATCTCATTCTGCGTTTCGGAGAAGAGGAGGGACGGCGGATCTTCAACAGGTCGATGAAGCTCTATGCCGAGCTCGTCGTCACGACCGATTACAAGGGGAGCCCGACGCTGGAGAAGCAGTTGAAGAAGCTGGTCTATCCTGTGATCGCGTATTACAAGACCCTTCTTGCGTACGGCTATCGTCAGAGCGCGGCGTTGGGACTTGTGCGGTACGAGACGGAGAAGGCGGCGCAGTTCAGCGCGGAGCGGCACGCGGCGCAGATGCGCAAGTTCTTTCCCTTTCTCGCTTTCCGCCGCAATTTCTCCAATTTCATCGAGTTCAAGTTTCCGTCGGCGGAGTGGAAGGTCACAAACCTGCGCAAGGGCGGTTGGAAGCTCACTTTCCGCGTCGAGCGGTGTCTGTATTGTCAGATCGCGGCAAAATTCGGCTGTGAAGAGCTTTCCACTGTTTTTTGCGACTACGAGCGGGTGGCTTTTGCGGGGCTCAACCCGAAGATCGGGGCGGAATGCAACGGGAGCCTTGCAGACGGTCACGATTATTGCGAATTCGTGTTCACGAAAGGAAAAAAACACAAATAGAGGGAAGGGCGGGAGCGATGTTCCCGTCTTTTTTCTGTTGAGCGGGCGCGAGCCGTTGAGAAAACGCCGCAGGGCGCAGAATTTTTCTGCGCCCTGCGGCGTTTGAAAAAAGGCGTCGCGGAACGGGTATTCGTTCCGCGGCGCCTTGTCGTTCAGGAGACGACCATGCGCGTGCGCAGTTGCAGATGCTGTTCGACGATCGCCGCGATGCGGCGATGTCCCTCCGCGGAGGGGTGGATGCCGTCGTCGGACAGGCAGTCGAGGTAATCGCGCATCAAAAGCAGGGGAGAGCGGAAGTCGATAAAATCGCACCCGTTTTCCAGCGCCGCTTTGAGCACGGCGGCGTTGTAGCATTCCTGGTGCCGCACGATGTTGCTCAGGTCGCCGCAGAAGAACTTCATCACGCTTTCCCCGTCCGCGCGTGCGCAGATCACGTTTTTGAAATAGCGCTCCGCATTGATGGGCGGCAGCGAGGCGAATGCGGCGCGCACCTTGTTCGCGCGCAGGCGAGAAGCGAGCGTGCGCAGGATGCGCGCAAACTCCTCGGGCGTCGTGTGCGGGCGGTGCGGCGCGACCGGATCCGCCGCGACCGTCGGCCAATCGTAGTCGCAGTCGTTGCCGCCGAGCGCGACGACAAGCGTGCTCCCGCGCATGGCGGGGTCGAAGAACCTCTCGAAATGTCCCTTCTCCCAGCTCTTTTTGAGCGTCTGCCCGAACTGCGAAAAATTCTCTATTTCCACGCCGAGATCCTCGGACAGGATGTCAATGGCGCTCTTTTCGATGCGGCGGATGAGCCTGTCTTCCAGATACAGCCCCTTTGACACCGAGTCGCCGATCACGGTAATGCCTTTTCTCGTTCTCATCTTCCGGCCTCCTTTTTTAGCTTTTTGCGGGCGTACTTCCGTCGTTTTGCGAGCGGCGTTTTTGCGTCCGCAGTACATATGTCTGTCGCCCTGTTCGGGCGTGTTTTGTCTCCGTCTTCTGCGCGACCTGTTGTCTGCCGCACTGTTCTGCCTTCCGCAAGCGCCGCGTCGCCGCTTTCATCGGTCGGCTTGCCTTCTGCATGACTTGTGGTCTGCCGCACCGTCCTGCCTTCCGCAAACGCCGCGTCGCCGCTTCCATCGGTCGGCATGCATTCAGCGCGACCTGTTGTCTGCCGCACCGTCCTGCCTTCCGCAAACGCCGCGTCGCCGCTTTCATCGGTCGGCGTGCCTTCTGCGCGACCTGTTGTCTGCCGCACCGTCCTGCCTTCCGCAAGCGCCGCGTCGCCGCTTTCATCGGTCGGCGTGCCTTCTGCGCGACCTGTTGTCTGCCGCATCGTCCCGCCTTCCGCAAACGCCGCGCCGCCGCTTTCATCGGTCGACGTGCCTTCTGCGCGACCTGTGTTCTCGTCGGACGGAATGTGCCGCGCGGACACCGCGTATATTGTTTGCCATTTCTGCAAACAGTATACCTCGGCGGCGCGGCTTTTTGCAACCTACTCCTGCGAGCGCGGACTACACGCAATTTTTTCCTTCGGTAGAGTTTTATTTTTCGACTCTACGGAGAGTAGAGCGTGGGTTTTGAGGGATACGTATGCCCGTTTTGTGTGCTTTTTTCGGTGCGCAGGGGCAGTGGGGTGAAAAAGTTCGCGCAAAAAATGTGCGGCAACAGTTTGCAACGGAAGCGAAGTGTGATATAATGGATGCATGGAAGATGTACGCGCACTCGTCGCGCGCAATCTGACGCAGTGCCGCAAGGCGGCGGGACTGACGCAGTTGCAGGTGGCGGAAAAACTAAATTATTCTGACAAGGCGATCAGCAAGTGGGAGCGCGGCGAAGGTCTGCCCGATCTGCTCGTGCTGTGCGAGCTCGCGCGCCTTTACGGGGTGACGCTCGACTATTTCGTGCACGAACACGCACGTCCGCCCCGTCCCGCAGGCGGAAAGCGCCGCATCCTGGTCTGTGCGATGAGCGTCCTGCTCGTGTGGCTGGTCGCCGTCTGCTGTTTTGCCGTGCTCTTTCTTCTGGACACGGAGGGGCCGCTGTGGCTGGCCTTCGTCTGGGCGCTGCCCGTCACCTTTGTCGTCTGCGTCGTTTTCGCGGGGCTGTGGGGCGGCCGCCGGTTGCGTACGGGCGCGGTGTCGGGACTCATCTGGACGCTCGCTCTCGCGCTCTGGCTCACCCTTCCGCTCGCGAACGCGTGGATCGTCTTTCCCGTCGCGGTGCCGCTCGAGGCGCTCGCGGTGTTCTGGTTCCTGCTTCGCACGCAAAAAAACAGAGGGCAATAAAGGGCGCACGGTTGCAAAGAATGCGCATTTATGGTATAATATTTAAAATTCGTTCCCGTTTTTTCTTTCCCCGCATATATTGAAAAAAGCGGAGGGAAAGAAAAATGCAGGCGAACAGGGTCGTCATTCATCTGGACAGGATCCGTTCCAACGCGCGCGCGCTCGCCGCGCGCACGGACGCGCCGCTGTGTGCGGTCGTGAAGGCGGACGGTTACGGGCACGGCGGGGCGGAAGTCGCCCGCGCCCTTTCGGGCACAGCGTCTAGTTTTGCCGTCTCTCTCGTGGAAGAGGGCGCGCGCCTGCGCCATGCGGGTATCGGCGAGGACATCCTCGTTCTCACGCCCGCGCTCAGCGAGGAAGAAGTTTTGCGCGGCGCATGGCACCGCCTGATCTTCACGGTCGGGGACGGAGCGGATTATGCGCTTCTTCGCCGCGTCTGCCTGCGCGAGGGGCTGTGCGTGCGCTGTCATCTCAAGCTCAACACGGGCATGAACCGCTACGGTTTTTCGCCCGCCGCATTTTCGCGCTTCCTCTCGGGGAAGTTTTCGGACAACGTCTTCGTCGAAGGCGTGTATTCTCATTTTTATGCGCCTGCCGATCCCGCGCGCACGCGCGCGCAGTTCGAGCTGTTCGGGCGGATGTCCGTCCGCGCCGAGCGCACCTTCGGAAAGCTGTGCAGGCACATCGCCGCCACGGGCGGCATTCTCGCGGACGCGCGGTACGGTCTGGACCTCGTGCGTCCGGGCATCGGGCTGTACGGGTATCTTCCCGACGGCTTTTCTCTTCCTTCGCTTTCTCCCGCGATGGAGGTGTACGCGCAGATCGTCTGCGCCCGCCGTGCGCAGGGCGGCGGCTTCGGCTACCGCGTGCGGCAGGGGGAGTCGCGCATCGTCGCGCTCCGCGCAGGCTATGCGGACGGCTTTTTCCGCGCGGGCAGTGCGGGCGCGTGCTGTATGGACGCCACCCTTCTTTGCGGCACGGGCAGAAAATACGGGGAGGTATGCCTCCTCTCGGACGCGGACGCGGCGGCGCGCGCGGCGTCCACCATCAGTTACGAAGTGCTCGCCGCGGTCGGCAGGCGGGCGGAGAGGGTCTATGCAGACGGATAAAAACGCCCTGCGCGCGCAGATGAAGGCGCTGCGCGCACAGGCAGAGGACAGGCCTTCACGGGATGTCCTGCTCGCGGAAAACCTGTTCGCGCTCGCGCAGGTGCGCGCGGCAAAGAGCGTCTTTTTATACAATTCCTTCGGTACGGAAGCGGACACGTCGCGCATCCTTTTGCGCCTTCTTGCCGAGGGCAAGCGCGTCCTGTTCCCGCGCGTGGACGGGCGGGACATGGTCGCCGTTCCCTACGGCGGCGGCTGGCGGAAGGGCGCCTTCGGCATAGAAGAACCGCTCGGCGAGCGGGCGGAAGAGGAAGCGGAGCTCTGCGTTCTGCCCCTCCTTGCGGCGGACGAGCAGTTTCACCGCCTCGGCTACGGCGGCGGGTTTTACGATCGGTATCTCTCCCGTCCCGAAACCGAGGGGATGTTCCGCGTGGGGCTGTGCTACGACTTTCAGCTCCTTCCGCACATCGTGAGCGAAGCGCACGACGTCTTGCTGGACGCGATCGTCACCGACCGCCGCGTGCTGGTGCGCGGAGGCGAGCGGTGAACGGCCTTGCGTCTTTGCTCCTTCGCGCCGCGCTCGAATACGTCCGCAGGGCGGCAACGCCCTTTCTTCTTTCGATGCTCTGCGGCTTTGCGATGCTCTCGGTGTCTCTGTGCGGGAGCGCGGCCGCCCGCGCCGTCCTGCTTTCCGTCGGGCTTTGTGCGACGTATGCGGCGGCGTTTCTCGCGCTGTATTCGGAGGGAGGGCGCGCGATGCGCATGAAGCGGCGCGGGGAACTTCGCCGCGCGGACAAGCCCGAGTGCGCAGACGCGCGCGACGGAAGATATCACATCTGCAGGGAATACCGCCCGTATAAGGGCGCGGTCATAGGCATACTCGCCTGTCTTCTGCCCGCGGCGCTCGCGCTGGCGGCAGGGAATTTCACCTCCCGCCTTGTGCTGTTGCTCGCGGCGGGCTGGGCGTATCTTCCCGCACTCGCCCTTTCAAACGGTTTCGGCGGGACGGGCGTTTACTCGCTCGCATCGGCGTCCGCGTCGGCGCAGTATCTGAGTCTCGTCCCGATGGCGGCGTTTGCGGCAGTCTGTGCCGCCGCGTACGTCCTGGGCGGTCGGCGTGCGCGCGCCGCAGGAGCGGGGCGCGGCAAAGGAGTCATGGAAAAGTGAGGATCATAGCAGGAAAATACCGCGGCAGGGTGCTCGCGGGCTTCAAGGGGAAGGACATCCGCCCGACGGCGGACCGCGTCAAGGAATCCCTGTTCAACATACTCGCGCCCGAGATCCACGGCGCGAACCTCCTCGATTTGTTCTGCGGGAGCGGGAGCGTCGGGCTGGAAGCGCTCTCGCGCGGAGCGGACTATGTCGTGTTCAACGACGCGTCGCGGGAGAGCCTTGCCGTATTGCAGAAAAATCTCGACCTTCTCCGCGTCAAGGCGAAGGTTTACAACATGGATTTCCGCGCTCTGCTCGAGAGCATCGACATCACCTTCGACATCATCTTTCTCGACCCGCCGTACAAGAGCGACGCGGGCGAACAGGCGCTGGAGATCATCGCGCGGCGCGGGCTTCTCAACACGGGCGGCGTCGCGGTGCTCGAGAGCGACAGACCCTTCGAGGGGAGCGCGCACGGACTGGTGCGCTACGACGAGCGCAAATACGGTATCACATACCTCACATTTTTCTCGCCCGACTGAGGCAAAGGAGACGCCATGAAAAAATGTCTGTTCGCGGGCACGTTCGACCCGCCGACGCTCGGTCACAAGGACATCGTGCTCAAATGTCTTGAGCTGTTCGACGAGGTGATCGTCGCCATCCTGATCAACCCGAACAAGCGCCCGCTCTTCAAGGTGGAGGAGCGTCTGTGCATGCTCAAAAAGGTGTTTGCCGCCTATCCGAACGTGCGCGTCCTCTCCTACGACGGCCTGACCGTCGACCTTCTTCGCAAGGAGAACGTCCGTTTTTACGTGCGCGGCATCCGCAACGGCACCGATTACGACTACGAGGCGCAGCTCAATTTCATCAACGTCGACATGTACAAGGACATGATCACGCTGTTTTTCCCCACCCGCCAGGAGTTTCTGCACATCAGCTCGGGGCTGGTCAAGGATGCGCTGCGCTTTGACAAAAACGTGGACAAATACATTCCCGAGGAGATACGGGAGGATCTGAAACAATACATGCAAGAGGCAAAAAAAGAGGCAAAAAAAGATGTTTAAAAGAGAAGAACGCATTCCTTCGGCGGAGGAGATCCTCGAAAGTCTCCCGCTTCCGCCCGAACTGAAAAAGATCAAGGCGGAGCGCGACCGACTCGCGTCGCAGGTCATCCGCGGCGAAACGGACAAGATCCTGCTCATCATCGGGCCCTGTTCGGCGCACGAGAGCAAGCCCGTGCTCGACTATGTGGAGCGGCTGGGAAGGCTCAGCGAAAAGGTCAGCGACAAGATCGTCGTCGTGCCGCGCATCTACACGAACAAGCCGCGCACCAAGGGCGTGGGATACAAGGGGATGTTCACCCAGCCCGATCCCAAGAGCAAGGAGGACATTTTAAAGGGCATCCTGACCATCCGTCAGCTGCACATCGACGCGATCGGTGCGAGCGGGCTTTCGGCGGCGGACGAGATGCTCTATCCCGAAAACTATGCCTATGTCGAGGACCTGCTCACTTATATCGCGATCGGCGCGCGCTCGAGCGAAAACCAGATGCACAGGCTCGTCTCCAGCGGCATCGATCTGCCCGTCGGCATCAAGAACCCGATGAGTGGCTCCATTCCCGTGCTGATCAACTCCATCTATGCGGCGCAGAGCGGCGGACAGGTATTCAAATACCAGAATTATCAGGTCCGCACGACGGGCAACGAGCTCGCCCACGCCGTCCTGCGCGGTGCGGTGGACGGCTACGGCAACGACATCCCGAATTTCCATTACGAGACGGTGATGAAGGTCATCGAGGGGTATTCCAAGACGGGGCTCAAGCATCCCGCCATCGTGATAGACGCCAATCACTCCAACTCGGGCAAGCAGTTCCGCCAGCAGATCCGCATCGTCGAAGAGGTGCTCAACAACCGCCTCTACGACGCCGACTTCAAAAAATACGTCAAGGGCTTCATGATCGAGAGCTTTCTCGAAGAAGGCTGTCAGAAAGAGGACGTCGTGTACGGCAAGTCCATCACCGATCCCTGCCTCGGCTGGGCGGACACGGAGCGGCTGGTGCTCGACATCGCGGACAAGATCTGAAAGGAGGGGACGCATGCAGGCAACCGAAAAAAAGGGAGTCGCCTATCTCGGCCCCGAGGGCAGTTATTCCCATCTCGCGGCGCAAAAGCTCTGCCCCGACAGGCAGGGCATTCCCTGCCACAGCTTTGCGCTCGCCGTGAACGCCCTTCTCTCCGGCGAGGCGGATGCGGCGGTGCTCCCCGTGGAAAACACCCTGCAGGGCGCCGTGACGCAGAACCTCGACCTTCTCTATGCGAATCCCGACCTGTACGCGGTGCGGGAGTATCTTCTCCCCATCGAGCACAGGCTCATCGCTCCCGAGGGCACTTCGCTTTCGGACGTGCGCACCGTCTATTCGCATCAGCAGGCGATCCTGCAATGCGGCGGTTTCCTCGCGCGCGAGCTTCCCGAAGCGGACATCGTGTGCACCGACTCCACCGCGGCGAGCCTCTTGCACATCGCGGGCAAGGGGGATGCGGGCATCGTCGGCTCGCACGTCGTGCGCAAGGGCTTTTGTTTTATCGGCGGGAACATCGCCGACGAGAGCAAGAACTTCACGCACTTTCTTCTCGTCAAAAAGGGAAAAGAGCACCTGCCCGCGCACGGTGACCGCGTATACTTTGCGGCGACCTGTCCGCACGAGCCGGGCTCTCTTCTCAAAATGCTTCAGATCCTCTCGGTGTACGATCTGAACATGACAAAGATCGAATCGCGCCCCATCAAGAACAGTCCGGGCGCCTATTGCTTTTTCGTGGAATTCGAGGGGGACGTCGCGGCGAAAAACGTTCGTTCCGCGCTCGACCGCCTTGCGGAATATACCATGAACTTCAAACTTCTCGGCGTCTACTGAAACAGACCGCACAACAGCAGACAAATGCCGAACGCGGCGGCGCCCTGCGCAAACTTGAGCGCGACGAACGCGCCCGCGCGCACCTTCAGCTTTTTGAGGAATGCGAGTTGTTGTGCGAGGATGCTCGCCCCGCCGAACGTAACGGTGAACGCGGCGAGCGGCAGTGCGAGCGTCCCGCCCGCGCCTGCGAGCAGGGCACAGCCGCGCGTCGCTTCGAGCAATCCCGCAAGCGCGCCTTCCGCGCAGTTTTCCGCCCCTGCGGCGGAGAGCGGGAGTGCGATCAGCTTTTGCAGCGGCGCGAGGATGCCCGCCGCCTGCAAAAGCGCCGCGGCGGCGCCGAAAAACGCGATGAACCCGCCCACACACAGGATGGACACGACCGCGCCTTGTACGCTCTCGGCGAGCACGGCGTCCGCGCTCTTTCCCGCGGGCAGGGTGCGCTCTTCTTCGGCGCGGCGCGCAAAGGGCAGTGTGCACAAAAAGACGAGCACGACCCCGAGCAGGTGTGAGCAAAAGAGCAGAGCGCCCGCGCGGGCGCTTTGAAACATAGCGCCGCCCACCGTCCCGATCACGAACATCGGCCCGGACACCGAACAGAGCGCGGCGGCGCGCAGGGCCTGTCCTTCGCGCATGCGCCCCTGAAATTCGGACAGGGCGCGGCATCCAACGGGATAGCCCGACAGCACGCCGAGCAGCATGCAGACGGCGGCGCAGTCGGGCAGGCGCAGTTTTTTTGTGAGCGGCGCAAACAGCCGCCCCGCGCATTCCGCGGCGCCCAGTCGGGTGAGGAGCGCGGTCAGGACGAGGAAAGGGAAGAGCGTCGGCAATACGGCGTTCGCCCAGAGCGCGACCCCCTCCGCGCAGGCCTTTGCGCCGACGGCGGGGAAGCACAGCGACAGCACGAGGAGGGCCGCCGCGGCAAGGGATGCGGCGATGGTCTTTCTGTTCATATTAAAAATTTATGAGAGGAGCAGGCAATTTATGAGCAAGACTTTGGGGCTCGCGCTGGGCGCGGGCGGATCGCGCGGCGTCGCGCATGTAGGATTTTTGCGCGCGCTGGAAGAGGAGGGCATCCGCCCGGACTTCATTGCAGGCTCTTCGATGGGCGCCGTCGTCGGCGCGAGCTATGCGAAGGGTTTGACGCCCGACGAGATGCAGGAGGTGCTCAGCCGTCTGCGCGCGGGCGACATCATGGACATCGGCTTCCCCACCCTCGGGATGCTCGGACTCATGCGCTGGACGAAGGCGCGCCGCCTGATCACGAAACATCTCTCCGAGTGTGATTTTTCCGATCTCAAGATCCCGTTCTGCTGTGTCGCGGTGGACATCTGCAAGGGGAAACTGCACGTCTTCAAGGAGGGGAGCGTTGTGGACGCCATCCTCGCCTCCAGCTCCATCCCGACTGTCTTCCGTCCCGTCGAAAAGGACGGCATGATGCTCGTGGACGGCGGCGTGCTCTGCCGCGTCCCCGCGCGGCAGGTAAAGCACATGGGCGCGGACGTCGTCGTCGCGGTGGACGTGCTCGGGCCCTGTCCCGAAACGGAAAAGATCCCCAATCTCATCGCGCTCGTCACGCGCGTCTACGACATCATGGATTCTCACCGCACTTCGGACGAGCGCAGGCGCAACCGCCGCTGTTTCGATCTGTGGCTGACGCCCGACATCGGCGATCTGAGCCAGTACACGATAAAGTACAGCGAAGAGGCGATAGAAGCGGGGTATAAAGCGGGCAAGGAGAACGCGGAGAAGATCCGCCGCCTGCTCGAAGATTGAAAAGACGGAGCGGAAGATGGACCTTTTCGACCTGAACAACAACGAATACGGCGCAAAGCCGCTCGCGGACAAGATGCGCGCGAACAACCTCGACGAGTTCATCGGCCAGCGCCACATCGTCGCCGAGGGCAGCCTTCTGCGCCGCGCGATCAAGCTGGACCGCCTGGGCAGCTGTATTTTCTGGGGCCCGCCCGGCTGCGGCAAGACGACGCTCGCGAACATCATCGCCGCGACGACGCACGGGAATTTTGTCAAGCTCAATGCGGTGCAGAGCGGCGTCGCAGACGTGAAGAAGGCGGTCGAGGACGCGCGCAACGCGCTCAAACTCTACAACAAGCGCACCTATCTTCTGCTGGACGAGTGCCACCGCTTCAACAAGACGCAGTCAGATTCGCTCCTGCCCGCCATCGAGCAGGGCACCATCGTGTTCATCGGCTCCACAACGGAAAATCCGTATGCTTCCATGACCCCCGCGATCGTCTCGCGCTGCCGCGTGTTCGAGTTCAAACCCCTCTCCGAGGAGGAGATCGCGGGCGCGCTCCGCGCCGCGCTGACCTCTCGCAAGGGGCTGTACGCATACAAGGCGCAGGCGGACGACGACGCGATCGCGCACATCGCGCGCATGAGCGCGGGCGATCTGCGCGCCGCTTACAACGCGCTCGAGCTCGCCGTGCTCACCACGCCGCCCGCGTCGGACGGAAGCATCCGCGTCACCCTTGCGGACGCCGAGCAGTCCATCCAGCGCAAGGCGCTCTCTTACAACACGGACGCCTATTACGATCTTCTGTCCGCCTTCTGCAAGAGCCTGCGCGGGAGCGACTCCGACGCCGCGCTCTATTACGCATTCCGCCTGATCGAAGGGGGCTGCGATCCGCTCGTCATCCTGCGCCGTCTCGTCGTGCACTCGGCGGAGGACGTCGGCATGGCGGACCCCAACGCGATGACGGTGGCGACGAGCGCTCTTCTCGCCTTCGAGCGGCTGGGTGCGCCCGAGGGACTGATCCCGATGTCCAACGCGATCGTCTACGTTTGCGAGGCGGAAAAGTCCAACTCCGTGATCATCGCGATGGACGCGGCGAAGCGCGCCGCGCGCGAGGTGCGCGACGACAACATCCCCGCGTATCTGCGCGACAGCTCTTTCGGCGACCGCGAAGCGAAGGCGGCGAGCGCGCGCTACAAATACCCGCACAACTACGGCGGCTGGGTACGGCAGCAGCACCTGCCCGACTCCCTCAAAGGCGAAGTCTTCTACCGCCCGCAGGGCAGGGGATACGAAAAGACGGTCGCCGACGTCCGCAGGCAGAAGGGCATGCCCGACAACACCCTTTCCGACCCGCCCGAGGGCAGACCGCATCCCTGAATAAAAAAAGACGCCCGCGCAAGATTTGCGCGGGCTGTGCCGTACAAAAAGGGCGTGGCGCCCGCGGGCGCCGCGCCCTTTTGTCATTCGATGTAATCCACGCCCGTCACGCGGTTGGGGATCTCCCGCGGCGAAAAGTCCGCCTCGCAATTGCCGAGAGCGACGCTTCCGATGGGGGTGAATCCTTCGGGCAGGCGCAGCAGCTTTTTGAGCGCTTCGCCCTCTTTTGTCCCGATCATCGCGTTGATCGCGCCGTGCACGTACAGGCTCCCGACGTGCAGGTCGGTCGCGGCGAGCAGCATGTTTTCGATCATGCAGGCGCAGTTCGCGTATTCGACGACCGCTTGCGGCCGCTTTCCCGAAACGACGACGAGCGCCGCCGCGCCGTGTACGGGATCCGCCGCCGCGTCCCCCGAATTTTCGCGCGCGAGCGCGGTGAATTTATCCACCGCCGCATGTCCGAAGAGCACGGAGAGGTGCAGACTGTCGTACAGCTTCATGCCGACGGGCGCGCACAGCGCCGCGTCCGCGATCTTCTGCACCGTCTCGCGGCAGAGTTCCGTCTTGTCGAAGGCGCGCACCGAACGGCGGGCGCGCATGCAGTCAAAGGTATTCATGCTTTTTTCTCCTTGTAAATGTTACCGCCCTTGCAGTCGATGGCGACGATGCAGGGGAAATCCTCGATCTCGAATCGGTACACCGCCTCGCTGAGCAGGTCGGGGAAGGCGACGATCTCGCTCTTTTTGATCGCGTTGCCGTACAGCGCGCCCGCGCCGCCGATCGCGGCGAAGTAGACGGAGCAGTTTTTGACGATGCTCTCGCACACCTCGTCACTGCGTTCGCCCTTGCCGATCATGCCCGCGAGCCCGAGCTCGAGCAGGCGGGGCGCAAAGCTGTCCATGCGCGCGCTGGTGGTGGGGCCGCAGCTCCCGCACGCTTTTCCCGCGGGCGCGGGGCAGGGCCCCGCGTAATAGATGGTCTCTCCGACAAAGGAAAAGGGCAGGGGTTTTCCCGCGTCGAGGTATTCGCAGATGCGCTTGTGCGCGCAGTCCCGTCCCGTGAGGATGGAACCGGAGAGCAGAACGCTCTCGCCCGCGCGCAGATTTTCGATGTCCTTTTTGGTGAGGGGAAGCCGTATCTTTTTCATCGTGACCTCCTTAAAGTTCCGTCTTTTCGCAGCGCACGCAGTGGCACTGGATGTTGACGGCGACGGGCAGCCCCGCGATGTGCGTGGGCGCGATCTCGCAATGCACGCCGAGTGCGGTCACCTTTCCGCCGAACCCCTGCGCGCCGATGCCCAGCGCGTTGATCTTTTCGAGCGCCTCCCGCTCGATCGCGGCGACGTCCTCGCGCGCGTTGTGCGATCCGAGCTCGCGGGTCAGCGCCTTTTTCGCGAGGAAAGCGCACCCGTCGAAGGTGCCGCCGATGCCCACGCCGCACAGCACGGGCGGGCAGGGTTTGCTGCCCGCAAGGCGCACCGTCTCGACGATGGCGTCCACGATTCCCCGCACGCCCTTGGCGGGGGTGAGCATGTACAGCCGCGACATGTTCTCGCTCCCGAATCCCTTGGGCAGGAAGGTGAGTCGCAGTTTATCGCCGGGCACGATGTCCACGTGCAGGGCGGCGGGCGTGTTGTCCGCGGTGTTGACGCGGGTGACGGGGTCGCAGATGCTCTTGCGGAAACAGCAGTCCGCATACGCGCGCGCGACGGCGTCGGAAACGGCGTCCGAGAGAAGTTTTCCCTCGATGTGCACGTCCTGTCCCAGCTCCGCGAGCACGACGGCATAGCCCGTGTCCTGGCACACCGCCATCTGTTCCTCTGCGGCGGTCTGCGCGTTTTGCAGGACGGTCTCCAGTGCGAAGCGCGCCGCGCTGTCCGCTTCTTCCCGTTCCGCCGCCTGCGCGATCGCGCGCGTGCAGGACGGTGTCAGGCGCAGGCACGCCTTTTTTGCGAGGCCGTAGACGGCCTCTTCGATCTCTTCTGTTGTGATGGTACGCATTTTGCCTCCCGCGCCCGCTTGTCGGGGCGCCGCTTGTTGTCTCTTTTGTTTTACCGTTCGCTTACAGTATAGCAAAAAATTTGAAAAAGGAAAAGAATTTTATTTACTAAACTCATTTTTTTCGATATAATACAGGCATATGGATAACAGAAACAACACGCAAAACATGAAAAACGTGCCGGGCGCAGGCCGCGGCTCCCTTCTCTTCGAACATCCGCGCAAGGCGGCGAGCGGCATGCTCTATTCGGGTGTGGTGCTCGGCATTCTTCTCTTTTCGCTGTTCATCGGCTTTACGCTCGCGTTCGTCTCCAACTCCACGGGGGCGACGACGGAGGAGATCGCGGCCTCGGAATGGTACAAATACGTCAGCTATTTAGCGGGGCAGGTCGTCAACCTGCTCGCGATCGCAGTCTTTGTGGCGGTGTTCCGCGAGCGTCCTTCCTCGTTCGGCTGGCGCAAGGCGCACCCGAAATACTTTCTCGTCGCGATCCTTCTCGCCTACGGCACGCTGTTCGCGCTCAGCTATCTGAACGTCTGGGCGAGCGAACTCTTTGCGCTGTTCGGCTATGAAGCGGAGAGTTCGGAACTTCCCTCGCTTGCGGGCGCGGGCTTTGTCGGCGCGCTGTTCGTCATTGCCGTCCTGCCCGCGGTGTTCGAGGAGACCGTCTTCCGCGGCGTCATCCTCGAAGGGGTCAAGGACATCGGCACCGTCGCGGCATGCCTTCTGGGCGGGCTCCTGTTCTCCCTCTTCCACATGAACCCGATGCAGACCGTCTATCAGTTCGTCTGCGGCTGTATCTTCACGCTTGTCGCCCTGCGCGCAAACTCGCTCCTGCCCGCGGTGCTGATGCACTTTCTCAACAATGCCGTCATCCTGTTCGAGAGCAAATTCGGCTTCCTGAGCGGCGTTCCGACGGCGGGCGCGGTCGCGATATATGTGACGAGCGCGCTGTGCCTCGTTGCGGGGCTCGTCTATCTGATCTTCTTCGACAGGAAGAACGCGCGCAAAAAAGAGGGCCCGATCCGTCCCTTCCTGCTCCCCGCGCTTCCGGGGCTTCTCGTCGCGGCGCTGGTCTGGATCCTGACCTTTGCGTCGGGGATAGGTGGCTGAGATGCAGAAACTCAACGTCGTCTGCGTCGGCAAACTCAAAGAAAAATTTTACGCGGACGCGGTCGCGGAATACGCAAAGCGCATGACCCGTTTCGCCGCCGTGCGCGTCTGCGAGCTCCCCGAAAAGCGCACGCTCGCCGAGGAGGCGGAGCTCATCCTGCGCGAGCTGCGCGGCTATTGCGTCGTGCTCGCGGTCGAGGGGAAAAAGCTGTCCAGCGAGGGTCTCGCCGCGAAGATCGGTGCGCTGTGCGACGCGGGCAGGGAGATCACCTTCGTCATCGGCTCGTCCTGCGGGCTGGACCCCGCCGTCAAAGCGCGCGCCGATATGCTTCTCTCCTTTTCGGACATGACCTTCCCGCACCAGCTGATGCGGGTCATCCTGTTTGAGCAGATCTACCGCGCGTTCATGATCAACGCGGGCAGCGAATACCACAAATAGCGCGCGCGCAGTCACGCGCCGCGCCCCTGCGCCGTACAATGTTCAGTATGGATGCAGTGCGGCGCGTATACGATCTTTACGCAGAGACAAAACTTGAAAAACGCGCGATCGGCGCAAGCGCGCTCGGCGCACCGATCGTCGCCTTTCACGCGGGCAGTCATTCCCGCCCGCAGCTCCTCGTGCAGTGCGCGATGCACGCCCGCGAATGGGTCACTGCGCTTCTGGGCCTGGAATTTCTGCGGCAGGGCGTGCCGCGCGGCGGCATGTGGGTGATCCCGCTCGTCAATCCGGACGGCGCGCGCATCGCCCTGCGCGGCGAGCGCTTCGTGCGCACGCTGCCGCCCCTGCGCGCCCGTTTTTTGCGCGGGGCGGGCGGTTTTCCGCTGTGGAAGGGCAATGCGGACGGCGTAGACCTGAACGTCAATTTCGACGCGCGCTGGGGCAAAGGCAGGCGCAACGTCTTTTCTCCCGCCGCGGAGAATTACGTGGGGCCGATGCCCTGTTCGGCGCGGGAGACGCGCGCCCTCTGCGCCTTCACCCGCGCGCTCATGCCCGACGCGACGGTGAGCTATCACACGAAGGGCGAGGAGATCTATTGGGAGTTTTGCGGCAGGGGAGACTCTGCGCTCGCCGAGGCGCTCTCCGCCGAGACGGGATACCCGCTCGCGCGGGCGGAGGGCAGCTGCGGCGGGTACAAGGATTGGTGCCTGACCGCGCTGAACATTCCCTCATTCACCGTGGAGGCGGGATCGGACGCGCTCGAACATCCGCTGACGGAGGCGGCATTGCCGTCGCTGTGGGCGGCGAATGCGGGGGTGCCCGCGGCACTGATAAAGGAGCTCATATGCAGGAAGACAAGATAGAAGATAAGATAAAGTTCATGCGCGCGGCGATCGCCCGCGCGAAAAAGGGGCTCGCGCAGGGCGAAGTGCCCGTGGGCGCGGTGCTCGTCTGCGACGGAAAGATCGTCTCGTCGGGATACAACCGCAGGCTGAAGACGCAGATGGCGAGTTCGCATGCCGAGATGTACGCCATCGATCGCGCCTGCCGCAAGTTCAAGAGCTGGCGGCTGCCCGACTGCGACCTCTACGTCACGCTCGAGCCCTGCCCGATGTGCATGGGCGCGGCGCTCAACGCGCGGGTGCGCAAGGTGTATTTCGGCGCCTATGAACAGAAGGGCCGCTCGATGACGCAGGAGCTTGCGGCGAGCAATCTTCTCAATCACACGCTCGAAGTGGAGGGCGGCGTGCTGGAGGAGGAATGTTCGGCGCTTTTGTCCGGCTTTTTCCGCGCGATGCGCGAGCGCACGGGGCAGACGAAGAAGGATTGATTTTTCTTTTTGAATAGTCACGCAAAACGATTGACTATTTTGCGCAAAAAAACTACAATAAATATATGCTGTATGCGTCCGCGTGCGGGGCAAACCGACGTGGCGCAGGCGCCTTCGGCAAAGAAGGCAAAAAAGGGGAAGGCAAAGCAAAAAAGTTTTGCCCGGCTTTTGTACGTTCAAAGAGAAAAAGCCGGTGTACTGATTTCAAAAAAAGAACTGCGGCAATGCGCCGCGCACAGTTTAGCATTTTTCGGAGGTACACATGATTACTCACGGCAACGAGATCAAGATCTTCGCGGGCAACTCCAACCGTCCGCTCGCGGCGGAGATCGCAAAGAAGCTCAACACGGAGCTCGGCAGTGTGGAAGTGGGCAGGTTCAGCGACGGCGAGACGGCAGTCCATCTCGACGAGACCGTCCGCGGCAGGGACCTTTTCATCATCCAGTCCACCTCCGCTCCCGTCAACGACAACCTGATGGAGCTTCTCATCCTCATCGACGCGGCGCGCAGGGCAAGTGCGGGGCGCATCACGGCGGTCATGCCTTATTTCGGCTATGCCCGTCAGGACAGAAAGGCGCGCTCGCGCGATCCCATCACGGCAAAGCTCGTTGCCGACCTCATCACGGCGGCAGGGGCGGACAGGGTCCTGACCATGGACCTGCACGCGGCGCAGATCCAGGGCTTTTTCAATATCCCGCTCGATCATCTGCTCGGCGGCCCCACGCTGTATAACTACTTCCGTTCCAAGAAGATCATCGACGAGAATTTCGTCGTCGTCTCGCCCGACATCGGTTCGGTCACCCGCGCGCGCAACGTCGCGATGAAGCTGAACTGCCAGATGGCGATCATCGACAAGCGCCGCCCGAAGGCGAACGTCATGGAGGTCATGAACATCATCGGCGACATCGAGGGCAAAAAGTGCCTGATGGTCGACGACATGATCGACACGGCGGGCACGATCTGCCAGGGCGCGGAGGCGCTCATCCAGCACGGCGCGAAGGAAGTTTACGCCTGCTGCACGCACGCGGTGTTCAGCGGTCCCGCGATGGAACGCCTCGAAAAGGCCCCCATCAAGGAACTCGCCATCCTCAACACCATCGACCTGCCTCCCGAAAAGAAGCTGGACAAGATCACGGTCATCTCTGTCGCGGACATCTTTGCCGCGGCGATCGAGAACGTCTATCTCGACAAGCCGATGTCCAAGATCTACGACTGAGATACGCAATTCAAAGAATAACACATCGCAGAAAATTGCCGCGTTTTTTTCAAAACGCGGCGTTCGCGCGTTTTGCGCAGGAAAGGAGCAGAAATGTACCTGATCGTAGGGCTCGGCAATCCCGAGAAAAAATACGAGACCACCTTTCACAACATGGGCTTTCTCGCCGTCGGAGAGGCGGCGGACAAACTCGGCGTCAAGTTCAAGAAGAAGGAATGCGAGGCCTCCGTCGCGGAGGCGTTCGTCGGCGGCGAAAAGATCATCCTCGCCCGCCCCGTGACTTATATGAACGCGAGCGGCAGGGCGGTCAAACAGCTGATGGCAAAGTACAAGGCTTCGCCTTCCGACCTTCTCGTCATCTACGACGACTTCGATCTTCCCAAGGGCAAGATCCGCATCCGTGCCGCAGGCAGCGCGGGCACGCACAACGGGATGCGCAGCATCATCGGCGAGATCGGCACGGGCGACTTTGCGCGCATCCGCATCGGCATCCGCGACAGCGAAGCGGACATCCCGATCATCAACTACGTTCTCTCCGAGATCCGCAAAGAGGACTACCCGCTCTTTGCCTCGGCGTGTTCGGACGCGGCGGACGCCGCCATCCGCTTTGCGCGCGGCGAGGGCATCGAGAACGTGATGAACGCCTACAACAGGAACTGACAAGGGCACGCGGAGGAAAACGGAATGCCCCGTGACTTTTTCAACCCGCACAATCTGGGCGGGGAATACCTCGACCTCGAAAACGACTTCCGCCTCGGCACGCCGACGGCGGTTTTCGGCGTGTCCGCGCCGCACAAGGCGCTGATCGCGGCGACCTGCGTCCCCGGCCGCCTCGTGTACATCTGCGACAACGCGCAGTCCGCCGCGCGCGCGGCGGAGGAGATCGCGGGCTTTTCGGGCGAAGAGCCGGCGCTTCTTTGCGCCAAGGACGACGTTCTGCTCTACAAAGACGCCGTCTCGCGCGATTCCCTGCACCGCCGCATCCGCGCCCTGCGCCGCATCCTCGACGGCGCGCGCACCGTCGTCTGCGACGTGGAGAGCCTCATGCAGCTCTTCCCCGCGGACATCCCCGTCCTCACGCTGACGGAAGGGGAGGAGATCGACTTTTCCGCCCTTCCCGCCGAGCTTGTGCGGCTGGGCTATACGCGCACGACGTCGGTGGACGGCAGGGGGAATTTCGCCCTGCGCGGCGACATCCTCGACATCTTCCCCGTCGGCGCGGAAAACCCCGTGCGCGTCGACTTTTTCGGCGACACGGTGGAAAAGATCAAGCCGTACAACTTCGTCACGGGCGAGCGCCTCGCGCAGGCAAAGAGCGTGCGCATCGTCGCGGCGACGGACGTGTTTTACGGCGCGGAGGAGGTCAAGAAGGTCAAGGACGCGATGTATGCGGAGCTCTCCTCCTTCAAGGACGCGGCGGCGTACGACCGCGCGCAGACCATCGCCTCCGACCTCTGCAACAGAATGGAGTCGGGCGCCTTTGCGGGCGCGGCGTATGCGATGCCGCTTCTCGATTCGGCGAGAGACTTCTTCTCCTTCCTCGGAGATGCGCTCTACCTGTTCGACGAGTAAAAGCTGATCTTCGACAAGATGGACGCCGTCTACAAGGAGCACGCCGAGCGCTGTTCTCTGCTGCGCCGCGGCGGGGAAGTATTCTCCTTCTCCAAAGACCAGCTCCTCCCGCGCGATCGTCTCCTCACGCTCTTTTCGCGCGCGCGCGTGTCCGCGGTGCAGACGTTCGCGACGCGTTCCTACTTTTTCGAGCCTCTGCGCGTCTACAACCTGCATTCCACGCCCGTGGGGCGGTATCTGAACGGATTTCTGAATCTCGCCGACGACGTGCGCACCTGGCTGAAAAACAAGTACCGCGTGCTCGTGTTCTGCGGCACGCCTGCGCGCGCGGAAAAACTGCGCACATTCTTTGCGGACGCGGGCATCCCGTCCTCCGACTGTCCCGCGGCGCTCGATTACCTGAAAGGGGTCGCGGTGACGGAGGAGACGCTGGAGCGCGGCATCCTCCTGCACGAGCAGAAGCTCGCCGTGATCGGCACGGGCGACTTGTACACGAAGGCGGCGGTCAAAAAGCGCATCCGCCGCAAGCGCAACGACATGTTCACCTCGCCCGAGGTGGGCGACTACGCGGTGCACGAGACGCACGGCGTCGGCCGCATCACGGGCACGAAGAAGATCGAAACGACGGACGGCACAAAGGAATACATCGCGCTCGAATACAGGGGCGGCGACGTGCTTTACGTTCCCGTCGAGCAGATGGACATCCTCTCGCGCTACATGGGCGAGGAGGCGCCCGCGCTCTCCAAGATCGGCGGCGCGGAGTTCGACCGCGTCAAGGCGCGCGTCAAGGCCTCGCTCAAAGCGATGGCGATCGACCTTAAACGCCTGTACGCCGAGCGCGCCGAAAAGCGCGGCTTTGCCTTCCCCGCGCACGAGGAGGAGATGGCTGAGTTCGAGACGGCGTTCGAGTACGAGGACACGCCCGACCAGGCTTCCTCCGTCGAGGAGATCAAGGCGGACATGTGCTCGGAAAAGGTGATGGACCGCCTTCTCTGCGGCGACGTCGGATACGGCAAGACGGAAGTCGCTTTCCGCGCCGCCTATCTTTGCATTCTCGGCGGCAAGCAGGCGGCGCTCATGTGCCCGAACACCATTCTGTGTCAACAGCATTATGAGACGGCTCTCAAACGCTTTGCCGATTTCGGCGTCAACATCGAAGTGCTCAACCGTTTTAAAAGCCCGCGCGAGCAGGACAAGACGCTCGCCCGCCTCGCGGCGGGGGAAGTGGACCTGATCGTCGGCACTCATCGCCTTCTCTCTTCGGACGTGAGGTTCAAGGACCTCGGGCTCCTCATCCTCGACGAGGAACAGCGCTTCGGCGTCGAGCACAAGGAGAAGATCAAGAGCATGAAGCGGGACGTCGACTGCCTGACCATGACCGCGACGCCCATCCCGCGCACCCTGCACATGTCGCTTTCGGGCATCCGCGACATCAGCACCATCGATACGCCTCCCACCAACCGCCTGCCCGTGCAGACGTACGTCGTGGAGGAGACGGAGACGCTGCTTCGCGACGCCTGTGTGCGCGAACTCGCGCGCGGCGGGCAGGTGTTCGTCCTGTACAACCGCGTCGAGAGCATCTACACCTTTGCGGCGAAACTGGAACAGATCGTGCCCGAGGGCAAGATCTGCGTGGCACACGGCAGGATGGACAAGGCGGTGCTCGAAAACTCCATCCTCGGTTTCTACAAGGGCGAATCGGACATCCTCGTCTCGACGACCATCATCGAGAACGGCATCGATCTTCCCCGCGCGAACACGCTCGTCGTCATCGACGCCGACCGCCTCGGCATCTCCCAGCTTTATCAGTTGCGCGGCAGAGTGGGGCGCGGTTCCCTTCTCGCGCACGCCTATTTCACCTTCAAGCCCGAAAAGGTCATGACCGAATCGGCGAGCAAGAGATTGCAGGCGATCATGGAATTTACCGAGCTGGGCAGCGGGTTCAAGATCGCGATGCGCGACCTCGAGATCCGCGGGGCGGGCAGTGTGCTCGGCCGCGAACAGCACGGGCACATGGACAAAGTCGGTTACGAACTGTACGCGAAACTGCTCAAAGAGGAGCTGACAGGGGAGGAACAGACGGTCGCAGAGCTTGACGTGCGCGCGGACGCCTATATTCCCGAGAGCTATATCGAGGCGAGCGCCTCGCGTCTGGACTGTTACAAGCAGATCGCGGAGATCCGCAGCGTGGAAGATTACCGCAGGGTTTGCCTGTCCATGGAAGAGAACTACGGCAAGATGCCGCGCGAAGTGCTCAATCTTCTGGTCATCGCCGTGCTCAAATCGTACGCGGCGAAGTTCAACATCCGCAAAATCGGCGTGAGCGCGAAGGGCGGGCGGCTGGAGCTTCCCTCCGTCTCTTCGCTCGCGGACGAACGCATCGCGGCGGCGCTCGAAAAATATTCCTCGAGCGCGCATCTGGAGATGTCGAAGGCGCCCGCCATCGAGTTTGCGGGGGATCAGGACGCGCAGAAAGTCATGATGCGCATGACAAAATTCCTCAAATATGCGGAAAACTCGGCGATTGCGTGAAAAGAGGACGAATTTTCTATTTTTAACGACTTTTTCATAAAAATACGATTGCTTTTCTCGCGGAAATAGTCTATAATAAATTATATTGCGATTACACTAAGAACTCGGAGCGGATTCTATGAAGAAAAAACTCATCACATTGCTCACAGCTTTGCTCTCGGTCATCTTCGCGCTCGGAATGCTTTCCGGCTGCGCGCTGATCACCACGGATTCCGAAGCGGACATGAAACAGATCGTCGCCGAAGTCGACGTCTCGAAGGACAAGGAGTCTCTCTCCGCGGCCGTCAAGAAAGTCGGCGTCAAGAAAGATCTTGCCCTCAGCGATTCGACGCTTGAAAAGGTCGGCTCCACGGGCGACGTCACCAAGCGCGATCTGATCACCACCTTCCTCAGCTACGGCTACAGCTACATCTCCGCAAACTACTCCTATGCAGAGGCGTTCGACGCCGTCCTCGACATCCTCGTCGGCAACAAGATCGACGCGCAGATCGCCATCGCGTATTATCTGAACGCGGGCGAAGTAGTCGTTGACCGCGAGCATGTCGAGAGCACCAAAGGCTACACCGCAGTGCCCGATTCCGACGGCATGAAGATGGACAAGACGATCAGCGAAACGGCATACGCCGATGCGATCGGCTCCAAGACGGGCGACGAAGCGGCGATCGCGGCATTCTCCTTCTTCCTGACCGAAGACGAGATCAACTACGCGAAATACACCGTCATGAAGTCTGTCAACAGCGCCATCGACAGTTACGAGGCGGAGATCATCAAAGAGGAGAGCTCGGACGACAGTTCTTCTTCCTCTTCCGACCGCACCGTTCCCACGGGCGCGAACACCCTCTCGTCGCAGTACTATCCCACGAACGAGGCAGGCGAGCTGGATTACGACATCTATACCGGCATGAACCTCGTGAGCGAGTGCGGAACGTATGAGAAGCAGGACGGCTCCACCGTCATCACCCGCACGAGGGCGTACATGAAGTACATCGCCGCTCTCAAAAACAACTACATGATCGGCGCGGACGAGGACATCCTCGACATCACCTCTCTCGCCTATTATGCCTCTCAGTACAAATCCCAGCTCGAAGCGATGATCGTAAACAAGTTTGTCGGTACGGTCGCGCTCGACATGACTGATTCCATCGAAGAGCAGATGCTCATCGCTATGTACGACGATCTGGTCACCAAGCAGAAGGCGAACGGCTCTTCTTCCTTCACCTCTACGATGGACAGCGCGGCGGACGATTCCTTCGTCGTGTATTCTCCCGACGACAGGACGTACGGCTTTGTGGTCAACATCCTTCTTCCGTTCAGTACACAGCAGGAGATGGATCTGGAAGACCTTGCCGCTTCTACCAACGGTAAAACTTCCAAAGAATATTATGCGGAGCGCAACAAGCTCTTCCTTGAGATCGAGGCGAAGGACCTGCGCGACAGCTGGTTCAACGGCGCGACCGATTACAGCTTCGACGCGAGCAAGGTTTCAGGGCTCGACTATTATGAGACGGATTCCAACAGCGACTATCTCTTCTTTGAAGACAGCTATGTGACGGGCAAAGAGGGCATCGACCGCTATGCGGGCACCTATCCTTACAACGGCACGGTCACCTACAATGAGGAGAAAGACGAGTACGAACTGAAGGCAAACCCTCTTTCCATCGACGAATTCCTCAAAGAGATGAACGATTACATCAACTTTGTGGTCGGCAGCAACGTCGCGAGCGGCGCTCTCAATGCGGGCTACGGCGTGGAGCCTGAAGACTTCATCAAAGCGGACGGAAACGGCAGAGAGATCGACTACGACAAGATGGTCTACTACAAGGGTTCCGTCGCAGGCGTTGCCGGTGTCAGCAAAGAGGAATATATGACCGAGGACAGCGTTGCCTACAAGGCGCTCTCCGCGTTCAACGAGCTGATGTTCGCGTATTCCACCGATACCGGTTGCCTCAACACTTACCTCGGCTATTCGGTCACGCCCAAGCAGGAATCTTCCTCTTATGTCGAAGAGTTCACCTACGCGGCACGCGCGGCCATTCTCGAGGGTGCGGGCACCTATTACGTCGTAGGTACTGAATTCGGTCTGCACATCGTCTACGTCTCCTACGTCTATACGGGCGGCGAAGTGTATCAGGACGGCTTCGTATATGCGAACAGGCACGAGGAGGGTACCTTCTCCTATCTGTTCTACCAGGCGAGCAAGACGGAAGTCGCATCCGACTATGCGAGCGACCAGCTTTCCGACATCGTCACGACCATCGAAAATTCGGACAAGATCGTGGTCAAACACCAGAGCCGTTATGAAGATCTGCGCAAGATCGTCGCGGCACAGGACGACTGAGCATAAAATTGCGAGACAGACAAGGCGCTCCCTTTTGCGGGGAGCGCCTTTTATGTTTCTGTGCGCAGACCGAAAAATACAAAGAGAGCGGCCGTGCGCTTCTGCGCTCGGCCGCTCTCTTTGATGAAATATCCGCAATCGCATCAGGCCGCTTGCGGCATATTTTTGGGGCGCGAGAAACTTTGCCCCCTCCCTTGAAGGGGATCCCTCGGCAGGGCGCAGGTCTTGCCCTCGATCCCGATGCGACACGCGGAGAGCGCAAACTTTTCTCCCCGATTTTTTCGTCGCGTGTGGTTCGCAAAAAGCGAAGCGAGAGACGGGAATCTGCCGAAACCCCTGAAGGGGACCCCTCGGCAGAGCGCAGGTCTCGCTCTCGCGCGAACCAACACGCGGGAAAGCTGTTCGTTCTCCCCAAATAATGTATCGCGTGTGGTTCGAAAAAAGAGAAGCGAGAGACGGGAATCTGCCGAAACCCCTGAAGGGGTCCCCTCGGCAGAGCTTTAGGCTGCGCCCTCGCGCGAACCGACACGCGTGTGCGCAAACTATTCTCCCCAATTTTTTCGTCGCGTGTGGTTCGCTTTTCTCTCGCTCCACAGAAAAAGGGACACCGCAAGGTGTCCCTTTTTCTGTGGAGCGAGAGACGGGAATCGAACCCGCGGGAATCAGCTTGGGAAGCTGACGCCATACCATTAGGCGACTCTCGCATGAACATTTATTATTATACATGATTTTGCGCGCAAAAGCAACAAAAACGCGCGGGGAAAACAAAAGAATTTTTCTCCGCGCGCAGTCCTTTTATTCAAAGAGTTTTTTCATCAGATCAAAGCCCTGCTCGACGAAAATTCCTGTCGATGCGGCGCTGTCCTCGTCGTAAGAAGCGGGGCCGTTTTGGGAGCGGTCGCTCTTGTAGAGCAGGTAGGGCACGGGGTCGGAGACGTGTGTGCGCACCGCGATCGGCGTGGGGTGATCGGGGCAGACGAGCATGCGGAAGGGGACGTTTTCCCTTTTCAGTTCCTTGCAGATGCGCGCGACGACCTTCTCGTCGATCTGTTCGATGGAGTAGATCTTGTGCGCAACGTCGCCCTGGTGCCCGCATTCGTCGGGCGCTTCCATATGGATGTATACGAAGTCCAGCCCGCCGCGAAGCGCATCGAGCGCGGCGTCCGCCTTGCCTGCAAAATTCGTGTCGTAGTTTCCCGTTGCGCCCGGCACCTCGATGATCTTCATCCCCGCGAGGATGCCGATGCCCTTGACGAGGTCGACGGCGGAGATGACGCCGCCCTTCTTGCCGAATTTCTCCTCAAAGTTTTCCAGCTGCGGCTTGGTCCCTTCGCCCCAGAACCACACCGAGTTTGCCATGCGCTTTCCCGCGGCGGCGCGCGCGCGGTTGACGGGGTGTTCGCGCAAGATCTTTTCGCTTCGTTTCATCATATCGAGGAACTCTTCGGCGCGCGGTCCCTTGGGCAGGTATTGCGCGATCGGCTTGTCGGTGATGTCGTGCGGCGGCGTCAGGTCGTGCCCTGTTTTGCCTTCTTTGCAGACGAGACAGTGCCGATAACTCACGCCCGCATACAGCGTGTATCCCTCGCCGTCCAGTTCTTTTTTGAGCGCGTCCACGAGTTGCACCGCCTCGGCGGTCGTGATCTCGCCCGCACTGTAATCGAGCATGGTCTTTTTCTCGTACTCCTCTTCGTCCGAGAGCGTGACGAGGTTGCAGCGCAGGGTGACGTCCGTGTCCTTCAGCGCGATCCCGATGGAGACCGCCTCCAGGGGCGATCGGCCCGTGTAACAGTCGTGCGGGTCGTAGCCCATCACGGACAGGTTCGCGACGTCGCTTCCCGGCTTGAATCCAGCGGGTACGGTGCGGCACAAACCGACCTCGCTGTGCGCCGCCAGCGCGTCGATGGCGGGCTTTTTCGCACATTGCAGTGGCGTGCGTCCGCCCAGTTCTTTGAGCTTGTAAGCGGCCATTCCGTCGCCGAGAACAACGATATATTTCATGCTGTCTCCTTTGCTTTTTTCGTTTTACAGCTGCCAGTCGACGGGCTCGATGCCGTGCGCCGAGAGGTATTGATTTGTCTTTGAAAAATGCCTGCACCCGAAAAATCCGTTGTATGCGGAGAGGGGCGAGGGGTGCGCGCATTCGAGCACGAGATGTTTTTCCGAGTCGATGAGGGGCTTTTTCGAGCGCGCATTGCCGCCCCAGAGCAGGAATACGACGTGCTCCTTTTTCTCGCTGACGATGCGGATGACGTTGTCCGTGAACCACGTCCAGCCGCAGTTTTTGTGCGAGTTCGCCATGTGCGCGCGCACGGTGAGCGCGGTGTTGAGAAGGAGCACGCCTTCCTTCGCCCACTTTGTGAGATCTCCCGAATCGGGCACGCGAAATCCCACGTCGTCGTGCAGTTCCTTATAGATGTTTACGAGCGAAGGGGGAGGTTCCACGCCCTTCTGCACGGAGAAGCAAAGCCCGTGCGCCTGCCCTTCGTTGTGGTAGGGGTCCTGTCCGAGGATGACGACTTTCACCTTGTCAAAGGGGGTGTAACGGAAGCAGTTGTAGATATCGTACATGTCGGGATAGACGACATGCCGCGTGTACTCCTGTTTGAGGAATTCGCGGATCTTCTTGTAATTTTCGCTTTCGAACAGGGGCGAGAGCACCTCGTCCCATCCGCCGCCGAGTGGTTTCATCTTCGTGCCGCCTCCGCATATGCCTCGCGGTCCGCGTCAAGAGCGGCCTCGTCTCCGAGCAGGGCGGCATAGGCGGAGAGCTCCGCCTTGGCGAGCGCAAGGTCGTGTTCGAGATAGTTTCCGCACTCCTGTTTTGCGCTTCCCGGCACCTCGTCCATGCGCATCGCCGCGTCCATTCCCTCGCGCAGCGCGACATACGCCTCGTCGAAGGAGATCCCCGCCGTGAGCAGGTAAAAGCCGGTGCGGCAGCCCATCGGTCCGAAATAGACGATGTTCTTCGCCGCGCGGCCGTTGCGCAGTGCGGTCGCGAGCATGTGTTCGATGCTGTGCAGGGCGGGCTGCGCGAGAAAGTCTCCCGCGTTCGGCTTTTTCATGCGCAAATCAAAGGTCGCCACGCCGTTTTGCAGCGTGCAGAAGTGAAATCCGGGCTGTAATTTATCGTGGTCTTTTTCAAAGGATGGGATCTTATCCATTGTAAACCTCCTCGAGGATGTTTTCGAGCGCCTCGCTCAGCGCGTCCAGCGCGAGCGCGAGATTTTCCGCGTATTCGCGCGGGCTGTCCTCTCCCGCGTTGTCCGAGATCGCCTTGTACATCGCCCACGGCACGCCCGCGCGGTCGGCAACGTGTGCGATCGCCGCGCCCTCCATGTCGCGCACCTGCGCCCCGAGCGCCTGTTCGATCTCTCTGTCCGTGCCGCAGCCGAAATGGTCTGCGCTCGCGAGCGTGCAGGCGGCATACCGCGCACCTTTGACGTCTGCCGCGGGAAGGTAGGGGGTTTCGTATTCGTTGAGCGTGCCGACGGATGTTCCGTTGATCACGGAAAGGTCGAAATCCGACTGCACGGCGCACGCGATGCGCACGACGCTTCCGATCTTCGCCTGCGGGGCAAGCCCGCCCGCGACGCCCACGTTGAGAAGTTTGTCCGCGCCCTGCGAAAGCGCGAGCATGGCGCTTGCGGCGGCGTTTGTCTTTCCCACGCCCGAGAGCACGAGCAGGATATCTTTATTGTAAAGTTCCGCATGCCAGACCGTTCTGCCGAATAGCTGAGCGCGTCGGACTGCAGTGCAGTGTTTCAGAACGATGTCCGCCTCATTTTGCATGGCGGCAATGACTCCGAGCATACCTGCCTCCGAAGTGAAAAGTTTTCACCTAATATTTTAACAAAAAGCGCCGCTTTTTGCAACAGGCTGAGGGCGGATAGACAAAAAAATCACGCCGAACTCGTTTACCACTTTACAATGATGTCGCATTGTGTTATAATTCTGTGTGAAAACAAAGACGGTCAACGGTAACATCATGCAATATGTATTTTTTGACATCGAATGCGCATGCGTCTACAAGAATGTCGCAAAGATCTGCGTGTTCGGCTATGTCGTCGCCGACGAAAACTTCAACATCCTCAAAAAGGAGGACATTCTCATCAACCCGAACGGAAAGTTCCATCTGACCGACCGCGGCGGTGACGGGATCGTCCTTCCGTATGACTACGGCGATTTCAAAAAATACCCCGATTTCAAGCGCTTTTATCCCAAGATCCGCGACCTGTTGCAGGGCGAGGACAAGCTCGTGTTCGGGCATGCGGCGATCAACGACGTCAAATATCTCAATCTCGAGACAAAGCGCTACAAACTTCCGTCCTTTTCCTTTAATTTTGCGGACACGCAGGTTCTTTACATGGCGATGACGGAGACCTTTGACCGCCAGGCGGGCCTTGAATCGCTGACGCAGATCTTTGAGATCGACTACACGCCGCACTGCGCCGCCGACGATGCCTATGCGACCATGCGCATCGCGCAGGAGATGTGCGTGCGCGACGCGTGCACCTTGCCCGAACTTCTGGAAAAGTATTCCGTCCGCTTCGGAAAGATCGAAAACTATCAGTTTACAAACTGTTCTTCGCGCAGGCGCAGCGAGTACATCGACGAGCGCAACCGCCTCAAGCGCGAGCGCGGCGAGCGCCGCGCGAAGTTCAACGACTTCGTGTACGGCTACCGCGTCAGGCCGCAGAGCGCGGAACTGCGCGGCAAGCGGTTCAGTTTTTCCCGCTGCATCGAAGAGGACCTCGCCCTCGCAAAGGGGCTTGTCAAGGAGATCGTGCGGCGGGGCGGGAAGTATTCGCTCAAGCTGAGCGGCTGTAACGTGTTCGTGGAGAGCGAGGGGGACGACAGCGTCCGCCGCGGCGCCGCCCACAAGCTGTACGAGGAAGGCAAGATCCGCGAGATCCTCTCGCTCGGGGAGTTCAAAGAGCGGTATGTGACGGAGGAAGAATGAAAGAATATCTGGAGCGGATGCGCGCGCGGCTTGTTGACTTTGAGGCGTATGCCGCCTGCCTGTCTCAGCCGCCGTATCGCGGCGTGCGCGTCAATTCCCTGCGCCTGTCAGCGCAGGAGTTTGCGAAAATTACTCCTTTTTCGCTCTCTCCCGTCGCGTGGGAGCCGTGCGGATTTTACATCGAAGAGGAAAAGCCCGGAAAGTCTGTTTATCACGACGCGGGCTTGTTTTATGTGCAGGAGCCTTCGGCGATGTGTGCCGCGCCCTTGCTGGATGTTCGCCCCGGCGAGCGCGTGCTCGATCTGTGCAGTGCTCCGGGCGGGAAGGGCACGCAGCTAGCGCAGGCGATGCGGGGCGAGGGGCTTCTCGTGCTCAACGAAAAGATGCCCGATCGCGCCCGCGTGCTCTTGCAGAATGTCGAGCGGATGGGAATCTGCAACGCCGTCGTGCTCTGCGCCGATCCCGCGCTTCTTGCAGAGCGCTTTGCGGGCTTTTTTGACAAGATCCTCGTGGACGCGCCCTGTTCGGGCGAGGGTATGTTCCGCAAGGAACCCGCGGCGGTGGAAAATTGGAGTCCCGCGCTCGTGACCATGTGCGCGGAGCGGCAGAAAAAGATCCTCGACTCCGCAAGAAAAATGCTCGCGGAGGGAGGGCGCATCGTCTATTCCACCTGCACTTTTTCAGAAGAGGAGGACGAGCAGAACGCCGAATGGTTCGTGCGGCAGGACCCTTCCTTCCGCATGGAAGCGGAAAAGAAGATCTATCCGCACCGCGAGCGCGGAGAAGGGCATTACGCCGCGCTCTTCGTGCGGGAGGGCGCTCCCGCCCAGAAAAAGAAATCTCGGCTTCCCGCCGCAGACAGGCGCGCGGTCGCGGCATACCGTGCCTTCGAGCGCGATTTTCTCGCTTCGCCGCTGGAAGGGGAGTTTGTCAGCTTCGGGAACTCACTTTCGCTCGTGCCCGAGGGGCTCTTCCCCCTCGACGGGCTCAAGGTGCTCCGCGCGGGCCTTCATCTCGGCGAATACGTCGGCGGAAGATTCGAGCCTTCGCACGCGCTCGCGCTCGGCGTTGCGTGCGACCGCCTCGCAAGCGTCTATTCCCTCGGCGAGGAGGACGCTCTGCGCTATCTGCGCGGCGAGGAATTGCCCTGCGACGGCGGGAGCGGCTGGGGTGTTGCGGCGGCGGACGGCTGGCCGCTCGGGCTCGTGAAGGCGAGCTCCGCGCTCAAAAATCACTATCCGAAGGGGCTTCGCCGCCGCTGACGCGGCAAAAGCAAGTCCGTTTCGGCTGCTTAGACTTTTTAAAATTTTGTCATTGTCGCGCGGGGTCGGAAGAACTCCGCGCGATCTGCATAAAAAGCCGATGCGTCAAAATATGGAGCGAAAGGCAATGCGCAACGATAAAAGAGGCCGACATAAATCGCAGGCTTCTTTGACGGACGGCAAGCAGTCATCGGACGACGTTTTTGAGGTTTTGATCGAAGCCGTGCTTTTGATTGTGTCGGCAGGGTTGCCGCGGCAAAAAGCGGCGGCCTCGACGGAAGAATATATTATTTAGAGAGTCGAAGCGCCCGCCCGCGCAAATTTTTGCGCGGGCGGGCGCTTTTAGATCAAAGATCGAAATGCACCCGCAGTCAAGCAGAAAATCGGTGTACCGAAAAATCAGCAGGCAAAAAATGCTCCGAATGTACCGCGTCGGAAAAACAAAACTTTGTGGGCTTGGTCGATGTTTTTTTGGTCTGTTTGCCTTGTACTATCTGCAGCGCGTACGCCGCGCAGATGTCTGCCAAACAGACACTCGCTTTTTGCGCTCGACCCGCAAACGCGGCTCTTGCGTGTGCGTTGGCGTTCGCTGATTTTTTTTCATCGGTACAAATCAAAGCCACCGAGACATCTCCGCCTGCGGGCAAAGGAGGATATTCTCTCGCTTACAGACATTCTTGGATTCTATGAATCTCCCCCGCTCGGTATAGATCGGAACACCGGAAAAGATTTTACCCGAAGTAAGACATTCCATTCATCCCCGCAAACAGCCAAACAGGGACGCCGTAAACCTCGTCGCACAGAAAAAAGTTTTCAAATAGACGAGCTGAACAGGAACGCCCCGCGCATTCTCATCGACAAATCTATAAGAACACCCTTAATTTCCCCGCCGCGGAATAAATCAAAACATTCGAAATACCTTCATCCATAGCAAAACATCGCGCAACCTTGTTTAAAAAAGAAGACATTGCGCCGCTTTCTGCCGAACAGACAGAGACGCCTTCCACATCCTCACCCTCGGCCAAACGAGAGGGGAAAATTTTTCCCGCCGCAGTACGGTTCGGAATATACGAAACATCTTTGCCTCCATGTAAAGCAAGACGTTCCATTCATCCTCGCTTACAAAAATATGAGAACATTGCGTTCGTCACCGCCGACAGTCAAACAAGAACATCGCAAACTTTTTCGCACAGGAAAAAGTTTTTCAAACAGACGAGACGATCGGGGAAACGCCCCGCACATCCCCGCACGTTATCGCACATCCCCGCACATCCCCGCACGTTATCGCACATCCCCGCACATCCCCGCACCTCCCCGCACATCCCCGCACGTTATCGTACGTCACCGCACGTTATCGTACGTCACCGCACATCCCCGCCGACGCGCACGGCACGACATTCTCGCTATCTTCTTCAAAAAATCTTCTTTCTATGCCTCCGCGCGAGGAAAAAACAAGCGCCCCGAAAGGGGACCTTTCGGGGCGCTGCTTAAAAGCGCTTGGCTTTCAGTTGTTCAAAAGATCATTCGTCTTTTTTGTCGTCCGGACTCTCTTCGGTTGCTTCAGTGTCTTTCACATCTTCGCTTTCGGCTTCGTCGTCCGCCTCGACCTTGTAGATGTCCTCTTCGGAAATCTCGCCTTCGGTCGGGAGTACGTCGTCCGCCTTTTCGTCCTTCTCCGCTTCTTCAAGACGGAGTTTGCGGATATAGCGTTTGCGCTTGCTGTCGTAGGAAGGTCTCGCGCCGCGCACGTCTCTTCTCTTGATGTTTGCAAGGAGTTTGCGGATGAGAAGGATGAGCAGGGTGAAGATCAGAACGACCGCGAGCACGATGGAGGTGACGAGCAGCCAGACGTTGGAACCTTCGTCATCGTCATCCGAATCCGTCGAAGAATCGTCGGAAGAGGAGGAGATGTCGGGAACGCTCACTTCGCTCGTGCTGTAATTCACGAAGGTGTCGAAGTACTCGTTGCCGCGGTACTCGTGCTTGTAATCGAAGTAAGCGACGGTATTGGAGTAGCTGGATGCATCGTAGCTTGTGTAGGGGTTGTCACCCGTGTTGTAGTCGGAGTTGTACGGTGCGTAATCCGCGTTGTCGTACATGCTGTACCAGAAGTACACGAGCTGCGTCTCATCGCCGTCGATATACTTGTAGGGGTCAGCCTCGTAGTCATTCAGCAGGTCTTTCGCGGTTGCGGTCGAGCTGCCGAGCGCGATCTTTGCATATTCGTCGAGATCGGTGTCAAGCAGGGATTCATATCTGGAAGAATCGAAGGTGCCGTAGTTGACGAGCTCGAATGCCGCAAAGCTGTTTGCGGGGTTCTTGATGGAGCCGTCACGCGTGCCTGCCCAGAATTCAAGGCGATAGTTCCTGGATTTGTTGCCCGTCGCGATGAAGAAGCGGACATAGATCCAGTCGGAAGTGGTGTCGCTGTCATTCGTGATCGTGCGCTGCAGTGCCTTGTCCTCGACGCCGCTCTGCAAGACTGCCTTGGAGAGCTGTTCTTCGGTGTAGGCCGCGGTGAAGTCTTTGACCTTCACGGAGAGCTCTTCGGTGTCCTCGTCCTTGTAACGGTAGTAGACGCCGTCTTCCGTGCCCTTGTAGTAGACGATGTTGTCGTCCTTGTCGATCAGGTTGCCGTCCTTGTCCGTCTCGTAGTTCTTCAGGTTGGCGTAGAACTCTTCGCTGGTGAAGGAGCGTTCCTTGGTCCAGAGGCCGGTGTTCTTGTTGTAGTAGAACAGGGTGTTCGTCTTGGTGTTGAAAGCGGGATCTTCGGGATCGAGGTCGACGACGTTGCCGTTCTTGTCATAGCGGTAGGAGACGCCGCTCGAATAGACGATGCTGTTCGTGTACATCGGATCATCGAAATCCGTCTCGGTCGTATCGGTCAGGTAAATCGAAGCGGTCGCGCCTGCGCTGAGCTTGACGCGGTAGGTGATCGCGGTGTAGCTGTTGGAGGAGAGGGTGCTCGTGCTGTTTGCAATGTAGCCGTAAGCCTGCTGGGTCTGCGTCGCGATGACGAGCGGCTGGATGCTGTTGACGCCGAACACGTCGTTCCAGTAATTTGCGTTCGTATCGCCGACGATGTTCTGCCATGCGGTGCCGATGTAATTGGATGCGTATTGATAGTTGACGAGGCCCGCGGTGGGGTTGGCGTTGACCGCCTCGTTTTCCTCTGTGGAATCGTTGCCGCCGACGTAGCTGCTGTTCGCGTTGACGCCGATGTAATTCTCAGGGGAAGCGATGTCCGTCTCGATCTTCTTGCTGTCCTGTTCGGCGACGGAGTCGAAAGCCGCGGTGGGCTCGCTCGAACCGTCGGAGAGCGCGACGCTGACCGCACGGTCGCCTGTCGATTTGAGGTTGAAGCTGTCTTCGCTCATCATCGCGGTCTCAAATCCCGCGAAAGCGGCATAGCCGGGAACGTAGGAGGAGAGGGAAGTGCCGGCGATCGCCGTCGTGCCGAAGTGGAACTCGATCGTGAAGGTGATGTCGCTGTCCGTCGTGTTGGACACGAAGAAGAAGCAACGCTGCCATCCGTCGTAGATGTCTTCCCATTCGTCCTTGTTCGCGTTGGAATCGTTGTCGTCCTTGATGTCCGTTCCCGCGAGGATGCTCGTGTCAAACGCGGCGATGGAAGATTCGTTGTCGGGATTGACGAGGGAGACGGAGGCACCCGTGCCGCCGTTGAGCGAGCTGGTCTTTGCCCAGAAGGAGATCAGCATGTATTCATCCGATTTGAGCGTGAACTCCGTATCGGTGGTGGCGGTGTAAGGGGCGCCTTTGGTGCTGTAGAGGAGGATCAGATCGTCGCTCGCGAAGGGCAGGGAGGAATACTTCTCAAAGTCCTTGACGAGTTTGCTCGTGTAGCCGTTGTCTGCGGTGATATCCTTTGCCGCGACGAGACCCGACTTGGTCAGATCGCTTGCGACCTGCAGGTTGGAGCCGCCCGTGATGTCCGCGATGGTGTTGCCGTATTCGTCTTCGGTATCAGCCGCGACCACGCCGCTCAGGGTGAGAGAGGTGCGGGTGACATCGTTGAGGTTATACGCAAAGGAGTTGGAGTCCACGTTGCTCGCGTTGAACTTCGCCTCGTCGGAAGCGGACGAAAGATCGAGCGTGATGTTCTGGGAAGAGACGACGTCTGCGGTCTTGGTCTCGTAATCGCCTGCGGTCATGATGTCGTAGGTCAGATCGTCGAAGAACGCATAGCCGCTGACGTAGCCGTACTTGTTCTCGCTCGAGCTCTCAACCTGTCTGCCGAGGCCGAGCGTCACGGTGAACGTGGTGGTCGCGTAATCGGAGGCGCGGACGTAGAAGATGTACTGCACCCAGCCGTTGTTCTCCTCGACGCCCTCGGTGTTGATGTTGCGCACGATCATGGGATCCTGCGCCGTTCCGCCGACGGTGGGGGTGACCTTGATGAACGCGCCGCGGTTGGAAGATGCGGTGGTGTTCCCGTTGAAGGTCAGATCGGAGGTCTTGACCCAGAGGGAGATCTGCGCCGCAGTCCCCGCGGAGAGGGTCATGCTCGAGGAGGTATAGGTGTACGCGGCGCCGTAGCCGTCGTCGCGGTAGTTGTGGATCATCAGAACGTGCGTGCCGCTCCCCTCATCCGCCTCTTCCGCCTCGACGTTGTGCGTGCCGGGGTTGAGCGCTTTTGCCGCCGCCTCGACCGTCGCAGAATCGGGTCCGTCGTCCTCTTCCGCATCCTCATCGGGCACATACGCCGCGTTGGCGATGTCCCAGCCGGGGATGTCGTAATTCTTGTCGATGTCCTTGTAATACTCTGCGTCTTCGAGCTCGGGATCGTCGTCTTCGAGGCCTTCGTAGTAGGTGTACTGATCGAACGCCTTGGAGAACTCTGCCCAATCCATGGACGTATCCACGATGCCCGACTTTGAGAGGGAAGTGCTTGCAGTCACGCCGCTGTCGTTGCTGTCCGCAGAGCCTGTCCAGTTTTCGGCGGTCCCGATGAGATAGGTCTCGTCGGAGTCATCGAAAAACTCGAAGTTTCCGTTTTTGAAAGTCTGGGTATCCGTCTTCTTGGTCGTGCTCTCTTCGGTCGTTTCGTCGTCCGAAGTGTCGTTGTCCGCACAGGCGGCAAATCCGAACGCACAGAAAGAGAGGATCATGGCGATCGTGAGTGCCAGAGTCAGGATTCTCAGTTTTCTTGATTGTTTGCTTTTAGCCATTGGAACACCTTTTTGTAGAAGTTTTGTAGAGATTCCGATACATTAAAATCGTACTATCTTATTTTAATATAAATGCGCTCTAAAAGCAAGCAATAAAGGTAAAAAAAAGGTGAAAATCTCATTATTTTTGATTGAAAGCGCAAACTTGTAGAAACGGAGGTCAAAATAAATTGGAAAAAAGCATCAAAAACAAACTCAGCATGTGTGCGGCGGGCGTATGCGCGGGCGCTGTGAACGGCGCATTCGGCGGGGGCGGGGGGATGATCGTCGTGCCCCTTCTCACTTCAGTCTGCAAAAAGCCGCCTCTCGTCGCGCATGCGACGGCGATCCTCGTCATCCTTCCCGTCAGCCTGGCGAGCAGCATCGTCTATCTGATCGGCGGACAATTCGACACGGAGCTCTTTCTCTCCGTCACGCTCGGCGTGCTTGCGGGCGGCTTTGCGGGCGCAAAATCTCTCGGCGCGATCACGCCCGCCGCGGCGACGCTCGTCTTTGCCGCAGTCATGCTCGCCGCGGGCGTCTGGATGGTGATCTGAATGCGCTTCCTTCTCTGGCTCGCGGTCGGGTTCGCGGGCGGCTTTCTCGGCGGCATGGGGATGGGCGGCGGCACCGTTCTCATCCCGCTCCTCACCCTCTTTTGCGGCGTTCCCCAGCACCTCGCGCAATCGGTGAACCTGTTTTCCTTCCTCCCGATGAGCGCCGTCTCCCTCCGCGTGCACGCGCGGAACGGCCTTCTGGACACGAAGGACGTCCTCTGGACGGCGATCCCCGCGACAGCGCTGTCCGTGCTGGGCGGGCTGTTCGTGCAAAATCTCTCGGGCGGAGCGCTCAGGGTCGGGTTCGGGTTCTTTCTGTGCGCGCTCTCGCTGTTCCAGTTTGCGGGCGGCGTGCGCGCCCTGCGCGAAAAAGGTTGAAAAAAGCAAAAAAGGTCTCACAAAGATTGCAAATTCTTTACATGACTTCCATTTTATGATAAAATAATAAGGAAAAGTCAGAGCGGATTTTTCCGCCGCCCGTGCAGGGCGGTCCTTGCCGCTAAATCATACCGGAGGCAAAACTTGTTTTCATCTATCAAAGGCGTGCACCCGCACGGGTGCAAAGAGCGGACGCGTGAACTCCCGATCGGCGTGTTTCCCGACCCGCAGACCGTCTGGGTCTCCCTTTCCCAGCACATCGGTGCGCCCGCGCGGCCGATCGTCGCGGCAGGGGAGCGTGTCCTGCGCGGCCAGCTGATCGCGGAGAAGGCGGAAGGTCTGTCGGCAAACATCTATTCGCCCATCGCGGGCGTCGTCAAGTGCGTCGGGGGTCACATCACGCAGGCAGGCAAAAAACGCGATCACATCGTGATCGAGAGCGACGGCACGGACGAGAGCGTCGCGCTCCCGCCTCTTGCGGAGCGCACGCAGCAGAGCGTTCTTGCGCGCATCGAGGAGGCGGGCATCGTCGGCATGGGCGGGGCGGGCTTTCCCACCGCCGCCAAACTGAACGTCGCGGGCAGGGCGGACGTGCTCGTCGTCAACGGCGCCGAGTGCGAGCCGTACATCACCTGCGATCACCGCATCATGCTCGAATATGCGGACGACCTCTTCGAGGGCGTCCGCCTTGCCATGCTCGCCTGCGGCGCGTCCCGCGCGGTCATCGGCATCGAAAAGAACAAGCCGGACGCGATCGCGCATCTTTCCGCGCTCGCGGACAAGACGATCGCCGTGAAGGGCCTGCGCACCCGCTACCCGCAGGGCGCGGAGAAACAGCTCATCCTCGCCTGCACGGGCAGGACTGTCCCCGAGGGCAAACTTCCCGTCGATGCGGGCGTTGTCGTCGTCAACGTGCACACCGCGCTTGCGATCTGCCGTGCGGCGCGCGGCATCCCGTGCTACGAGCGCGTCATGACGGTCAGCGGCGGCGCGTGCGCCAAGCCCGGCAACTTCTGGGTCAAAAACGGCACCCTGCTGCGCGAGATCGCGCAGGCATGCGAAGGGGATGAGAACTGCGCGCGCATCGTCAGCGGCGGGCCCATGACGGGCGAGGCGGTGTTCTCGCTCAAGGTCGCGACCACCAAGACCTCCTCCTGTCTTCTCTTCCTGAACGAGAAGGAGGGGGCGAAAAAGGAGCGCACGCCGTGCATCGGCTGCGGCAGGTGCGTGCAGGCTTGTCCGATGGGGCTTCTGCCCACCTTCATCGACGAGGCGCTCGCCCGCAAGGACTATGCGGAGGCAAAGCGCTGCGGCGCGCCCGCCTGCATTTCCTGCGGCTGCTGTTCTTATGTCTGTCCCGCGGGCATCGACCTCGCGCAGAGTGTCAGGCTCGCCAAAAAAATCATCAAGGAGAGGAAGGTCTGATGGCTGAGATCAAAGATTACAAAGTAGCTCCCTCTCCCCACAAGGCGGACGCCGCCTCCACGCGCAAGATCATGCTGGACGTGCTCATCGCGCTCCTTCCCTGCGTCGTGTGCGGCACGCTCTATTTCGGGCTGTATGCGCTCATGCTCGTCGTCATCTGCGTTGCGACCTGTTTCGCGGCGGAACAGCTGTATAACCTCGCGCGCAAAAAGCCGCTTACCTTCGACCTCTCGGCGGTGGTCACGGGCGTCATTCTCGGGCTCAACCTGCCCCCGCGCGCGCCGTGGTACATCCCCGTGATCGGCGGTGTCTTTGCGATCGTCATCGTGAAGATGCTCTTCGGCGGGCTGGGCAGGAACTTCGCCAACCCCGCTGCGACCGCGCGCGTGTTCCTGTTGCTCGCCTACGGCTCCGTTATGACGCAGTACATCGGCGCGGACATCGCGGGCAATGCGGTCTCCGCGGACATCGTCGTCGCGCCCACCTATCTGGGCGGCGGCATCGCGGCGTTCAAGGGCTCTTTTTGGGGCGTCTCCGACTATTGGGGCTATGTCCTGCAACTGCTGTTCGGCAGTGTGGGCGGCTGCATAGGGGAGACGTGCAAGGTCGCCATTCTCGCGGGCGGCGTCTATCTGACGGCGCGCCGCGTCATCGACTGGCGTATCCCCGTCGTGTATCTTCTTACGGCGGCGGTGATGGTGCTCGTCTGCTATCAGAGCGCCTCCGAGATCCTGTTGCAGCTGCTTTCGGGCGGCCTTCTGTTCGGCGCCGTGTTCATGGCGACCGACTACGCCACATCCCCGAAGTGGAGATACAACCGCATTCTCTATGCGATCGGGCTGGGCGTGATCACCGTGCTCATCCGCAGGTTCGGCTCCTATCCCGAGGGCACCTCGCTCGCCATCCTCATCATGAACCTCGTCGTGCCCGTCCTCGACAAGTACATCCTTCCCGTGCGCTTCGGACAGCGTACCGCAAAGGGCAGGCCCGTTCCGCAGGTCATGAAGTGGACGATGTGCGGCCTGTGCCTCGCGATGGCGCTTTCGCTCATTGTCGCGGTGCCTGCCGTCGCGCTGCGTCCCGCCGAATACAGCTATGTGCAGAGCGCGGAAGTCAACGAGTCGGGCGACTACGTCGTCGAAATAGAGGGCACGTTCGACATCGGCGGCTGGGACCAGGTCCGCGCCTATACGGTGACGATCGACCGCGAGACGCGGCGCATTACCGATATCGTTGCGGTCAAGGAGAACACGATGGGCTATGTCGCGGAACTCTCGCTGTTTGTCGGCAAGAACCGCCACGAGGTATTCGTCATGTCGGGGAACGATCTCAAGGCGGACACCGCGCTCTCGGCGACCATTACAAACACGGCGCTGCGCGGCATGCTCGTCGAGGCGTTCGACTATATCAACAGTGAGATGGGAGGGAAGTGAGCATGGACAAACAGAAATTTCTCCCCATGGCAAAGGCGGTGCTCGTGCTTGCGGCGATCGCGCTGGCGAGCGGGCTGTTGCTCGGGTTCTTCAATATCCTGACCTACGTCGACCCGTTGCAGGCGACTCTGGACGGCTTTAAAGAGGACAGCGGCGCCGCGGGCGAGTTCACGATGGTCGTGGACGAAGAGACGGCGAGCGGGAGCGGAAGCGTCCTTTATTATGCGGTTTCCACCGACGGCGTGCACGCCTTCCTCGCGCAGGGGAAGGGCGGCTACGGCGGCGCGGTGCAGATGTATGTATACATCCGCGACAACAAGATCTACAAGATCGTCGAGGGCGAGAACAGCGAGACGTACATGTACAAACTGGACGAGGCGAACTTTTACGCCTGGTTTCTGGACAAAGACGTCTCGTCGCTGAACGTGTCGGGCGCGGACCTCGTTTCGGGCGCGACAAAGAGCTCGACGGCGGTGCGCAGCGCGATCGACGCGGCGGTGACTTACTACAACGCGAATGCGGCGGGAGGTGAGAGCAATGGACAGGGCTAAAATAAAAGAGACACTGCTCGGCGGGCTCATCCGCAACAATCCGACCTTCGTGCTCGTGCTGGGTACCTGCCCGACGATCGCCATGACGACGACGCTCTTCCAGGCGTTTGCGATGGGCATCGCGACGACGTTCGTGCTTCTCTTCTCCAACCTCTTCGTCAGCCTGTTGCGCGGCGTCATTCCCGACAAGGTGCGCATTCCCTGTTACATTGTCATCATCTCCACCTTCGTCATCATCGTGCAGATGGTCATGCGCAAATTCCTTCCCGATCTCTATTCGACCATGCAGGCGTTCATCGCGCTCATCGTGGTCAACTGCATCATCCTCGCGCGCGCGGAGAGCTTTGCCTCCTGCAACCGCCCGCTGTACAGCGTTCTGGACGGGCTTTCGATGGGCATCGGCTTCACGATGGCGCTGTGTCTGATCGGCATCGTGCGCGAGTTCTTCGCGCAGGGCGCGTTTGCGGGGTTTGCGATCCCCGGTTTTCCGAAGATGGACGGCGTCGGCGCGAGCGCGTTCGGCTTCATCGCCTTCGGCTGCATGATGGCGGCGTTCAACTTCGCCGTCGAACGGCTGGAAGCGCGCAAGAAAAAGATGAAGAGCGCCTCTCTTCCCTTGCTTGACGGGGCGCAGGAGGTGAGCAAATGACGGCATCTCTTCTCGGCGTCATGTTCGCGGCGGTCATCTCGCAGAACATCGTCCTCTCGCAGTATCAGGGCATCTGTCCTTTCCTCGGCGTCTCCAAAAAGATGTCGAGCGCGGCGGGCATGGGCTTTGCGGTCATCTTCGTCATGGCGA